>JAEEGH010021806.1_pt1 | contig 13196 bp, 10 predicted proteins | sample 9134181 | NCBI WGS metagenome assembly JAEEGH01 (sample SAMN16246544, study PRJNA631951) | gut metagenome | biome: gut microbiome; feature: rumen; material: DP-attached | host: Bos | place: Iran: Karaj | collected 2018-10 | reverse complement strand
ATTGCCTATCACCAGTGCGGGCTTGCTTACGCTGTTGCAACCCTTGGAACGGCCCTTACCGAAGAGCATATTAAAATGATTTCGGGCTTTGTTGCAGGTGGAACTGTTTATCTTTCATTTGATTCGGATGGCGCGGGCGAGGCGGCTACCTGGAAGGCGATAAAGCTTTGCCGCGAGCATGATCTTACTGTAAAAATCATCAGATTGAAGGGTGGAAAAGACCCGGCCGAAATAATGCTTAAATTCGGCGCTGAAAACTTGACGGCTCAGGTTAAAAATGCTATATTAGACAGTGATTATTTGATATTTAGACTAGGTGAAAAATACCCTGTGGACACTCCTGAGGGTAAAACAAAGGCTGCTTTGGAATATTTCCAGTATGTAGACTCGCTTCAGTCTGATATTCAAAAGGAATCATGCCTCGAACAGTTATGTCAGGCATTCAATCTAAAACCGGAGGCTGTAAAAAGGGATTTTAATAATCGTAGTCAGGCCCGCGAACGCGCGAATATCCGGCAAAATAATAATCAAACAGAAGAAGGAACACAAGTTAAGCTCGATGCAGAATTGAGAGGGTTAATTGCTGTTACCGCCGACTTGAACCAATTCGAGGTTCTTCGCACTAAGCTCACCGAACAAGATTTTACAAATCCGGCAGCCAGAAAGTTGTATAAGGTACTGGAAGAATGCTTTGTTGAGAAAATCTTTACTATAAGGGATATCCTTAGTCGTTGTGATGATGAACAGCTGATTCAGCTAATTACTGGATCTCTTTCGGATGGTGTATACAAGAGTGAAAAAGTAAGTACCGTAGTAAATGACACGGTAAATTTAATTAAAAGAAACAAACTCGATGCCCAGCGAAATAAATTATTGCAGAGAATAAGAGAATATACTGTAGTAACTCAAGAAGATCAGAATCAACTAAATGCGCTTCTAGCCGAAAAACTGGAACTTGATAAGCAAGTACAAAGCTTAGGGAAAAAGTAGTGAATACTTCTATGGACGAAAAAAGCAGCGAAGCACTGTTGGGCAACGCTGCCATTGCTAAACTGGTTGAGTTTGCAAAATCAAAACGGTTCATTACATGGGAAGATGTAATTGAATATCTTGGACAGGAATTTGTTAATTCAGATGAATTAATGGAGCCTGTACTTAAACAGTTAAAAGACATAAACCGTGAGCCTGTCGAAACAGACATCATTGGTGCAGATGATGTACCGGAAGATGAGCTTGTAGACGATGACGAAGATGACGACATCATGCTGGAAGATGACGATGATGATGTTTCAACTGATGATGAAACAGCAGAAATCGAACAGGCAGAAAAAAAGCTTGCAGCATCAAAAAACCGTCTCGTAAACAGCGACAAGGACTCAAGCGTAGACGATCCTATCCGCCTTTACCTTCGTGAAATTGGTAAGGAAAATCTTCTTACTGCAGAGCAGGAAGTTGAGCTTTCTAAGACAATGGAGCAGGGTAACAATATCATTAAAGATGTAATCAAAAACTCAGGAATTATGATTCCAGAGTTCTTTGCAATTGCACAGAAAGCCTTTACAAGAATCGACATCCACGAGCCTGGCAAAACCCGTAAGGAAATCAACGAGGAAATGGCAGACAAGCGCCGCCTCAAGAGCTTCTACGGCGAGCACATTAAGCCGGTTCTTCCAGAGATGAAGCAGTATATGGCTCTCAAAAAGCAGCTTTTCGAAGCAGATCAGTCTAGTGCAATTTTTGATAACCCGCAGCTTGTTGAACTCCGCAAAAAAATCATACCTGAGCTTCAGAAGGTAGATATTCAGACAGAAGAACTTGAAAAGTTCACTCAGAAATACCGTGAAGCTACAATTAAGATTGAAGAATATCATCAGAAGCAGGAAAAGAAGATGAAGGAGCTTAGAATTTCTAACCCTTCAGAGCTTCGAAGCCTCGGACGTAAAATCTCTATCCGCTCACAGGCTTCAAAGCTTGAGCAGGAATTGAATATGAGTGCTGATGAAATCCGCGAGATTTACACTCAGATTCAGAAGATTGAACGTAAGCTTCACCGTCTCGAGTACGAATTCGAAAACGACGTTGAACAGATTCTTAAGATGGCTAAAGACATTGAATACGGCCGCTTAATGATGGAAAAGGCAAAGAACCGCCTTATCAACGCAAACCTTCGTCTCGTTGTTTCTATCGCAAAAAAATATACAAACCGTGGACTTCACTTCTTTGACCTTGTTCAGGAAGGAAACATTGGTCTTATTAAAGCCGTAGAAAAATTTGAATACCGCAAGGGATTCAAGTTCTCTACATACGCAACCTGGTGGATCCGTCAGGCTATTACACGTTCTATCTCTGACCAGGCACGTACAATCCGTGTACCAGTTCACATGATTGAACAGATTAATAAGGTTGTACGCGAAAGCCGTCAGCTTATGCAGAAGCTTGGTCGTGAACCAACCGATGACGAGATTGCACAGCAGCTTGGCTGGCCATTAGCCCGCGTAAAGCAGGTTAAGAATGTTGCCCGCGAGCCAATTTCTCTTGAAACTCCAATCGGTGAGGAAGAAGACTCAATCTTGGGAGACTTCATCGAAGACAAGGAAGTAGAGAATCCAGCAACACAGACTGCCTTTACTTTACTTCAGGAGCAGCTGCGCACTGTTTTGAACACTCTGCCACCGCGTGAACAGGAAGTTCTTAAGATGCGCTTCGGTCTCGAAGACGGTTATTCACTTACACTCGAAGAGGTTGGTCTTTACTTTGACGTAACCCGTGAGCGTATCCGTCAGATTGAGGCAAAGGCTCTGCGTCGTCTACGTCACCCACGCCGTGCCAACGGTCTGCGTGATTATATTGAAACTTAACAAAAATTGTTATATTATAACTAGATATTTTTTATTGAGGAACCATAATGGTAACAACAGAAGTTTTTGAGAATCTGAAATCTTTGCAGGAGATTCTCGTACAGAAATACGAGCTTGAAGGAAAGAAGAACGACGCTCCTAAACAGCTTAGCAATCAGGAAGACCTGCTTGCAAAAACACAGAAAGAATTCATTGAGTTGAAGTCAAACTATGATGAAACTCAGGAAAAAGTAACTCAGCTTAAGACTCAGCTTGATGAAGCTGTAAAATCTCGCGAAGAAGGCGAAAAAGGTGTTGCAAACAGTACTACACACCGCGAGTATGAAGCTCTCGAAAAGCAGATCAATGAAGCTAAAGCACTTGAAGAGCAGGTAAGAAAGGATCTTCAGAAAGAAGAAAAAGAACTTGCTGAGCTTAACGAACGTCTTAAGAACACAGAAGAATCAATTAAATTCAATGAAAGCGAGCTTAACTCAAGCCGTGATTCTCTTAATAAAGAGCTTTCTTCTTATGATGATAAGCTCAAAAAACTTAAAGTTGAAGAAGATAAGGTAACAAAGAATATCAATGACATCTATTCTTCAGAAGAGAATGCAGAGCTTAAGGCTCAGGAAATCCTTTTCAAGTTCCAGAGAATCATTCAGCGCAATTCTGAAGGTATCGTTTCTGTAAGAAATGGTGTTTGTTCAGGTTGTCATATGATCCTTCCTGCAAACTTTGCAAACGAAGTTCGTGAAGGTGAAGATATCAACTTCTGTCCATACTGCAGCCGCATCCTTTATTACGAAGAGGTAGCAGAAGATCAGCAGGAAGATTACTTCGATATCGGAGCTGCTGGAAGTCTTGCAGGTCTTGATGATGAATTTGATGATGAAGATTCAGAGTTCGCAGAGGATGAGGACGAAGATTCAAGATCAGAGTTCGACGACGAAGACGAAGTTGATGATGAAGACGCTGAAGATTCAGATGATGAAGACGATTCTGATGATGATTCAGATGATGATGAGGACGAAGAGTAACCTCTTATTCTTTAATTTGTTTTTAATACAGATGGAATATAACCGTGCTGCCTTTCGCTGATGATAACGGAAGGCGGTGAGAGAAAGTCCGGGCTCCTTCGGAAAGAATGCCGGGTAACAACCGGGCACAATCTGGCAGCTGTAGATTTTCTGCATAGCCCAGTGCGTGACAGATAGTGCAACAGAAATTGTACCGCCCGCTGCAAAGCGAGTAAGGGTGAAAAGGCAGTGTAAGAGACTACCGGTCATGTCGGTAACGGCTGACGCTTGTAAACCTCATTCGGAGCAAGATTAAGCAGCAGTTAAGTTATTCCGAGCTATACTGCGGGTAAATCGCTGGAGCTGAATGGTAACATTCAGTGCGGATAGATGGTTATGCCTGCTTTTCTGTTTTTACAGGAAAGTGGAGAACAGAACCCGGCTTACCGTTCCATCTGTTTTTTATAAAGTGGTGGGGAATTGAAAGCGAATTACAATATTGAAAACAGCAGCTACGCAAAAAAGAAAAGCCACCTGCTGCGGAATATTATCCGTACTGCAGTTGTAATAATCGTAGTATCTGCAATCGCTTTTTCTGCCGTTTTTTTAATCAAAAAATATCAGTCTGGAAAAATCACAATTAAAACTATAAAAGAAGCTTGGGCCGTTTACGACTATCAGAAAGTGTATGAGCTCAGCAAGATTTTTCTTCAGGACAACACCTACAATAATACAGCATTAACATATTACAGCTATGCCTGCTTTTTCCTTGCTCAGGCTCAGACAGATACACAGCTTGCACAAAGCTATCTTGATGAATGTATAAATAATATTCGAATTGCCCTTTATGAGGCAGACAAAGATCTTGTTCCTCAGCTTCAGTATATGCTGGGACGAGCTTATTTTTCTAAGAATACAATTACAACACATTACTATGCCGATCTTGCTGTAAAATATCTGCTTCTTGCAAAAGAAAACGGTTATGAAGCAGATGATATAGCAGAGTATCTCGGACTCAGTTATGCTTCTCTTGGCCAGACAATGGAAAGTATTTCGGCCTTTACTGAAGCTCTTCTTGTGCGTGAGTCAGATTCACTGCTGCTTGCAATTGCAGAACAGTATTATAAGGCACAACAATTAAATGCTTCTGAACAATATCTATTCAGAATCATAAAAAACAGCGATAATGAAGATATAGTGCTAAAGAGTCAGAACCTTCTTGGTTCTATATATATAGATAAAGAAGATTATGATTCTGCGCTCGAAGAATTTGAGAATGTTTTGAAAAAAAACGAAAATTCTGCTGACGCACATTATGGAATTGGTGTAATATATGAGAAGCAGGGTAATATTGTGAAGGCTCGTTCTGAGTGGCGTAAAGCCCTTAAGATTCAGGTTAATCACCCTGGAGCTCTGCAGAAAATGTCAGAAAATTAATTTGTTAAAAAGAGAACCGGGAGGAAATAGATGGGTTTTTTTGATAGTTTTTCAACAGATATTGGTATTGATTTAGGAACCTGTAATACCTTGATTTATGTTCGTGACAAGGGAATTGTTATTGACGAACCTTCAGTAATCGCTGTTGAGAAGGGAACAAAAAGAATTGTTGCCGTTGGTGCAGAAGCTAAGCGAATGCTTGATAAAACTCCTGGAAACATCATGGCTATCCGTCCACTTGCAGATGGTGTTATTGCCGATATAGATAGTACAGAAAAGATGATTAAATACTTCATCTCAAAAATCATTCCACGCCATCAGCTTTTCAAATCTGTAAGAATGAAGATTGGTATTCCTTCCTGCGTAACTGATGTAGAACGCCGTGCAGTTATTGAAGCTGCAATGAAGGCTGGTGCTAAGGAAGTTGAAGTAATCGAAGAAAGCCGTGCAGCTGCTATTGGTGCTGATATTCCTATTTTTGAGCCAGCTGGACACATGATTTGTGATATCGGTGGTGGTACTGCAGAAATCTCTGTAATTTCCCTCGGTGGTATGGTTGTTACTCACTCAATCCGCGTTGGTGGAGACAAGTTCGACGAAGCAATCGTAAAGCACGTAAAGAGTGTTCATAACCTTATTATTGGTCAGCCAGCTGCTGAACGTCTTAAGATTCAGATTGGTAATGCCGCTCCAGAAAAGACTATTGAAAAGATGGAGCTTAAGGGAACTGACGCTATTACAGGTCTTCCACGCCGTCTCGAAATCGACAGCGTTGAAGTACGCGAAGCTCTCAAAGAGCCTGTAACAAAAATCGTTGAAGAAATTAAGTCTGTACTTTCAGAAACTCCTCCAGAGCTTGCTTCAGATATCATTGAACGTGGTATCGTAATGACTGGTGGTGGTTCTATGCTCCGCGAGCTTCCAAAGCTCGTTTCAAAGGAAACTGGTGTACCTGTTATTCTCGTAGAAAAGCCTCTTGAATGTGTTGCTCTTGGTGCTGGTAAAGCATTCGGCCTGTTCAAGGATATGTATTCTGAGAGAACAATTTACGACAGTCTTAACGACTAATTCAAGCTTTCTCCGGGTGGGTGGTTATGCGAAGAAAGCCGAATTTTTCTTTCAAAATTAAATTTGCAGAATTTCTCCTCGTTCTATATCTGCTTGCCGGAGGTTTGTCTCTGGCATTCCATACCGGTGGATTTATCTTAAACTTTAAGCAGATTGGTTTTTCTGTTTTTTCTTCACTTGATAAGGGAGTTCACTTTGTTGCAGGTGGATTTAAGAATACCTTTAATGCAGTTGGAGAACTCCGTAAATTAAAAAAAGATTATAATGATTTAGTAATTAAGCTTGAGAACTATGAAGAAATGCAGCGTTCCAATGCAGATATCCGTAAGGAGAATGCTCGTCTTAAGGAACAGCTGGACTTTGCAGTTTCTTTAGATGAAAAAAATATCCCGGCACAGATTATTGCCCGAGATCTTGATAATGCATTTACATATCTTACAATCGATAAGGGAAGTGTAAACGGAATCCGTAAGAACATGCCGGTTATTGCATTCCAGAATGGTAACCAGGGACTTGTAGGAAAGGTTGTTCAGGTTGGAACTTTTACAAGTCAGATTATGCCGATTTACAATATCAACAATATCGTTTCTGCACGTATTCAGAATACACGAGACCTTGGTCTTGTAAATGGACTTGGAAGTCAGGATCAGCCGCTGCTTATGCAGTACATCCGAAAGTCTGTAGTTGATGAACTCAGTTACGGAGACATCGTAGTAACTTCCGGTGAAAACGATAATTACATGCGCGATATTGCAATTGGTACAATCACAAAAATTACTACACTTGATTATAACTCGTCGCTGAATATTGAGCTTGTGCCGATTATTGATTTTGCAAGACTCGAAAATGTAGTTGTTGTTAATCAGAAAGAACTGAACGACCGAAAGGCAGATAAGGAGTAGAGCGTATGACAAAATCAATTCTTGTAAGTACATTCATACTTTTATGTGCCGTTATTCTTGAATCTTCAATTCTTTCAAACATTACATTCATATATATTGTTCCAGACCTTGTATTAATCTGTTCAATTTATTTTTCACTTTTGAATGGAAAGATAGTAGGTGAAACAACAGGCTTTATTTCCGGAATCTTACTGGATTTTATTACCGGTATTCCTTTCGGCTTTAACTGCATATTCAGAACCATAATCGGATATGTTGGCGGAATCTTTGCCAAGAATGTAATTATTTCTGGTTTTATTCTTCCAATGCTCTGTGTGGGAATCGGAACAATTGCTAAAACTCTTATGGTAAATCTTCTGGGACTTCTGTTTCCAAATGTACACATCTACATTGCCGGAATCATTTCATACGATTTCCTTTTTGAATTTATTGAAAATGTTCTTCTGGCACCGTTTGTATTTAAGTTTTTAAGCTTTTTCCGAAAATCACTTGCAGTACGCTCTGTTAAGGACAGTATAGACAATGATTAATTCTGAAGACAGATTAACAAAAGGTTCTAAAATCTTCATTCTTCTCATTATTCTTGTCATTTTTTTTATCTGCTATGCATACAGACTGTTCTCAATGCAGATTGTTCAGGGTGAGCATTACCGTTCGCAGTCTCAGAGAATTTCAAGTCAGATTACAGTTATTTCAGCACAGCGCGGTGAAATCTTTGACCGCAATGCGCTGCTTCCAATTGTAATCAATACAGATTCGTTTGCTGTTGAAGTAACTCCCGGTGAAATTCCTAAGGACCGTTACGATACTGTAATTCTAAAACTTGCACAGTATTTAGGAATCAGTAAAACTGATATTGATAAAAAGATTCCAAAAAATATGCGCCGTTCATATTCTACCGTACAGGTAAAATCAAACGTGCCTTTTACAGTTATTTCTAATATTGCAGAAAATAAAATTGATCTTCCTGGTGTTTCCTGGGTTTCTAAACCAATCAGAAACTATCAGCATACAGGATCTCTTTCTCATATTGTAGGTTATGTTGGTGATATCAACCAGGACGAAATGACTGTTCTTTATAACCAGGGCTACAAGAAAACAAGTATTGTTGGTAAGACTGGTATTGAAAAGCAGTATGATTCACTGCTTCAGGGTAAGGAAGGCCGCGAAATGTCTACTGTTGATGTTCATGGCCGAATTATTTCTGATACACCAATTGTTGAACCACCGGAAATGGGTAAGAGTCTTGTTCTCACAATTGACAGTGATACACAAAAGCTTGTAGAAGAAGCTCTTGGAAACAGAGTTGGTGCTTCAGTTGTTCTTAAGCCTGCTACCGGTGAAGTTCTTGCAATGGTTTCTTATCCGTATTACGACTCGAATATCTTCAGTTCGGATGATGCGGGAATCGAATATGCAAAGCTTTTGAATGATACTTCAAAGCCACTCTTGAACCGTGCTGTTCAGGTTTCTTATCCTCCGGCTTCTACCTTCAAAATCATTATGTCTGCCGCAATGCTTCAGGAAAATGCTTTCCCTGCCAGCAAGAAAATTGAATGTAAGGGTGTGATGGTTTATGGTGGCCGTAAGTTCCACTGTCACGTAAAAGAGCCTGGACACGGCTGGCTTGATATGAAAAACGCTATGGCACAGTCTTGTGACGTTTATTACTGGACTGTTGGCCGTGATTACCTTGGTATTGAAAAGATTGCTTCTTATGCCCGTGAGTTTGGTTTTGGTAAGAGTGCTCAGATAGATTTGCCTAGTCAGGTTTCTGGTCTTGTTCCAACTGCTGAATGGAAGGAAAAGAAATATCACGAAAAATGGCTTGGTGGAGATACAATGTCTTGTTCTATCGGACAGGGCTATATGGAAGCTACTCCTTTGCAGCTTGCTAATATGGTTGCAATGGTTTCTAACGAAGGTGTTATTTATAAGCCTCATCTCCTTAAGGAAGTTCGTGATCCTGTAACAGGCGAAGTTATTGATTCAGTAAGACCTCAGGTTCTTACTGAATCAACAATCGATAAAGATGTATGGAAACAGATTCAGGAAGCAATGCGCTATACTGTTACAGACGGTACGCCGCAGTATCCTATGCATAATAAGATTGTTCAGATTGCCTGTAAAACAGGTACTGCCGAAGTTGAACCATACAGTAATCCAAACAGAAAAGATGAACAGAGCTGGCACTCTTGGCTTGTTGCTTATGCTCCTTATGATGCACCTCCAGAGGATCGTATTTGTGTTGCAACAATCGTAGAAGCCTGCAACAAATGGGAATGGTGGGCTCCATACTGTACAAATATCATCATTCAGGGAATCTTTGCGCATCAGAATTGTGAAGAAGCAACGAAAGCTCTTGGCTTCTCTTATCTTACAAATAACCGCGGAAGACAGGAATAGGAGAGGTTAGTATGAAGAATAAGTTTTTTTCAATGTTCGATTATCTTCTGATTCTTGTTGTATTAACTCTTGTAGCTCTTGGAGTAATGTTCATTTATTCTTCAAGTATTAACTCCGAAGGAGTTCGTGTAACAAACGAATATATAAAGCAGATTATCTGGGCTGCAATTGGTTTTGTAATTATGATTGGAATTACAATCTATGATTACAGAAGAACAGAATCTCTTTCTATTTACGGTTTTATCGGGCTTCTTATTCTTCTGGTTTATACAAGAATTTTCGGTCGTTATGTAAATGGTGCAAAAAGCTGGATTGGTATCGGTGAATTTGGTATTCAGCCTTCTGAGTTTGGAAAGGTTTTCTATATTCTTTATTTAGCTCGTGTTCTCGATGATACTGCTAATGGAGATCAATTGAAGCGTTTCTTCCTTGCAACTGGAGTTCTGCTTCTTCCTATGGGACTCATCCTTTTACAGCCGGACCTCGGAACTTCTTCTGTATATCTTCCTATTTACTTTATCATGTGCTTTATTGCCGGTGTTCCAATCAGATATATCGGTTATATATTCCTCTTTGGTGTATTCACGATTTTCTTTGCGATACTTCCGGTATGGAATGCAGAAATTGCAATAAATCCACTAGCAGTTATTACAATCTTAACAAACTTTAGATTAAGAGCAATTTTGATTTTCGCCTTTGTTGTAATTACACTTTTGGGTTATGTTATCCGCCGTTACCTTCACGGTCCTCGTTATATTCACTGGATTATCTACTTTACATCAATTATTGCACTTGCACTTATTTTCTCAATGATTTTTGGCAAGGTGTTAAAGGATTATCAGATTAAGCGTTTAATCATCTTTATGAATCCTAATAAGGATCCTTTGGGCGCCGGCTGGAACATCATTCAGTCTAAGGTTGCCATTGGTGCGGGTGGTGTAATTGGTCAGGGATATTTGATGGGAACTCAGAGCCATTACCGCTTCCTTCCTCAGCAGAGTACAGACTTTATTTTCAGTATTCTTTCTGAGGAATTCGGTTTCCTTGGCGGAATGCTTGTATTCTCATTATACTTTGTTATTCTTCTTAAGATTCTTTATATTATCCGTAAATGCGTAAACCGTTACGGCTCGTACATATGTGCCGGAATATTCGGAATGTTCTCGTTCCATTTCTTTATTAACGTAGGAATGGTTATGGGTATAATGCCGATTACAGGTATTCCTCTGCTGTTCCTTTCTTACGGTGGTTCATCACTGCTTACAGCAATGACTTGTATCGGCCTTGTAATGAATGTAAATTACAGAAAGGCCGAACTCAAGTAGTTTTAATCAGAATTAATTAGCAGCTTCAATAACAGCATAGAATGCAGGTTTAGTATAATAAATCCATTTGTTGCTGTTTGGCTTTGTAAACAGAAGCGGGAACTGATTACAGTTACCAAGCCATTTCTTCTGATATTCCATATTCAGCCAGGTGTTTTCATCATTAAGCCCCCATACAGTAATGCTTTCTACACCATGTTTAGAAGCTGTCTTACGGTTCTTGATATAAACCTGGAAGTAAGCCTTGTAAGCATCAGAAAGACTGTTGAACTGCTTTCCGCTGACACCAACAATATCTTTTTCTTTGTCATAGCTGTTCCATGTTCCAATATCAAGCTCTGTAATCTGAACATCAATACCTTTTGCAAGGAAATCTGTGATTTCTTTTTCTACAGCTCCGGCAGAATTCTTAACACTGTGATGAGACTGAAGTCCCATAGCATCAAGTCGGGTAGGGAGAGTTGCATCATCTTTATGAGAAAGAATAAGATCAACAACACGAAGCTGCTTAGCATGCTTATCGCTTACAGAAGTTCCGTAGATTCCACCGTAATCGTTATAAACAAGCTTTACATCTTTTGGAGCATATTTATTTGCATACTTAAAAGCATCAACAAGGAAGTCTCCGTTCTTATAAACTGAATACCATTTTGAATCAGTTCTAAGCCAGCTTGAACCTCCATCAGGTGTAGCTTCATTAAATACATCCCATGCCCAGATAATATGCTGGCCGTTATTGTTTTTCTTTTCCCAGTTATCAACACGTTCAAGAACAGTTTTGATATACCATTCAAGGCGTGCTTCCATTTCATCGCGGCTAACTAAAGCTTTTGATTTATCATAATCTTTACAGAAAAATCCATCTTCTGTCTGAGAATGCCATCCAAGAGTATGACCTCTCATTTTAAGATTATTTTTCTTACAGATTGCAAGAATATCATCAATACGCTGAAGTCCATTAAGAACCGGAGTTTTAATTGTTACACCGTTAGATGCTGTAAAAGAGCCGGAAACAGTTGGTTTATTTCCCCACCATGCCATTACAAACTGAGGCTTAAACTCGTTTCCCATAGTAATCTGGTTTGCATGCTTTGCAAGACCTTTCTGAACTTCATCATAATAAAGTTCCTGTTTTGTTCCCCAGCCATTACCAAAGTTACCGTATTCAACTGCAAAACCAACATGTTCAAAATATTTTTCATAAGTTTTGCTGAAAGATGGAACGGATGGATCAAGCCAGTCTTTTGAAGTTACGGTAGAATTAGATGCCGCGAATGTACAATTAACAGTCATAACAAAAACAAAAATCATACATAAAAGAGTTATTTTGTTCTTTTTCATAATATTACTCCTTATTATTTGTTGAATTTCCTTTTCAATTTTAACATAAGGCTTTTTTTATGTTCATAAAATAGGGGAATTTTTCTAAAAATTTAATTAACAAAATCAATAAATATAACAAAATTATAATTTGTGATTCTTTGACATTTATATTGTAAAAAATGTATAATTTGATAAAGTTTGAAAAAATATATGAGGTAGAAAACGTGAAAAAATTTCATTATTGTGTATTAATATTATTCGTTTTTTTTACAGCGTGTAGCTCAAGTATTCCATTACCTGAAAATGAATCTAATAAAATATATGTATCAGTAAGTAATATACAGGATTTTACTCTAAATTCTTCATTAAACACAGAAAAAACAGAATTAACTGTAACAGTAGATAGTTCTATTCCATTTAATGAGCTAACATGGTCATTAGACGGAACGGAACTTTCTGCAACAGGAAATCAAACAGTTATCAATATTAATTCTCTAAAAAAGGGTGTCTATAATTTAATTGTTACAGGCATTTATAACGATATAGTATATTCTGCTGAAATGATTATAACTATAAATTAAAAACACGGAGTAAGAAATGAGAAACTTTTCAACTAAATTTTATAAAAATGTAATTTATTTTCTTGTTATAGTTCTATTTTTTTCATCTTGTCAAAACTCATATAATGATGAATATAATAAAAATTCAGAAAATCAAATAACGGATAATTTAACTTATTTTGTCGTAAACGATAATTCTAATAGATCTGTTCTACCTGAATATAAAAATGATTCTTTTAATGTATATATATTAAAAGGTAGTCTTGACGGAAAAGAAACAGATTTTGGAACCTTCAATTCATATAATGAATTATGCAAA
>JAEEGH010021804.1_pt1 | contig 13197 bp, 8 predicted proteins | sample 9134181 | NCBI WGS metagenome assembly JAEEGH01 (sample SAMN16246544, study PRJNA631951) | gut metagenome | biome: gut microbiome; feature: rumen; material: DP-attached | host: Bos | place: Iran: Karaj | collected 2018-10 | reverse complement strand
GCCCTGCATCCTCTTGTAGCGGATGAGGATGTCCTGCATGGTATTGTCAAGTGCATGTCCCATGTGGAGCTGTCCCGTGATGTTCGGAGGGGGGATCACGATGGTAAAGGGTTTCTTTGTTTCGTCAACTTCGGCATGAAAATACTTCTTTTCAAGCCACTTCGCATAGATCCTGTCTTCCATTTTCGAAGGATCGTATGTCTTTTCCAGTTCTTTCTTCATAATGGTCTCCTTTCGGTTTTTGCTCGTCCGCAAGGAATAAAAAAGCCCCTTGCGAACAGTTAATGTTCGCAAAGGGCGTCATAAACGCGGTACCACCTTTGTTCATGCAACGCTCACACGCTGCACCTCATCACTCCTAACAGAGCTGATCCTTTAACGGGGATCATGCGTGCCGGACTACTGTGAGTTCACCCGGCCGGCTCCAAAGCTACCTTCGATCATTTAAGTTTAAGTGCTTGCACCAACCGCACCTTCTCTGAAAACCGCTGTGACCTACTCCTCTTCTTCAACGCCTTTATCAATATTTGATTGTTCAAATAGTATCACCGTTTTTTATAAAATGCAATAGTCCGTTTCAAAGGTTAATCAAGTTCCTTCTTTCCGGTGTAGAGCTCATAGTACCTTCCGCCGAGAGCAAGGAGTTCGTCGTGATCACCGCGCTCGATGATCTCACCGTGTTCAAGAACGATGATGGCATTGGCATTACGTACAGTTGAAAGCCTGTGGGCAATAACAATGGTCGTGCGGTCCTTCATGAGGCGGTCCATACCGTGCTCGATGTGGCGCTCGGTACGGGTATCTACGGAGCTTGTTGCTTCATCAAGAATAAGGATCGGTGCGTTTGATATAGCCGCGCGGGCAATATTCAAGAGCTGTCTCTGACCCTGGCTTAAGTTAGCGCCGTCGCCTTCAAGCATCGTATCGTATCCGTTTTCAAGACGCATGATGAAGGAATGGGCACTGGCAAGCTTTGCGGCTGCCTCAACTTCTTCATCCGTTGCATCCAGTCGTCCGTAGCGGATATTCTCACGAACGGTTCCGCTGAAGAGGTGCGTATCCTGAAGCACCATGGCTATGTTCTTTCTTAAGTAATCACGCTTAAGATCCCTTATATCTATACCGTCAATGGTAAGACTTCCCGAATCTATGTCATAGAACCTTGTTATAAGGTTGGTGATGGTTGTTTTTCCTGCACCGGTGGAACCTACGAGAGCGATCTTCTGACCGGGCTTTGCGTAGAAGGAAACATTCTTAAGGATGGTCTGACCGGGAACATATCCGAAGGTAACATCCTTTAAGATGACCTCACCCCTAAGGGTTTCGGGAGCCTTTGCATCGGGCTTGTCGGGAAGCTCGGGCTGCATATCCATTACATCAAATACACGCTCCGCTCCGGCAAGGGCCGAGAAGATCTCGCTCACCTGCATGGAGAACTCGTTTATGGGGCGTGAGAACTGCCTTGAGTAGTTAACGAAGATGGAAAGACCACCTACGTCAAAGCCTCTGAGTACGCAGAAGATACCACCCACCATAGCGGTTATGGAGTAGGATATCTGGCTTAAGTTACCCATTACGGGCCACATGATCCCGCCGAAGAACTGGGCGGAAAGCTGCTTCTTTCTGAGGTCGGTATTTAAATACTCAAACTCATCCACCGACTGCTCTTCATGATTGAAGACCTTAACGACCTTCTGGCCGCTGATGCTCTCCTCGATGTATCCGTTTAAGGAACCGAGAGCTGCCTGCTGCTCCTTGTAGTACTTACGGCTCCTCTTTGCTATGGTCATTGCGGCCTTTATGAATATGGGCGTCATGACAACAGTGATGAGGGTAAGCCATACGTTTGTGTAGATCATCATGACCAGGGTTCCCACCAGAGTAAGGGCACCCGAGAACAATGAGATCAGTGTATTGTTCAACATGTTTCCGATGGAATCAACATCGTTTGTGAACCTTGACATGATGTCACCGGTGTTGTTGGTATCGTAATACTTTAAAGGAAGCTTGCTGATCTTTAAGAAAAGATCGTCACGCAGCCTTGCAAGGCCCTTCTGGGAGATACCGAGCATTATGCGCTGCTGGAAATACTGAGCCGCAACTCCGACACCGTAGATGACTGCCATTACGATAAGTCCCTGTATAAGGGTTGCCACTCCGCCGGAACCGTCCACCAGTCCGTTTATGACGGGCCTTAAAACATAGGATCCCGCAAGGGATGCACCTGCGTTAAGGAGTACCAGTGCAAAAACAATGGGTATCTTCCATGCGTCGGTCTTTATATAGGAAAAGAGCCTTACCAGACTTGCCCCCGCATTCTTGGGCTTGGGCCCCATTCCGCGAGGCGGACCGCCGGGACCTCTGCCCCCTGCGACTCCCTTTTCCTCTATCTGCTTTTTGTAAGCTTCGTTCTTCTTTCTGTACTTTTCTTCGAGGCGTGCACGTGTTGCTTCGTTCATTATGCTCCCACCTCCTTCTTGTCCATCTGTGAATAGTAGATCTCTTTATATGCTTCACATTCGGACATAAGCTGATCGTGGGTGCCTTCGCCCACTACCCTTCCGTCGTCGAGTACGACGATCTTGTCTGCTTCGATAACGGAAGATATCCTCTGTGCGATAATGATCTTTGTGGTTTCGGGCATGTAGGATTTAAGGTTATCCCTGATATAACGCTCGGTTGCCGTATCTACCGCACTGGTGGAGTCATCAAGAATAAGGATCTTCGGCTTCTTGAGCATTGCCCTTGCGATACAGAGTCTCTGCTTCTGACCGCCGGATACGTTTACGCCGCCCTGGCCAAGATCCGTGTCGTAACCATCTTCAAAGGAGGTAACGAAGCCGTCGGCCTGAGCCATATCGGCTACCTTTCTGATCTCCTCGTCGCTTGCCTCCTCATCACCCCACTTTAAGTTCTCGATGATGGAACCGGAGAAAAGGAGGTTCTTCTGAAGCACCATGGAAACGCCGTCACGTAAGTTCTTTAAGGAATAATCCTTTACGTTCACTCCGTCAACAAGGACTTCCCCCGCGTCCACGTCGTAAAGCCTCGGGATCATCTGAACCAGTGTTGTTTTTCCCGAACCGGTGGAACCGATTATGCCTACCGTCTCGCCCGATGCGATCTTTAAGCTTACGTTCTCAAGAACAGGCTCCTTGGATTCCTTATAATAACGGAAGGTGATGTTCTTAAATTCGATGCTTCCGCTCTCAACCTTCTTGTCGGGACATGCTGCATTGGCATCGTCTATATCCGTTTCACAGTCGATCACTTCATTGATACGCTTTGCGGAAGCAATCGCACGTGAACTCTGAAGGATCATGATGGATGTCATCATAAGAGAGATAAGGATCTGTGTAACATATGTGATAAACGCTGTAAGGTCACCCACCTGCATATCTCCCACAAGGATCTGATTTCCGCCGAACCATACCACCGCAAGAGTTGTCACGTTCATGAACAGTGCCATGAGCGGGAAGGTTGTGATCATTATCCTGAAGGCAGCAAGTGAAGATTCCTTCAGTTCCTCGTTTGTTTCCGCGAATTTCTCATGCTCGTGATCGTCACGTACAAAGGACTTGATAACACGGACATTGGTGATGGCTTCACGGGTCACAGAGTTAAGATTGTCGATCTTCTTCTGCAAAGCCTGAAATCTGGGGAATGCCTTGCTGATAACAAAAAGAATGGTCGCGATCATGATGGGAATAACAATAAGGATGATCAGCGCAAGCCTTGCATTCATCATAACGGCCATTATGACCGCACCGATGAGCATGCCCGGCGCACGAAGAGCCATTCTCAGGATCTGGTTCACAAAGTTCATTACCTGGGTGATGTCGTTGGTAAGACGGGTAACCAGGGAGCCCGTGCTGAAATTGTCAATATTCTTAAAGGAAAAACGCTGAACGTTCTCAAAGGCATCCTTCCTTAAATCTGCCGCAAAATTGATGGAGGCCTTGGCACCGAAATATGCGCCGCCCACACCGCCTATGGCCATAAATACCGCACAGGCGATCATAGCAAGTCCGATCCTGACGATATAGGACACGTCTTTGTTGACTATACCGTTGTTGATGATAAGTGACATGAGCTTGGGGAGAACGATCTCTCCGACCACCTCCACTATCATAAGAAGAGGACCTATGATGAATGCGGAAAGATAGGGTTTTATGTACTTCCAGTATCTTTTCATTTCTTTCTCCGTTTCAAAACAATGTTAACAAAAAAAGTTTAATTACTTTAAAAAATAAAGTCAATCGAACAGTACTCATTTTTATTAATAATTTAGATTTTTACTGCATTAAAATACACCCGCATAAAGCGGGTGCATTGTCTGTCGTTTACTTTCTTTTTAATGCCTTCTTTACGTACTTTTTCTTATACATTTCCTTGTCGGCATCTTCTATCACGGCATTAAGTTCTTCCTTGCCGGAGATGTTGGTTATCTTGTATCCCACGGAAGCTTCCACCGAGTAGGGACAGTCGGTTCTTTCGTTTAAGCTGTCCATTTCTTTTTCGATCTTTGCTATGCAGGCTTCCGCATCCTCCTCCGTATAATCCGATGCAAGAAGAACAAACTCATCGCCTCCGTAACGCATTACGATCTCGCCGTGCTGCTTTACATTCTTTAAGACATTGGCCACGTCCTTTATGAGGGCATCCCCCGCGTCATGTCCGAAGCTGTCGTTTACGCTCTTTAAGCCGTCCACATCAAGGAAGATGACACAGAGCTTTTTGTTCTTCTTAATGGACTCCTCGACTATGGGCTCGGAGAGTTTGAAAAATCCGGCGCGGTTGTAGATACCGGTGAGGGTATCGTAGATCCACATTCTGTCAAGGACGGAGATCATCTGCTCCATAAGGTCGATCTTCCGGGTGTTTTCAAAGGCATTCGACACTACCGCAGTCCAGTTGGGGAAGAAATCGTTTCTGATAAGATCTCCCGATTCTCCCAGGATGGCATAGCCGAAATTCTCGTTCATGTAATGGATGGGGAAGAAGTAGTAGGTAACCCCCTCTCTTCCGCCGTTTGCAACAGGCGGGAAAAGGTCCTTCTTTGGGAATCTGTCCCCTGTCCTTGCAGGTTCGCCGTTTATGCAGCTTATCTGATTTATCATGGTATCGGCATATTCCGATTCATTGCTTCCGGCAAGTATCTGCCTTTGGAAATCCGAATAGTCAATGTTTACCGAGGGACGCATGTTCATGCAAAGATACAGTTCCTTCGGCTTCATCCGATATGCGAATTTTCTCATGGCGTCGATGAGGGGGCCCGTCTTTTGCTGGGACATCAGGCTCACCGTCATCTTTTTAACATACTGTGAAAGCTCGGTCTGTTCATAACGGTCAACGGCAAGTGCATCGTCCACATCATCATGGTTCTCTTCACCTGCATTGCATCCGCAGGTCTGTCCGAGGCTTAGCAATATGGGAAGAACGATCTCTTCCCCCGCTTTATGCTTCTCAAATTCGTGAAGGATCTTTACGGCTCTCATACCCTTCTGATACTGCTGCCGCTTTATGGTGGTGAGTCTTGTTGAGATGACTCTTGATACGAAATCGTAATCCACACCGGTGATCTTTACATCCTTTGGTACCTTGAAGCCCTGCTTCTTAAGCTCCATATATACGCCCACCGCCATCTGGTCGTTGGCACAGACTATACAGTCCGCCATGGGCTCATCAAGTGACCTGAAGTAATCCACGGCACTGACACCGCTCTGATACTCATAGTTTCCTTTATATCTGTGAACATCCTCATCAAAAGAAAGGCCGTTATCTTTAAGGGCATCCATAAATCCGTCAAATCTGAGGATAGCATCACTTCCGTTGAGACGTCCGCTGACATAATAGAAACGTTTGCAGTCATGTTCCTTGATCATATGTTCCGTGAGAGCATACAAAGAACCCTTTTCGTCCGAAGTGATATTGACGAAATCGGGATCGTAACTTCCTATGCACACACAGGGTATATTCAGTTCTCTTACCTTGTCGATAAAAGGAGATTCTTCTCCGGAACCGGAGAAAGTATTCTTAACATATATGACACCGTCGAACGCGGACACATCCGGAAGACGGAATATCATAGACTCTCCGTCGGCATATGCCTCGTTCTCGGATTTGACATTTCCGTGTATACAGAACACGGAACAGACATCCGAAAGATCTCTGACCTGTCTTTCCACTCCCTTCATAAGTGCCTTCTGAGAGTCAAAGACCAGTCCGCTTATAATAACCGCAATTTTCATTTTATCAATCCCCTGATCAAAACGGAGCCTAGCCCCGAGCCGATTTACGAAACCATTTTAACATATTTCGTTTTAAAAATCAGTACCTTTTTCCTATTTCTGTAAATTCTTTATTTTTCCACCTCGAAAGCAGTTAAAAATAGTTTTCATAACTTATTGACTAAGATTACATAACTCAATTGACCGATATGGTTTCAGGCAAATATATGAATATCGAAAATTGCAAGTGCCATTCATTTCGGGTGATCCGTTGTTGATAACTCAAGGGAGAAATCCACAATCTCCACCGAGTTATCCACAGATGTCAGTGTCATTTTCGTGTTATCTACTGTCATTTTTTTCAAAATGAATGTCATTTCCTTCTTTTTTCTGAATTGGTTGGGCCTTTATTCCCATCTACATAAAGACTTAACCATAATTTTGTTACGGTTAACATCCCACTCAAAAAAATACCCTCCCCAAAAAGAGGAGGGAAAATGAAAAATATGAAAAAAACGAAAAAAACAAGGAAAAAAGAAAGGATCAAAGCCATTCGTCCCAGAAGCGTTCAACAGAGGAAGAGACGGAATCAAGGGAGACGATATCGTAATCGGACCACTCACGAGGGAAGAGGGAGCGGTAGGAATTTTGCAGGAAGCGCTCATCAAGGAGAGCCACAACACCGATATCCTCCTCGGTACGGATCACACGTCCCGAAGCCTGAAGGACCTTATTCATACCCGGGAAACGATAGGCATAATCGAAGCCGTTGCCGCCCCTGCCGTCAAAGAAGTCTTTGATGATATCCTGTTCAAGACAGATCTGGGGAAGACCGGTACCGACGATGATCGCACCGATAAGAGCATCATTCTTAAGATCTATACCTTCTGAAAAGATACCGCCCATAACACAGAAGCCGATAAGCACCGAATCGGTACGTTCCTCATTAAACCTGGAAAGGAACTCCTCTCTTTCTTCTTCCCTCATTCCCGAGGACTGAGCGATACAGGTGATATCGGGATCAAAGAACTGCTTTTCATAGGCTTCATATATATTCTGAAGGAACACATATGAAGGAAGAAAGACCATGTAGTTTCCGTGACGCTTTGAAACCACCCCATGTATATAGGAAGCAATTGCTCTGTATTCGCTCTCGCCCCTTCTTGTATATTTGCTGGTAACATCCCGGGCAATGAAAAGCCCCTTCTTTCGCGGATCGAATACGGACTTTGCGTATACTTCATAATCCTCGGGCTTTCCCGCCAGCAGTTCCTTATAATATTGTATGGGAAGAAGCGTTGCCGAAAAAAGCACCGTACTTCTTGCCATATCCATGCACTCAGCCAGATTTACCTTGGGATTTACACAGAAAAGCTTAAGAAAAAAGTTCCCCGTTGCATCAAAGGAACAGTACTTTATATAATTCTCATCAAGCCTTTCATATATATCAAGGTAATCAAACAGTTCAAAATAAAACTCAAGAAGCTCCTCCCTGAGTTCCGGGGGAATGTCATACTTTCGTTTCTTTTCCGGTGCCTTTGCATCCTGCAGCACCTTTTCTATCTCGGCATAAAGCCTCATCACGTCTTTGGTAAAGGGCTCAATATCCGGTTCAAGGAGCTTTGAATCACATTCTCTCTTAAGCGCCAGAAGATCCTTGTTACAGCGTTCCGCCCTTTTTGCGACCAATGTAAGTTCTTCTCCCGCCGCTTTCTTTATTTCAAGGAATCTTTCTTTGATAAGAGTCGCCGAATACATCTCCCTTGCCCTGTCCACCAGGTTGTGGGCCTCGTCAATGAGAAAAATGTAATCCCCGGAGCTGCCTTCGGAAAAGAATCTTTTAAGCTTTGCGCGGGGATCGAAGGCATAATTGTAATCCCCTATTATCACATCGCAGAACAAAGAAACATCAAGCCCGAACTCAAAGGGACAGACACTGAATCTTTCCGCATATTCAAGGATCTTCTCCCTTGTATAGGCGGTTTCCCCGGTAAGCAGTGCGTACATTGCATCATTAACCCTGTCGTAATGCCCCTTTGCATAAGGACAGGCTTCCGGGTTGCACTCAGTCTCCCCCGTCACGCAGATCTTTTCCTTTGCGGTGAGGATTATATTTTTACACTTAAGTCCCTTCTCCCTTAAGATCTCTATGGAATCGTGGGCTACGGTGCGGGTTATTGTTTTTGCGGTAAGATAAAAGATCTTTGAGGCTTTGTCCCTGCCGAGGGCACAGATGGAAGGATACATGGTGGAAATGGTCTTGCCGACCCCCGTGGGAGCCTCAAGAAAAAGCTTCCTTCCGTGAACGATGGTCCGATAGACATTGGTGACCAGCTCCTCCTGTCCGTCCCTGTAGGGAAAGGGAAAGGGAAGGCCCTCTATACTTCTGTTTCGTTCCTCATGCCAGTCGATCTCAAGCTTCGCCCACTTTTCATAGGCAACGCAGACATTTGTTACAAACTCCTCGAGTTCCGAAAATTTTAAAGTTTCGTTGAAAAAGCGCATTTCCTCCGTCTCGATGTTGACGTAGGTGATGCGTACCTTTATTTCAGATAGTGCTTCCAAAGAAGCGTAGATATATGCATAAAATCTTGCCTGGGCAAGGTGGATCGGATCCGCCTCTTTATATTTCATGACATCCGCATAGGTGGATTTGATCTCGTCGACCGTTACTCCCGTATCATTTTCGATGATGCCGTCGGCCCGGCCTTCAATGCGGATATCAACATCATTCCCATGGAAAACAAAAGCAAGCGGTACTTCAGCGCGGTAATCGCCTCCTGCCCGTTTCTGGATCTCACGGTGGATACGGCCGCCCTCAAGCATCGCCTGCTCTGTAAAACTTCCTATTCTGTTATCGATATCGCCGGAGCGGAGAATAAACTCCACTATGCCCCTAACGGATACTTTTGCTTCCAAGATCGCCCTGCCCTCTCAAGCCAGGCAATCTTTATCAGACTGCCTGCTCAGCCGTACGTAAATATGCCTCAAAGTCAGGGTTGTAACCGCTGTAAGTGATCTTAAGCGGCTTTGAAAGATCAAGCGCCAAAATACCCAGAATTGACTTTGCATCTACATAATATCTGTAATTCGATGCCACATCAATATCAAAATCACATTTTGAAGCTGCATTGACGAAATCTTTTACCATTGAGGGTTTCAAAAATAATTTTCTTTCCATCTGTTTTCCTCCATAAAGTGCAAAGTTGACAAATTCCCCTGAAAAGAATATTAAGTGACCGAAGATCGGTCATGCGCCGCTAAAGGTCAGGATCCTGTAAGGTTCCTACGCGCCGGTTTTTTAAAAACCCCTTTTCGTTTTTCGGTTTATATTATAATATGATAACGGTTTCATCAATTGTAAATACTGACAAAAATTTTGTAGTTTTTCTTGCATTATCGGTAGTTTTGTAATTAAATATATAGAGTATTATGCGGGAAAAGGTTCCCGACAGCAAATGAGGTAAATAACATGGAAAAGACACAGATCCCTGCCGGATACAAGTCTGCACTGAGCCTTCACGATACCCAGGAAGCAATTAAGATCGTTAAGGACACCTTCCAGCAGCTTTTGGCAGAAAGACTTAACTTACTCAGAGTCACCGCACCGCTTTTTGTCGATCCGAAGATGGGACTTAACGATAACCTTAACGGTTACGAACGCCCCGTAGCTTTCGGTATCAAGGAGCAGAACGAATACACCGCAGAGGTTGTTCAGTCTCTTGCAAAGTGGAAGCGCTACGCACTTAAGAAATACGGATTCAGACCCGGTGCAGGTCTTTACACCGATATGAACGCCATCAGACGTGACGAGGATACGGACAATATCCACTCCATCTTTGTTGACCAGTGGGACTGGGAAAAGATAATCAGCAAGGATGAGCGCGATTTCGACACACTGAAGAAAACAGTGCGCAACGTGTATCAGGCGCTTCGCGAGACAGAGCATTACATAGCCGATAAATATGATTACATCAGGGAGATATTGCCCGAGGATATCTGCTTCATAACTTCGCAGGATCTTGAAAACATGTACCCGGAGCTTACTCCGAAGGAAAGGGAATACAAGATCGTGAAGCTTAAAGGTGCTGTCTTTATCATGCAGATAGGCGGAAAGCTCGCATCGGGTGTGCCTCACGACGGCAGGGCGCCGGACTATGACGACTGGTCGCTCAACGGAGATATCCTGGTTTATTATCCCGTTCTCGATATCGCTCTGGAGCTTTCGTCAATGGGCATCCGTGTTGATGAGGATTCGCTGGCAAAACAGCTGGAAATTGCAGGCTGTATGGAACGCGCTTCGCTTCCGTTCCAGAAGGCGATACTTGAGAAGAAGCTTCCGTATACGGTGGGCGGCGGTATCGGACAGTCGCGTATCTGTATGTTCTTCCTGAGAAAGGCCCATATAGGCGAGGTGCAGTCGTCGATATGGCCGGATGAGGTAACAAAAGAGGCCGAAAGCAAAGGGATCATGCTTCTTTGATCTGTCCCCAGAACACGAAAAATTTCATACAGTATGTAAAAACGCATCCTCCGGGGTGCGTTTTTTTTGCGCTACAGCCGCTCTCTGCCTGTATATTCCGCCGTCGAAAAAACTTGCAGGCCAAGACCGGTGCGAAAAGCCGGCGGCAGGCCTGCGTATGCGAAAGCCCTTCCCGTCTTTAAATATAAGAGGGCTGCGTAAATGTGAATAACTCCCGCAGACGGCATGGATGCTGAATAGTAATCGTTAAAGCGAACACATTTTTTGTTTAAATCACACATAAAATCCCATGCCAAATCTACACACGAAATACAAAAATATCCTTGTAAAAATACGGTACTCAATGTATAATTCTGTCTCGTAAGGAAAAGCATGAAAGCGATACATAAAACTGCCATGAGAGTTGCATTTTGGTCGAATTATCCGCACAGCGGAGTAACAACTAATATGATCACGGTCGGAGCGGCAATGTCCCTTCTCTACAACACGAGGATAATCCTGACCTCGAATCATTTCGGAAAGGGAGATCTGTGGCGCAGCATAAGCGGTAATGAATACAACGGCCTTATAAAAGAGGCGGGATTGCATTACGGGCTTTATGATAACGGTCTTGATCTGTTTGAGAGAGGAAACGGAGACGGTTTCTTCTTAAGAAAGCTCATCGACTCGAGCAAACGGTTTTATCCTACGGAGAACAGTATCAGGGGGAAAGGCCTTTACTGTCATTTCCGGGAACGCAGCTACACGGACAGCCTGCATGAGCTGAATCTTGACAATTCTTTCGGTAAGCTGGCTGACAGCCTTGAAAAACAGGGAGACCATGTTTTTATGGATCTGCAGAGCCAGGGAAGCCTGTGTACGCTTTCGGAACTTGAGAGAGCCGATATTATAGCGGTCAATCTGAAGCAGGACAAGGATGCTGTCAGGAATTTCTTTAAATGTTACGAGAGCATCACCGGGAAATGCATATTTCTTATCAGCTCCTACTCGGAAAAAGGAGCGTATCTCAAACGCGACCTGATAAGAGATCATCACATCCATCCGGAAAGAGTTGCTGTCATTCCTTACGATCCTGGGCTCGTGTCAGGATTTGCCGACGGCAGGATAATCCCATACATCTGTACCTATTTCGACTGTGGAAAAAAGCACTCCGAATACCGTCGCATGTGGTACATAAGGTATGCCGCCGGCATCCTGATGCGGACACTTGAAAACGGGGTTTACGGCATGAGCCCCGACAATGCAAATGCCGCATACTGATAAGAAAACGGGGAAGGATATGAACAGAAAAAGAAAACGATTTGTGATCCTTGCGATCACGGCACTGATACTTACGGTGATCTGCATATTTTTATACTCCTCTGACTTACCCGGCAGGGTCCTGCGAAAGAACACGGTAAACGCCGGAACCGGAGCGGGACCCGAAAACCCCGGGGATACGGGCGAGACAGACACGAAGGAAGAAGAGATTGGTGACAATAAACCGGCATCAGCGGGGCAAACCGGACAGGAAGCCTCAGACGGCAGCGTGCCGGATACCGGGGGGGACCCTTCGGCAGTTCCGTTAACAGCCCCGGGTGAAAGAAAGACAGAGCTTTTCTTCACGGATATTCCGACACATGAAAGGCTCACAGACGGCTGTATTGCGGATATCCGAATCCGGTTTGCGAACGGCGAGGATTACACGGTATTAAAGAACATAAGACTTACGGTCATCGAAGACGAAACAAAAGGGAAAAGGGTATTTGCGGCCCTCAGCGAGATCGAGCTCCTGTATGTTTCCTCATCAAGGACCGACCTTGAGGTATATACGGAAACCTCTGTCTATCCGGTCGTCGTAAGGAGCGGGGCGGGAGAGGATTCCACCGGCAACTACAGGCCGGTAAAGGATGTTCTTACTCTCATAGGCGAGGAAGGCCTTATGGAAAAGGAGGAGGCGGACAGTCTCTATCTTGCAAGAGAATGCCTTGAGGAACGCTTAAGGAACTCCGTCGTTTATTACAGGGATGCCATAAAGAACATGCTCGAAGAAGGAGGAGCGGACGGCGGCAGGGGTGACGGAGTCTGGCTGATCAACTGATGGGAACGGAACTTATCAAAAATATAATAATAGTGCTCTTTCTTGCGCTTGGACTGATCGTGATCCTGTATCTTTGGTTAAAGACAAAGGATAATGAAAAAGAGAAGGAAACAGGCGATATCTATGCGATCGGGACGATGGTCGATGCCGTGAAACAGTATATCAACGGCATTACGGGTGAGATAGTGCAGATCAGAAGTGAAGAGGACAGAAAGCGCGAGCTTGAAAGGGCCGAACTCGGAAAGGCTGTCAGAAACTGCGGTAACGGCAATATGGGAGCAAAAGCCTATGTAAAAGAGCAGATAAAAAAATGGCTCCTTGGGGTATGGCTGAATAACAGGTCCGAACTTGACAGGATCCTTCCGTTTGACAGGCCGGAAGCTCTCGGGGCTGCCGACAAATTT
>JAEEGH010021803.1_pt1 | contig 13197 bp, 5 predicted proteins | sample 9134181 | NCBI WGS metagenome assembly JAEEGH01 (sample SAMN16246544, study PRJNA631951) | gut metagenome | biome: gut microbiome; feature: rumen; material: DP-attached | host: Bos | place: Iran: Karaj | collected 2018-10 | reverse complement strand
GCCTGGTCGGTCTTCCTCTATTCGATCGGCTACCAGTTCGGTTTGGCGTTCCTCGCCGTGCTTCTCTGGAACACGGCTTCGCCCTGGCCGGGGGCATGGTGGGGGAAATACTACTTCGTCACGGTTCTCATCGTCCCGATCTTCGTCGGCACCGTCTCGACCGTCTGGTTCATGTGGGGCGGCATCCGCGACGGCATCCGGCTCTTCAAGGACCTGGATGCCCGCGTCGCCGACGCTTCGGACAATGGTTTCGTGGACAGAAAATCATGAAAAAGATTTTTGTCTCGCCACGCTTGCTGTTCTAGCAGCCGGGGGAGAGGACGATGCGCCCGTCCTCTCCGTAGGAGACAACCTCTCCGTCGAAGGTGATTGAGTCGGCGAGTCGGAGATATTCGGCGATCGTGGCGCATGGCGGCTTGCTCTCCGCGACGATCTTGCGCGCGAGCGCGACGTCATCCGCGAGAAGGCGCATGGCGGCGCCCACTTGCAGCTGGGCAGAGCCCACGCAGGCCCTTGCGGAAGTCGCGCTCGATGATCTCCTCAGCGGGGACGGCGATGAGACGGATCGAGCCGGGGATTGGCTTGAAGACGCGGTCCTGTCCATCCTTCGCGCTCTGGACGGCTATGGAGGCGGGGATGCGGCGCAATCTCCCGCCTCCGACAACGGCTTCATCGCTAAAGTTTAGTCCCCGCTAACGGAGACAGGCGATAATTGCCGCCCGAATCATCGGGCGGCAATTATTATGTGAACCTTTTTGCCCAGATTAGTTATCCTTTTATTGGGAGAATTTATATTTTATATCTGCAATGGACATTGTAGAAGAACTTAGGACAAACCGCGAAAGCGGCGCGAAAAGGCTTGAAAGCGAATACAAGGCCGGGCTGATGACCCTTGCCATGCGCTTTTGCGACAGCCCGTCCGATGCCGAAGAGCTGGTCAACCGCACCTTCGCCGCAGTGGTGGAGGGCATAGACGACTATCTTGAGCAATCGGCTTTCTTTGGCTGGATGTGCCAGATTCTGAAAAACATCCATTCCCTTGACCAGCGCCGCAAGTCGAACAGGAATGAAATCTGCACTGGTGAGATTCCAGACATCATTGACGAAGCCGCGCAGGAGGAAATCTACAACAGCCTTGACCGTTCGCTAGTCCGAGAGGCGCTTGGCAAGCTGGAGCCGGAAGACAGGGAAGTGCTACTGCTCCACTACTTCATGGATGTGCCGATAAAGAAAATGGCGCAAATCCTGACCATTCCAACGGGAACGGTAAAAAGCCGCCTCCACTACGCGCGCAAGGCGCTTGCCGCCAAGCTTGGCGTGGCGTCGCGGAAACCCGGCGGCAAGGCGGTGATGCTGGCGCTGTTGCTATTCGGCCTTACCGCGCTTGGCGCGGGGATAGCCGGCGTGTCGCGTGTCGCAAGTCGCGTGTCGTCGCCCGCCGCAACGGAGACTTCCGGACAGGAGACAAGCGACTCGCGACAAACGGAGGCTTCCAACCTTCAAATTTCAACTTCTTCCAACTTTTCAACCTCCTCCAACTTGCCGCAATCCCTTTCAGGGGTTGCGGGTTCCCCCCAGCGGGGGGCGGAGGGGGGCACCATTTTTTCACAAGGAGAAACTATGAACCTAAGCATAACCACAAGAACCACAGCCGCCCTTGCGTCAGCACTTGCCATTCAGGCGGCAATTCCCGCGACTTCCGCTACGGCGGGCAGCGTCTGGCAGGACGCCCTTCTCTGGTTCAACGGCCCCGTCGATGCCAACAACGACGGCAAGTGGACCGGCAACGCATCAGAAGGCGGAGTCCCCCGCAAGTGCGACGGCACGGGCGGCGACACTTGCGAAATGCCCGACGCCCGCCACGGCGCCCTTGCCTCGTCCAATTCGCAGAAGCTCAACTACTCCACTGGTTCCGCGACCGTTTATGAGCAGTCCGGATTCCAGATCCGCACGAACGACGTCCACTTCACGGCCTGGGGCAACAAGACCGTCGCGTGGCCATGCCTGTATCTCCCGCAGACCCCAAGCGGTGGCCAATACGTCTATTCCCAGCGCTGGAGCTTGGAAGGGGGGCAGCTGATTACGGGCAATCAGTGGACCGTCCTGTTCCGTTGCCGCATTGACGATTTCTGTACCGTCGGAAACAACTCCTGGCTCTGGTGCACGAAGACCGACACGTCGAAGGGCGGAGCGGAAAAGGAAATCCGTTTCGGCTTCGGACGCAACAACAACAATACGTCGGACACGACCAACAACTACGTCAAGGTCATTTTAGGGAGCGGGCAGAACGCTTTCACGGACCTCTATGTTGCGACAAACGAATGGCTCGAAGTGGCCGTCGTCGTGGACGGCCGCGCCGAAGCGCATGCCATTCGCGCATCACTTGCCCGACCTGGCAATGCCCGCTGGTATCGTGACTTTGAAGTGCCCTACAGCCATTCAAGCCACACGACAAACTTCTATCCCAAAAGCATCTGGATCGGTGGCCCGCGCTACTATGGGAGCCAAAATGGCAATGACAATTTCCGCGGTGATATCCAAATGCTCGCCATGTGGAACCGGTGCCTTTCCGACCGCGAGGTCTGCGAGGCCTTCGGCGGCGGCGCGCCGAACCTCTTCCGCATCGGCGAGGAGAATTGCACAGTCGAGATGTTCGGCGGCGCGGCACCAGCCTCAGGCGCAACCGTGACGCTTGATCCGCTCGCCTCCGACAAGCGCGCCTTCCCGACGACGCTTACGCCCGGCGCGACCTTCCGCATCCCATTCTCCGTTGATAAGTATGCGGCGAACGCCGCGCACTGGGTGCGCTTCAAGGCGCAGACAAGCTCTGCCTCCGGAACGCTCGCCGTCGCCCTCGACGGCGCCGCCCTAGATCCGCTTTCCGTCTCCTCCGGCCGCAATGCCTACATCTGGGTTCCCGGCGAGAAGTTCACCATCGGCGACCATGTCCTCACCCTCACCCGCACCGACGGCGGATCAGGCAGCGTGACATTTGATGTCATCGAACTCGGCGGCGCATGGAGCGCCGGCATCGTTGACAGCGACATTTCGGACGCGACCTCCGACTCTACCATGAACCAGACTTATCTCGAAAATGGGAAACCCGTGAAATACGCTTCGGACATCTGGTATCCCGATTCGCACAACCTCAAGGAGTTCGTCCGCTACGTCGGGCGCAACAGGAGCGGGACGCTGCACCGCCCGAAGACCATTGTCTGGAATCTGCCTGACGGCGCGGCGAGCAAATTCGGAATGCAGATGAGCTACAAAATCCTCTACAAAGGGGAGACGCCGCTCACCAACACGCTCGTGACGACGGTGAACGACACTGTCGCGCATGAGAATACGGAGGTCACAAACAGTTTTGTGTCTTTCATAATTGAGCCGGAGGAAGGCCTTTTCCACGATGGCGAAAACACGATTGTCCTCGACTTCCTGCCACCAACCCGCACCGACGGCAAGACGGACTGGGTGACGCCCGACATGGTGGCAATCGAGCCGTTGCGTCCGAAAAACCCGTTTGCTATAATCCTTCGGTAGGTTATGAAAAAGGCTTCCTTACTCGTCCTCCCGCTGACGGCTCTTTTCGCGGCGGGAGCGGCTAGCGGTGCGCCCGAAATGCGCGCCCTGCCAATGACGCGCGCCGCATGGGAGAAATACCAGCCTCTTGGCGGCGAGTTCGAGGACGGGCGCTACATCACCATACACGAGCAGGCGCCGGCGTTCGAGGTGGCGCGCGATTTCGCACCCTCCTCGAATATCGTGGTAGAGGCGACCTTTACACCGCGGCGCAAGGTCGGCGAAGGCGAGGTCAACGCCTCCATCGCCATCCTTGAAAGCCCCGGCCGCTACTGGCATCTTTTCCTCGCCGAGTCGCGCTTTGGCAAGCGCACCTTCGGCTTCACCGAACTTGGTGGCGCCTCGCAGATCCAGTCCACGCTTCCGGTTCTTGAAAAGGAGGGTCTCGCCGCCACCTGGGAGTGGGGCCGCGCCTACCGTCTGCGCATCACCATTGACGATGGCGCCGCCACAGGTGAAATCTCCGATTCCGAAACGGGAGTGCGCCTCTTCCGCCTCCGCTACGGTCTCGCCCCCGGCCATGTCGCCTCCGGCCGCCCCGCCTTCAAGTTCTACCGCCTCATCGGCGACTTCGAGGAGATAGATTGCAATCGAATGCAATCGAATGCAATCGAATGCGATCGGCCGACAGCAATCGATTGCAATCGGCAGCAATCGATTGCAATCGAAAAATCGTTCTACCGCACAACCCGCGACGCCTCGGGCAAGTGGTGGTTCACCGATCCCTCAGGCAAGCCATTCTTTCTCTCTGGCATCGGCGTCGTCTCGCACGCGGGGCACTACAGCGCCGCGCTGGGCTACGCCCCCTACGCCCGCACCGTCGCCCGCAAGTATCCCACCCTTGAGGACTGGGCCACCAACACCCTTTCCCGCCTTACTTCGTGGGGCTTCAACTTCCTCTCCTCCCCATCCTCCATCCTGCTGCGGCGCGGACTCCCGCATGCGCATGTCTTAGGCATCGGCCAGCAGTTCGCCACCTACGGCGACGAGTTCGACATCCTTCCCTGCGACGGCGGCCCATGTTCCGGCTTCCCCAATGTCTTCCACCCCCTCTGGCCCGAATACTGCCGCTACCGCGCGGAATTTGTCTGCGCCCAGGACCGCGACGACCCCTGGACGCTTGGCTGGTACATCGACAACGAACTCTCCTGGTGGGGCGACAAGCGCAAGTTCACCACGCCCCCGGCAAGCGGACTCTTCGACGCCGCCGCGCTCAAGGCCCCCGGTCACCCCGCCCGCATGGCGCTTGAGGCGTTTTTGGCGGAGTGGAAGAACTCACACAAAGACACGGAGACACAGAGGGATTCCTTGTCCACAAATGAAAACAAAAATCTCTGTGACTCTGTGGCTCTGTGTGATATTAAAAATGTTCCTGTCGAAGTGAAGCGGGAATTCGTCCGCCTCTGCGCCCGCAAGTATTTCGAGGAGACAACCCGCGCCATCCACGAGTTTGACCCCAACCACCTGATCCTCGGCTGCCGTTTCGCGGGGCTCCCCTCCGCAGACCCCGTCGTATGGGAGGAGTGCGGTCGCTTCTGCGATGTCGTCTCGGTGAACATCTACCCGATGGCCGACCTTGACCGTGGCGTTGCCGTCGATTGGCCAGGACCTAACGCGCAGCTCATCAGCGACATCCTCGGCGAACGCGTTCGAATTGCCGGCAAGCCGGCAATCATCACCGAGTGGTGCTTCTCCGCGCTTGATTCGGGGCTGCCCTGCACCCATGGCGCCGGACAGCGCTTCTTCACGCAGAAGGAGCGCGCCAAGGCCACCTCCATTTTCGCCAGCACGATGTGGGCGATGCCGGAATGTGCCGGTTATGTCTATTTCATGTGGTGTGACCAGCCGGCCGTAGGCAAGAACGGTCCGCAGAGCGAGAACACCAACTACGGTCTCGTGAACGCCGATGACGAACCCTATCAAGAGCAAGTCGCCGCGCTCGCCGCGCTCCAGTGCAACCCAGGAACCTCCCGCGCCGCCGATGTGCCCAAGCCGCACAAGGTCATGCCGCCGGAGGCCGAGGACTTCGCCGCCATGGCGGCGGTAGCTGGCGGCAATCGACTGCAGTCGATTGCAATCGAAAATGGCTCCCTCCTCGTCGGCGGCAAGGGCGTCTTTTCAACGATGCTGCGCGAATATTCGCGCGGCCATGTCCTCTGGACGGCGGCCACCGAGGTGGCCGGTGTTGTTATTGAAAAAACGAACCTTTCCGCGCCCACTTCCGTCGTCTCCTTCCGCGGCGTTACCGCCTCAGGCCCCTTCGAAGTAGCAATCCGGTTTTACGAGCCACCTGGCCGCGAGTTCTTCATCGCGGAACTCCTTTCTGTGCGCAACTGTGGCACAGCCCCGCTTCCTTTCGAGTCGGTCTTCTTCCGGCTTATGCCTGTGGACGAAGAAGGCGTCGAGGCCGCGCGCGGCGACGACGTCTTCGAGCCGCCGAAGGAGGGCCAGCCCACGCCGATACCGCCGTCGCTCTGGCGTCCGTGGGGTTCAGGCGCATGGATTCTGCCCGACGGCACCGTGCTGGGGTTCCTCTCACCCCGCACCACCGGCGTAATCATACGCTTCTGGCGCGACCCCGCCTTGCATTCCGATGCCCAAATGCACTATCCTAGATACACCCTCGCACCTGGTGAAACATGGACGCCGGACTACCACCCCTTCGTGATAGGCGGCATGACCTCAGGCGGCGAGTCAGGCTGGCGCGCCTTCTGCGACAGGGTCAAGGCGGCAGAGGAGAAGAAATGAAAGAAAAAACATCGTTAGGCTCCACCGATGGGTGGCTGACCTGCACCTCACCCGACGGCAATGTGGCCATCGGGTTCACCTCCGACGCGCAAGGCATGCGCTGGCGGCTGGCGCGCAAGGGTCAGACCCTGATTGCGCCGTCAAGGCTCGGCCTCTCTTTTTCGATTTTCAAGAAGGACAACTGCGAACTGGGCGAGATGCGCGTTGTCGGGAAGCGCGCAGTGTCTTCGGACACCACCTGGACGAACGGCCTCTACCGCCGTTGGACAATACGCGACGCCTACAACGAGCTCGAGGTGTCGCTGGAGGAAGTCGCGGAGCCGCACCGCCGCCTCGGCCTTGTTTTCAGGGCTTACGACACCGGAGCGGCGTTCCGCTACGTCGTTCCCGAGCAGGAGGGGGTCCCGGGCTTTGAGATTCTGCGCGAGCAGACGGAATGGCGCTTCCCTGGAAGGTGCCGCGGCTGGTTCACCTCATACAAAGACCATTTCAACTCCAACGAACGGCCCTTTGTCCTGCGCGAGATCTGCAACATTTCGCGTGACGAGTTCATCGGCATGCCGGCGACAGTCGAGGTTGCTGGACAATGGGTGGCCCTCTGCGAGGCGGCACTCGTGAACTGGGCGGGAATCTATTTCAAGACGCCGGAGGACGGGCCGTCCGCGGACGCCTCGGTCTTCGAGGCATGCCTGTCGCCGCTCCCGCCAAGCAACGCCTCAACGGCCGATGCGGCTGTAATCCGCACGACTCCGGCCGCGAGCCCGTGGCGCGTGGCGATCTGCGCGGACACGCAGCTGTGGCTTCTCAAGAACAACGACATCATCCTCAACCTCAATCCGCCGCCGGAGGAGGGGTTCGACTTCAGCTGGGTCAAGCCGGGCGTGACAAGCTGGGACTGGTGGGTGGAGTCGAACAACTCGCTCTCGACGGAACTCACACTTAGGCTCGTCGATTTTGCCGCCGAAATGGGCTGGCCCTACCACACCATCGACGGCGGCTGGTATGGCTTCGCGCGTCGGCCAAACCATGGCCCGAATATCGAGTTTGCGCCGCGCAAGGGCTTCGACCTGGCGCGAATCGTGGAGCACGCGCGAGGGAAGGGCGTCGGCATATGGGTGTGGGTCCACTGGCAGGAAGTGGAGGACACCGGCGTCGAGGAAACCTTCTCCCGCCTTGAGCGGTGGGGCGTGAAGGGCGTGAAGATAGACTTCCACGACCGCCAGGACCAGTGGATGGTCTGTTGGTACGAGAAGGTCGCCCGCACGGCCGCGCGGCATCGCATCATGGTCAACTTCCACGGTTCGCACAAGCCGACCGGCACCGAGCGCACTTGGCCGAACGTCCTTACGCGCGAGGGGATTTTGGGCAACGAGATGTCGAAGTTCAACTGCGAAAACACCCCCAGCCATTGCCTGACGCTGCCCTTCACGCGGTTCCTTATCGGCCCCGGCGACTACACGCCCGGGAGTTTCGCCAACGTGCCCAGCGCCGGGTTCGTCCCGCATTGCAGGCGGGGCCACCGCTACGGTGACGAGACCGACCACAGGCCAATCTGGGCCGAGGAAATCGGGACGCGCGCCCACTCGATAGCGAAGTGCATCGCCTTCGACAGCTGGCTGACGACGCTCTGCGACTGGCCCGAGCGCTATCGCGGGGCGGACGGAATCGCGGCGCTTCGCGCACTCCCGACAGTGTGGAAAAACACCACGCCAGTCGCGGGCGAGTGCGGACAGTTCTACATGGTCGTCCGCGAGACGTCTGACGGACGCTTCTATTTTGCGGGCCTCACGGTCAACCGCCGCCGGGTGGAGCTGCAGCTGGATTTCCTGCCCGAAGGCGAATGGCGGATGGAGGTCTTTGCGGACGACCCCACACGAACACCAGACGACCCCAAGGCGATCCGTCTTGCGGAAAGCCGTGTTTCGCGCGGGCAATCCATCTCATTCGACATGGTTGACGAAGGCGGCGCTGTCGCGATCTTCACTCGCGCATAACCGAAAAAGGCAGAAAAACCAAAAAACCGTCAATATCTTGCCGGAGCGGAAACTGCGCTCGGCGGATCATTGACGGCAGGGCGGCAATTAAAAAATCCATGAACCCGATTGGCGGCAATCGGGTATTTTCTTAATACATGGATATTGTCGAGGAAATCAGAAACGATCCTGAAAAAGGGGCGCGTAGCCTAGAGGCGGAATACCGGGCGGGGTTGCTGACTCTTGCCCGCCGGCTTTGCCGCAACGACTGCGACGCCGAGGAGTTGGTCAACCGCACCTTTGCCGAGGTGATTGCCAATATCGACAGCTATGCGGAACAGTCCGCCTTTTTCGGCTGGATGAGCAAGATACTGGTGAATCTCAACGCCAAAGACATCCGGCGCAAGTCGAACGAGCGGGTCGTCTATCCCGGTGAGCTTCCAGAGCTGGTCGATGAAAACGCGGAGAACCAAATCTTCCACGATGTAGATGCGTCGCTCCTACGCGACGCCATCGACAAGCTCCCCAAGGAGGACAAGGACGTCCTACTGCTCCACTACTTTTTAGACATGCCGGTTACGCAAATGGCGAAGATACTTCTTGTGCCATGTGGAACAATCAAGAGCCGTCTCCACCACGCGCGCAAGGCGCTTGCGGCCAAACTTGGCGTGGCGGCGAGGAAGCCCGGCGGCAAGGCCGTGATTCTTGCGCTGCTGCTCTGCGGACTGACCGCGCTTGGCGCGGGGATAGCCGGCATGTCGCGTGTCGCAAGTCGCGTGTCGTCGCCCGCCGCAACGGAGACTTCCGTACAGGCAACAAGCGACTCGCGACAAGCGGAGGCTTCCAACCTTTCAACCTTTCAATCTTTCAACTTTTCAACCTCCTCCAACTTGCCGCAATCCCCTTCAGGGGTTGCGGGTTCCCCCCAGCGGGGGGCGGAGGGGGGCTCCGATTTTACCCAAGGAGAAACTATGAACCTAAGCATAACAGCAAGAACCACAGCCGCCCTTGCGACTGCGCTCGCCGTGCAGGCAAGCGCCCCCACCGCCACCTTCTGCGACACCACCCCGCGCCGCCCGATGGCGCTGATGATCATGATCGACGGCCTCCGCGCCGACGCCGTCGAGACGGCCTACATGCCGAACCTCGCCAAACTGCGCAACGGCGAATGGCAGACCGGCTACGGAGCGGCCTGGTCGCTGGACGCCCAGATTGTCTCCGGCACCGTCCCGGCGGCCGGCCCGAACTATGTCTCCATCGCGACGGGCGTCGGGCCCGCGAAGCATGGCGTCACAAGCAACGCAAACATGGCCAGCGGCGACTACGCGACCTACCCGACGTGGCTCGCGCGTGTCGTCGGCGCTGACCCCACGAGGAGTGCCCTCTTCCTCTCCACATGGGCCAACAACGCCTCCATCGGGCCGACGAACACCGTGACGACGACTATTAACGCGAACGACGCGGAGAATGCCGCTAACCTCGCCACGATGCTCGCCTCCGCTTCCGCGCCGGATGCCACCATGTATTTCATCGAGGCGCCGGACATTGCCGCCAAGTCGAGCGGCTACTACCCGATGGGCGATTCCTTCCGCGCCGCCCTTCTGGCGGCGGACGGCTACATCGGCGGTTGCCTCGACGCCATCGCGAACCGCCCGACCTTCGCCGACGAGGACTGGCTCATCCTCCTCACCTCGGGCTACGGCGGATACGCCAAGACACACACCGACATCGTCAACGGCCGACACGCCCACACGGTGCCGCTCATCATCGCCGGACGCAACGTGACTTCGGGTCGCATCCCCGGCCAGCCCTACAACATGGATGTCGCCGCCTCGGCCCTCGCACATTTCGGCGTCGCGACCTCCGGCCTAGATGCAGTCGCGCGCGACAACACGGCGGCGGCGGAGCCTTCGCGCTCGCTTTCCGACGGCCTCGCCGCATATCTCCCGTTTGATTCCTCCGCCACGGAAAACGCTGTCTCAGGATCCTCCGTCGCCCCCGCGTCGAATGGTTCCGTCGCCCTCATCGCGAACGGCATGTTCGGCAGTTGCCTAGACTTCCCCTCCGGCACCGGCGCCAACAACTATGTAAAGCTCGTCGGCTCGGATTCCGACTCCATCGCCTACGAGAACGGCAACACATGCTTCGCGGCGACCATCTGGGTGAAGATGTCGCCTCCGGCCTACGATCCCCCGATCTTCGCCAACAAAAACTGGTCGGGCAACGCCAAGGGCTTTCTGCTTTTTGCCGGATCCAGCAGCCAGGTCAAATACACCAGCATCAATGGAGTCAACCCCTGTCTCGGCGGCTTCTTGAACGCAGGAAGCGGATCAGGCCGTATCGACATGGGATGCATGGACTTCGAGGGAACCAACGACTGGACGTTCTACGCCGTCACGCGCGACGCCGGCGGTGTCATCACCCTCTACCAGGGACGGAACGACGGAACGCTCGACTGGGTCAGCGGGATGCTCTCCGGCTCCACGATGGTTTCCGGGCAGCCGTTCTACATTGGGAACGACGCCACGGGGAACTACTACAATGGGCAGCAAGCTCGCGCGTTCGTTGGCGACGTCGATGACTTCGGTCTCTGGACGCGCGCCCTCACGCACGACGAAATCCGCCGCATCTTCTCGGCGGGCCGCGCCGGCGTCGCGCTCGGCTCTCTTGCCTCCGTTCCCGCCGGCCCCGCGACAGCGACCTGGACGGGCACGGTGTCATCCGACCCGACTGTCGCCGGCAACTGGTCCGGCAACGCGGTTCCATCCTTCGACACGGCTGTGACCGTGCCCAGCACGGCAGCCAACCCCATAGCGATGGGCGCGGCGCTGCCGTGCAAGTCGATCTTCTTCGACAACGCGACGCTCTGTGCGGACATCGGCGAACCCGGCCTCGACGCGGCGAAGATCGTGCCCGGATCGTCCATTGACCTGGACGGCCATGTCCTCCGCCTCCGCGCCGGAAGCGCCTATCTGCCACTTACCGTCACCGACACCTCGGCGGACATTGCCAATCCAGGAGAACTGCACCTCGACGACACCGGGCACAACATCACCAACACGACGATGGCGCTCTCGTGCAACCTCCGCTTCTTCAAGTCCGGCGCGGGCAAGTTCACAGCCAGCGCCTCCGAGTCCTACACCGGCGGCATCGCCGTGGAGGAGGGGACGTTCGTTATGGCGCGGATCGTTTCCGGCCCCATCCGCGTGGAACCGGGTGCGACGCTTGACCAATATGGCTTCAGCCTCTCCGCCAACCCTGTCACGCTCGCCGGCGGGACCATCACCAGTACGAAGCTGAATGCGGGGGCAACGCTCCCATCCGCCATGGCGCTTACGTCTGACTCGTCCATTGTCCACGACAACAATGGCTCCAACCATGACTTCGGCGTTCCGGCGAACGCCATCTGGAACCTCGGCGGCCAGACGCTGACCGTTTTCGTCGAGGGCAACGACGGCGATTTCAACATGGAAGGAGGTTCGACAATCACCAACGGCACGCTCCGGTTCTCGGTCGAGACCACCACTTACAATCCGCAGGGCAAGGCCTGGGTGGGAATCGTCAACCTGAACGGCAGGGACGGCCTCAACCTTGACCTTGGGGCTTCCTACCTTCGTCTTAAATATGGGAGTGGTTTCAGCACGGTCAACTCCACCGTCCACGACTTCACCTGCGACCCCTTGCCGGATTCTAACGTTTACAGCGCACATCTTCTTGAGGTTTACGGCACCTACACGCCTCCTTCGACATCAATGGGCTTCAACACCAAGCTCATGGATGGCGCAACGCTGAACCTCGCGTCTGCAAGCGTCCCGTGGGACTGCGCCTACGCCAACGTCGGCGGTTACTCTAGCGGCAGCGACAAGGGCTGTGCCCTCTCCTTCGCCGATGGCGCGGTAATCACGGTCAACCTCGCCGGACGGACAGATATCGAAACCATTGCCAACAATCGAGGTCTTGTCGCCACGTGGGCCACGACTGCCATCCCTGCCGCATCCACAACTTTTGTCCTAGACGAAGCCACGGCATCCAGCTCCAAGGGCTACTATCTGCGCAAGACGGACGACGGGCTTCAGCTCCGCAAGAAGGACGCTTTTACAATTGTCATTCGATAGATATGGGAACATGCGCAGAACTTTGTGTCATTTGCGTCCTTTGTGGCTTTTCCGCCATTGCCCTTTCCGGGCAAATGGAGCCTGACTACGACACCCTAATCGCGCACAAGGGCGAATGCATCGACGCCCCCGAAAACACTCTCCCCGCCTACCAAATGGCGGTGGAGCGGGGCTTCGGGTTCGAGTGCGACATCTACTACTCGAAGGACGGGCGCGTCTTCACGTCGCACGACCACGACATGGCGCGCCTGACAGACGGCGCGGACACGCGGAAATGGGCCGATGTGGACTGGGGGGAAATCTCCCGCCTGAACGTCGGCGGCTACGGCCAGTGGAAGGGGTCGCGATTTGACGGCACCCGCCCCGCGCTTCTCGAAGAGGTGCTGGCGCTTGCCCGCGACAATCGCATGATCTACATCGACGTGAAAACCGGCCCGGAAATCGTGCCGCATATCAAGGCCGTCTTCGCCGCCCAGGAGAAGGCAACGCCGAAGAACGCTCTTTTCATTTCGTTTGAAAAGGAGACATGCAAGGCCATCAAGGAGCAGATGGGGGAATACCGCGTCCTCTGGATTTCCAACAGCAAGCACTGGGAGACCCCCGGCTTCCCGCCCGTCACGGCGGCGGAGGTCATCGCCGCCTTGCGCGAAACGGGCGCCGACGGCGTGGACTTCCACTACTTGCCCGATGTCGTCACGGCGGAGATGGTCTCCTCCGTGGGGGATGCCGGAGAGGAATTCCGTGTCTGGACGATAGACAACCTCGCCGACCCCAAGGAGGCC
>JAEEGH010021799.1_pt1 | contig 13200 bp, 10 predicted proteins | sample 9134181 | NCBI WGS metagenome assembly JAEEGH01 (sample SAMN16246544, study PRJNA631951) | gut metagenome | biome: gut microbiome; feature: rumen; material: DP-attached | host: Bos | place: Iran: Karaj | collected 2018-10 | reverse complement strand
CACGTCGGACGCCGTCTGCGTGGTCGACAAGCTCGCTTACGCAGGAAATCCCGAGAATTTGGCGACCATCGCGCAATCCGACCGGTTCAAGTTCGAGAAGGTCGACATCTGCGACCGCGACGAGCTCGACCGCGTGTTCAGCGAGTTCAAACCGACGCACGTGATGCACCTCGCCGCCGAAAGCCATGTGGACCGTTCCATTGACGGACCCGGCGAATTCATCCAGACCAATATCGTCGGCACCTACACCCTGCTCGAGGCGGCGAGAAAATACTATCACGGGCTGGATGACGCCGGAAAGGCAGCGTTCAAGTTCCACCACATTTCCACGGATGAGGTCTACGGCGACCTGAACGGACCGGAGGATTTCTTCCGCGAGACCACGCCGTACGCGCCGAGTTCGCCGTACAGCGCCAGCAAGGCGTCGAGCGACCACCTGGTCCGCGCGTGGAAACGCACGTTCGGGCTGCCGACAGTCGTCACGAACTGCTCGAACAACTACGGACCGTACCACTTCCCGGAAAAGCTCATCCCGCTGGTCATCCTGCACGCGCTGGACGGCAAGGAATTGCCCGTTTACGGCGAAGGGCTGCAAATCCGCGACTGGCTGTACGTGGAGGACCATGCCCGTGCGCTTTACCTCGTGGCAACGCAGGGCGTACCCGGCGAGACATACAACATCGGCGGACACAACGAAAAGAAAAACATCGAGGTCGTGAAGACCATTTGTGCATTGCTTGACGAGCTCAGGCCGCGCGCCGACGGCAAGTCCTACGCGGAGCAGATCGTTCACGTGAAGGACCGGCCCGGCCATGACCTGCGTTACGCCATTGACCCCTCGAAAATTGCGCGCGAGCTCGGCTGGAAGCCGCAGGAGACGTTCGAATCCGGCATCCGAAAGACAGTGCTGTGGTACCTCAAACACAAGGACGACTGGTGCGCGCACGTGCTCAGCGGCTCGTACAAAATGGAACGCCTCGGAACAGGAGATTGAACATGAAAGGCATCGTACTGGCAGGCGGCGCGGGAACGCGTCTTCACCCGATCACCCTCGGGGTCTCGAAACAGCTCCTCGGCGTATACGACAAACCGATGGTCTATTACCCGATCAGCACGCTCATGCTGGCGGGCATCCGCGACATTCTGATCATCACCACGCCGGAAGACCAGCCCAGCTTCAAACGTCTGCTTGGTGACGGTTCCCGCTTCGGCGTGAACTTCAGCTATGCCGTCCAGCCGAAACCCGAGGGGCTCGCGCAGGCGTTCCTGATCGGCGAGGAATTCATCGGATCCGACCGTGTGGCGCTCGTGCTCGGCGACAACATCTTCTACGGCGCCAAGCTGAGCAAACTTCTTCGGACCGCAGCTGACCGCGAGGTCGGCGCGACCGTGTTCGGCTACCACGTGTGCGATCCGGAACGCTTCGGCGTGGTCGAGTTCGATCCCGAGGGAAAAGCGATCTCCATTGAGGAGAAGCCGGAAAAACCGAAATCCAACTTTGCGGTCACCGGACTTTACTTCTACGACAACGACGTCGTCAACATCGCGAAAAACATCAAGCCGTCCGCACGCGGCGAGCTCGAGATCACCGCCGTGAACAACGAATACCTGCGGCGCGGCCAGCTCCATGTGGAGGTGTTCAAGCGCGGCTACGCCTGGCTGGACACCGGCACGCACGACAGCATGCTGGACGCCGCGAATTTCATCCGCACGGTCGAAACGCGGCAGGGGCTTCAGATCGCCTGCCTGCAGGAGATCGCCTACGAAAACGGCTGGATGACGAAGGACGACATCCGCAAAAGCGTGAAAGACATGCTCAAGACCGAATACGGACAATATCTGCTGAGGCTGATCGAAGAATGAACATCATCGAAACCGCTCTCCCCGGCGTGCTCATCATCGAGCCGAAAGTCTTCGGCGACGCACGCGGCTACTTTTTCGAATCCTGGAACCAGGCGGCATACGAGGCCGCCGGGATCACCAACACCTGGGTGCAGGACAACGAATCCAAGTCGTGCCACGGCGTGCTCCGCGGCCTGCATTATCAGGCTGCCCCGTACACGCAGGCGAAAATCGTCCGCGCGTTCGTCGGGACCGTGCTGGACGTTGTAGTCGACATCCGCAAAGGGTCGCCGACTTACGGCAAGCATATCGCCGTCGAGCTTTCCGGCGAAAACAAGCGCCAGCTCTACATCCCGCGCGGGTTCGCGCACGGGTTCGTCGTGCTCAGCAGCGAGGCCGTCTTCGCCTACAAGTGCGACAACGGCTACATGCCTGCCTCCGAACGCGGCATCATGTTCAACGACCCGGACCTCGGCATCGACTGGCGCCTCAAACCCGAACAGCTTCTGCTTTCCGACAAGGACAAAAAGCATCCGGCTTTTGCGGAAATCGAACCGTGGGAGGAAGCTCGATGAAGCTCCTGATCACAGGCGGGAAAGGCATGCTCGGACGCACGCTCCAGCAGGAGTTCGCGGACTGCGAACTCGTGATCGCCGACCTGCCGGAAGCCGACATCACCGACGCCGCCGGATTCGACGCGTTTCTGGCGCAGCATAAGCCCGACGCCGTGATCCATTGCGCCGCCATGACCGCGGTCGACAAGTGCGAGAGCGAAATCGAGTTCGCATACAAGCTGAACGCGTTCGGCACGGCGAACGTCGCCGCCGCGTGCAACCGACACGGAGTACGCCTTGTCGCCATTTCCACCGACTACGTGTTCGACGGCGATTCCGACCGCCCGTACAACGAATTCGACCGGGCGACCGGCGGCGCCACGGTCTACGGCAAAAGCAAGTTCGCGGGCGAAGAAGCCGTGCGGACGCATTGCCCCAATCATGTGATCTGCCGCATTTCGTGGCTGTACGGACACGGCGGACCGAGCTTCGTCCACGCGATGATGTCGCTCGCCGACGGCACGCGCCCGATGCTGAAAGTCGTGGCGGACCAGCACGGCAACCCGACCTCGACGACCGCCGTGGCGCGTCAGCTCCGCAACATCCTCGCGAAACCGGAACTCGTCGGCACGTTCCACCTCACCTGCGAGGGCGAAGCCACGTGGTTCGAGTTCGCGCAGGAGATCTTCCGCCTCGCCGGTAAAACGCAGGCCGTTTCCCCCTGCACGACCGACGAATTCCCGCGTCCGGCGCCGCGCCCGAAAAACTCCCGCCTCGACAAGATGATGCTCCGCCTCGCCGGGCTCCCCCCGATGCCCGACTGGCACGACGCCCTCGCGGAGTTCATGAAAAGCGAATTTCTCAGCTGAAGTCCGCCTTTCTTTCCCCCGAAATCGTACGGTCTCCGGTTCGCCGGAGGCCGTTTTTTTTGCGCCCGAGGATCAGATGGAGAGGTCCTTCACAGCCTCAAGCTCGAACTGCTTCGTGTAGAGCGAATGGTAATACCCGCGGGCACGCATCAGCGCCTCGTGCGTGCCGCTTTCGACCACACGGCCGTCCTTCATGACCAGGATCAGGTCCGCACTGCGAATGGTGGACAGGCGGTGCGCGATCACGAATGACGTGCGACCGCGCGTGACCTCGCCGATGGCATCCTGGATCATCTTTTCGGTCATGGTGTCAACCGAGGAAGTCGCCTCGTCCAGCACCAGGATGCGCGGGTCGGCGAGGATGGCGCGGGCAAACGAAATGAGCTGTTTTTCGCCGGTGGAGAGCAGGTCGCCGCATTCGCCCACCTGACTGTCCAGACCGTTGCCCATACGCGCGATCACGCGGTCTGCGGAAACGCGCCTGACGGCGAGCGCGATCTGTTCCTCCGTGGCGTCCGGGTTGCCGTACAGGAGGTTTTCGCGTACGGTACCGGAGAATAGATACGGGGTCTGCAGGACGTAGCCGATGTGACTGTGCAGCCAGAGCTGGGAGCGTTCGCGCACGTCGCGGCCGTCGACCAGAATCTGTCCGGCGGTCGGTTCGAAGAAACGGCACACGAGGTTCACGAGCGTGGATTTGCCCGCGCCGGTCTCGCCCACGAGCGCGACATTCGCGCCCTGCGGCACCTTCAGGTTGAAATGCTCCAGGATCGTCTCGTCGCCGTCCGGATAGCGGAACGACACGTCGCGGAACTCGACCTCGCCGTACAGTGGCTCCCAGTTTTCGCGTCTCGGGTGGAATGCGTCGCCATATTTCGCCACGACTTCCGGCGTATCCGCCACGTCCGACGCGGCATTCACCAGGCGGGAGAAACGTTCGATGTTCACCTGCGCCGCGATGAGCTCGGAGATCGCCGAGGAAACCCAGAAGAACGGCTCCATCATGCTGATGGCGTAGGACATGAAGACGGAGAGCGTGCCGATCTCCATCACGCCCTCGCGCGAAAGCAGGCCGCCGCGCCACAACACGATCGCAAGCGCCAGCGAGGATGCGAACAAGACCGCGGAGGCGAAAAGCGCGCGATAGTGCATGCCGAGGACCGAGGCGCGCTTCATGGCGTGCGTGTCCTTCCTGAAGTCGCCGCACACGCGGTCCTCCGCCACAAGCGTCTTGATCGTCCGCGCCCCCGTGATGCCCTCGTTGAAATCCCCCGTGATGCGGGAATTGAGCTCGCGGATCTTCTTGTTGACATGGAACAGAGCCCGCTGGAACAGCACGATCACGACGGCCGCGACCGGCAGCACCAGGCTCACGCCCAAGGCGAGCTTCCAGTGAATGGAGAACATGATCGCGAGCGCGCCGAACATGAAGATGACCGTCCACAGCGCCTCCATCACGTGCCACGACACGAGGGAGGAAATGCGCTCCGTGTCGCTCATCACGCGCGAATGGATGTACCCGACGCTGTTGCGGTTGAAGAACGAGAACGAAAGCGTCTGCAGGTGGTTGAACGCGGCCCGGCGCAGCTCCAGCGAGACGTTCATCTCCATGAAGAACGCGCGGTAGAACGCACCGTAGTTCAGCACGAAGGAACCTGTGATGAACAGCAGATAGAGCGCGATGAACGCGGGCAGCGTGTCGAGCGTCTCCCCGGCAATGAAGTGGTCGATGGCATAACGCTGGAACAGCGGCAGGCAGATATCGAGGCAGCCGCCCGTCAGGCACAGCGTCACCATGAGGGTCATGGGCCGCCGGAACGGTTTCAGGAACGGGATGAGCGCGGGGATGCCGAACCACGGCAGATGCGGACGTGCGGACTCGGATTCGCGATGGAGCGGAGCGTCACTCATGACACACCTCCATGCCGAATGAGCAGGGAATATCTGACGGTGCGCCGTCAAGCCCGCCCTCTTCGGGGGACTTCATCTGAAGCTCGTAGTTCCTGCGGTAGATGCCGTCGGTCCGCATGAGCTCGTCGTGGGTGCCGGTCTCGACGATGCGGCCGTTGGACAGCACGAGGATGCGGTCGGCCTCCATGAGCGTGGCGATGCGGTGCGAGATCAGGATGACGGTGCGCCCCTTAAAGTCGTGGCGCAGGGCATGGCGGATCTTCACGTCGGTCTCGGCATCGACCGCGGACAGGGAATCGTCGAAGATCATGACCGGGGAACGCCCGACCAGCAGACGCGCGATGGCAGTGCGCTGTTTCTGCCCGCCGGAAAGCGTCACGCCGCGCTCGCCGACGGTCGTGTCGAAGCCGTCCTTGAACCGGTCGATGCTCTCCTCGACGCAGGCGGTGCGGGCGGCGGCGCGGATCGCGTCCAGTCCAATGCCGGGCGCCGCGATCCCGATATTCTCCGCGATGGTCCGGGAAAAGAGGAACGGCTCCTGCAAGACGATCCCGACGCCGCGCCGAAGATGGTCGCGCCGGATTTGCGCCACGTCGACCCCACCGATGGAAATGCTTCCGCTGTCCGGCTTCAGGTCGTACAGGCGGCACAGCAGATGCACCAGCGTGGATTTGCCGCTGCCCGTGCCACCGAGGATGCCGAACACCGTGCCGGCCGGGATCGTGAACGACAGGTCGTGCAGAAGTTCCGGGCAGCCGTCGTAGCCGAAGCTCACATGGTCGAATACGATGTCGCCGTCGAGCGGCGGCGTGAGGGCGTCCGGCAGATCGGCCTCCTCCGGCGCTGCCATGATCTCGCGGATGCGCTTCAGCGAGATCCCGGCCTTACTGAGCTCGGAGATCATGCGCCCGAGGTGGCGGATCGGGAACATCAGCATGCCGTTGTAGGACAGGAACGCGATGAATTTGCCCGCGGTCAGCTCGCCGCGGATCGCGAAGACCGAGCCGCAGACGAGCAGGAGCAGCACCTGCAGCATGCTGATGAGGTCGCCCGTCACCCAGAACAGGCTCAGGACGCGCCCCAGGCGCACCCACAGCGACACGTAATATCTGTTCTGCGCGTCGAACTTCGCGACCTCGTACTGTTCGCGGCCGAACGCGCGGATCACGCGCACCCCGGTCAGGTTCTCCTGCACGATGGTCGAGAGTTTTCCCTCGTTTTCGTCGCATTCCAGGAACCGCGAGGCGATCTTCCGGTGGAACAGGAACGACGCGCCCACGACGAGCGGGATCACGATGGACGCAAGCGCGGCCAGACGGGCGTTCATGCCGAACATGAACACCAGCGACAGCACGATCAGGATCACGATGCGGAAGATGCTCGTGAGCTGGTCGGACAGGAACCGCTTCACCATGTCGACATCCGAAGTGCACCGCTGGATGATGTCGCCTGTCTGATGCGACATGTGCCAGGCGAACGGCAGACGCTGGATGTGCCCGAACAGGCTGTTCCGCATCGTTTCCACCAGCGTCTCCGCTCCGACCGCGTTCGTCAGCTGGAAGAGGTAGCGGCAGACGAGCGAGGCCGCCGACACGATCAGGACGGCGCACGCCGACACCCAGAGATGCCCCCGGATGAACTCCACGCCGCCCATCAGCTCCGGCAGGACGGACATCAGGCCGCCGGATTCCGGCTCCTTCCCGCCCAGCACGGAGTCGACCGTGAACCGGATGATCTGCGGATTGAGCAGCTCGAAGAGGGAGACCAGCGAGGTCAGGACGGCAGCCAGCGCGAACCAGCGTTTGCTGCCGCGCAGGAAGATGCGGACCAGCCCCGCCGAAGTGAGCGTGGAGGCATCCTTTTCGCCGGCACGGTCAGGCGAGTTCTGTTCATTCTGTTGTGTTCCGGGCGTATTCATCATGGTATAATATACTTCGCTCGAAGGTATGTTTCCAGTGCCGCCCTTTTTTTTCATCGCTTTTTGTCGACGCTTTTTTCGGCAGAATCAAGCGGCAGGCATCCGCGGGGATTATGACGCGGTATTCATTTTGAACTTAACAATTCGGTTTTTCAAAAAAAATCGAAAAAAGTTTAGAAACAGATTTGAAAAACAAATTATTCGGATTATATTTTTATTAGAGCATAGAAGATTTCGGTTGTCGAATTTATCCTTTTCAACTCTCAACACAGGAGACAAGACCATGAAGAACATCACAAGAACTGTCCTCATCGGCGCCGCATTCGCTGCGGCGGTAATCCTCTCTCCGGCGGAAGCATTCGCGCAGGGACGCCGCGGCGGACCCGGCGGTCCCGGCGGACCCGGCGGTCACGGCGGACCCGGCGGCCCCGGAGGTCACGGACCTCATCCGAACAGCGGCATCATGCTCGCGACCGATATCGTGCACCTGGTCGGCGCATCAGTCGGCGCCCTGAATGCGATCTTCGGGCCTCCGCCCCCGCCGCGCGTTGTCACCAGGACCAGGACCGTCGTCACCCAGCCCACGGTCGTCGTCACCCAGCCCGCGCCCGTCGTGACCACCACGCCCGTCGTGACCACCACGCCGGTCGTGACCACCACGCCGGTCGTGACCACGACACCGGTTGTAACCACGACACCGGTTGTAACCACGACACCGGTTGTAACCACGACGCCGATCGTAAGCAACACGCCCGCGGTGACGACTACGACCACGGTCGCGGTGCCGGAATACAGCTACAGCAGCTTCAACGGCACGTACGTCCCGTACTACGAGGGATGGTTCTTCTACGACGAGACCTGGGTCTGGGGCGGGCACGGCGTCCGTCCGGCCGCGCCGCCGAGATGGGTCCCGCCTCCGGGAGCTCCCCGCACGATCGTCGTCCGTCCGTAAACGCAAACGAAACGCTCCGCCGGTCCGGTCATCCGCGCCCGGCGGACAGAAACAGTCAAGTCCTATTTCCGATGCCCGGTCCCCTCGCGGAGCCGGGCTTTTTAACGCAGTGACGCCGGACCGGAAAGCGCCCCGTTCTTCGAAGCTCCCGGCAGTGCATTTTTGCATTTTGTGAAATAGTACATGCTTTCAAGTATTTATTCCAGTGTCCGCGGATTGCATTTTCGCCGCATGGCTGTATAGTATGGTTCAGGAAAAACGTTTCCGCGTCCTTCGCAGGCACGTTCCCGGCGACTGCATCTTTCACCCCAAACCCGTAGGAAAAAAGTATATGAAACTGCAAAACCTCGGTATCCTCGCCGGCGCGCTGATGCTCCTCTCCGCGCCCCTCATGGCCCAGAACCCGATCATCCGGGACAACTTCACGGCCGACCCGTCCGCCCATGTCTTCAACGGACGCGTGTACCTGTATCCGTCGCACGACATCCCGGCGCCGTACGACTACAACCGCAAGGACTGGTTCTGCATGGCGGACTACCACGTGTACTCCTCCGACAACCTCGTCGACTGGGTCGACCACGGCGTGATCGTGGACCAGACCTATGTGCCGTGGGTGAACACGCGTTCCTACAGCATGTGGGCGCCGGACTGCAACGTGAAGGACGGCAAATACTACTTCTACTTCCCGGCGAACAACCGCATCGGCGTCGCCACCGCCGACCAGCCCTACGGCCCGTTCCGCGTGGAAGAGCAGCCCATCCAGGGCGCGAACGGCATCGACCCGTGCATCTTCATCGACGACGACGGCACCCCGTACCTGATCTGGTCCGGCATGGGCATGCAGATCGCGAAGCTGAAGGACAACATGAAGGAATTCGACGGCCCCTCCACCAGCATCCAGCACAACACCCCGCAGAGCGGCATGAAGGAAGGCCCGTTCATGTTCAAGCGCAACGGCATCTACTACTTCACGTTCCCCTGGGCGGAAAAGGAACGCGAGACGCTGGCGTACTGCATGGGCAAGAGCCCGACCGGCCCGTTCGAGTACAAGGGCAAGATCATGGAGCAGTCCGAGACCGTGTGCTGGACCAACCACCACTCCGTGGTCGAGTTCAACGGCAAATGGTATCTCTTCTACCACCACAACGACTATTCGCCCTACTTCGACAAGAACCGCTCCGTCTGCATTGACGAGCTCACGTTCAACGAAGACGGCACGATCAACCTCGTGAAGCCCACGTTCCGCGGCGTCGGCGTCTCCAAGGCGACGCGCGAGATCCAGATCGACCGCTATTCCAGCATCGGACCGGAGAACGTGAAGATCGACTTCCTGAACTCCGACCGCACGTTCGACGGATGGAAGGCGATCTTCTGGAACACCACGGAATACCGCCGTCCGATCTACCTGACCTACGACCGCGTCGATTTCGGCGACGCCCCGCTGAAGTCCGTCACGCTCCGCTGCCACTCCACCGCGGGCGGCGTCATGGACATCCGCGCCGACGGCGCCGAGGGCCCGCTCCTCGCCTCCGTGACGGTTCAGGGCAAGCCCGACTGGACCGAGGCCGTGTGCCCGCTCCAGTCCAGCCCGACCGGCGTCCACACGCTCTACATCAGCATGCGCAGCGGCAACCACATCGAAGTCGACTGGGTCCGCTTCAATCCGTAAGCTCGATCTGAGCTGAAACAGCTTCCGCCGCGCGGGTGTTCACAAAGCATCCGCCCGGCGGAAATTTTATTGGCAGAACTTCCCGCGCCGCCTGGGGCGGCAGTTTAATTTGAATCAGCTTTTTGCGGCGGGGGGACCTGGTCGGCGGGGACGATCATGAAGCTGAACCCGGTCGCGGAGCCGCCGGTGTTCTCCAGGCGGATGAGCACGGTGTTCCAGCCCTGCCGGAACTCGAACGGCTCGATGTGCTCGTCGATGTTGTACCAGCTCGTCCCGGCGTCCTGCCAGACGTCCCTGCCGTTGATCCAGAGACGGCCGCCGTCATCGGTGCCAATCGCCACAAGCATGGTGACGGCGCGGTCGAAATACAGCTCGGTATAGGCGTAGTACGTGGAGTGGTCCGTGGTGACGGGCACGGTGTTGTGCATGGATTCGCTCTGCATGAACTTCCAGCGCAGGACGCCGTCCAGGCGGACCTTCTTCCCCGAGACCTTGATCGGGTCGGAATCAGTCTCCTCGACGCCCTCGCCGCGCTGGCCGTCGGTGTAAACGGCGTCCAGGTCGATGGAGAGCTCCGGCGGATGCACCAGCGCGTAGTCGTCGCGCCCGTAATTCTCCCACGGGCCGATCATGTACCAGGTGTTGATGTAGAGCCAGCCGCGGTTCTCCGCCTGCCGCGTGAAACGCCGCCCCGGAAGCGCCTGCGCCTTCACCATGTCCTTGGCGAGGCGTTCCCCCGCGTACTCGCTCCAGGCGGTCAGCGGGACCGATTCCGGCGCTTCGCCGGAGCCGCCCATACCGGAGCCGCCGCCCGAACCGGGACCGCCTCCGCCCGAACCCGGCCCGCCGAACATGAGCCTCTGCGGCAGGGGTCGCCCGCCGTCGAAAAGTCCGGCGAGCCTCGAAGCGGCGAGCCCGGCCTGACGGACGGCCTGTCCGAGCAGTTCGCGGTAGCGGTTGAGCTCGGCGGTGCTGCGGATGGAAAGGCCCGCGGCGGCCGCGCTCTCCCCGGAACGTTCCCAGGTCCCGTCCGGCGACTGCATCTCGATCAGCGCGTCGAACGAAGGCATCTGCGTGGAGCCGGGCTTCATGGAGCGGTAGACCTCCGGGAAAGACAGGCCGCGCGACAGCGCCCGACGCGCCGCGCTTTCCGCGAGGTGGTTCCGCCGGATCTCCGCCTCGTATTCGCGCAGAAGCCCGTACAGGAACTCCACGGAGACATTTTCCGGCAGGGGCCCCGGATCGGAGACGGACGGCAGCGCCCGCGCCTCCGAGGTGTCGTTCGCATCGGCGGGTCCGGTCGGCAGGAGCGGACGTTCTTCGATCCGGGTCAGGAGGTCGTCGCGGCTGTCCTTCATGCGGCGGGACATCTCCCGGAAAGACTGAAGCTGAGACAGCAGGTTTTTCCGCGCAAGCACTTCCGATTGCGCGACCAATTTTTCGGAATAATCCGGCGGCAGGGGGCGTTTCGCCTGAAGCTGTTCGAGGCGGGCGTCGGGACGGATGGCGGGTGTTTTTGCAGACGCAGTTGACTTCGGATGCTTTCCGGCTTTTTTTCCCCGCACGATCCGTGCAGCGCCGTCCCCGTGCAGGAAAAGCAGTCCGGCGAGGAGCACCGCCAGCGGGATGCTCCAGGCAAGCAGATTTGCGGCAGCACTGCGTCCCCCTCCATCCGGGTCCGGCCCGTTCAGACGGCGTATGAGACGGAATCCCGTTCCGTTTTTATTCGGCGGCTTCGGTGCGTTCATAGGCGCTGATCCCGATGTTGCTCAAATCGTAGAACTGGCAGGCGTCCATCACCTCGGCGAACCGCCCGAACGGAGCGGAGCGGTCCATGTCGATGCGGATGCGCCGCCCCGGATCGGCCACGCACAGATCGCGGAGCTGTTCCAGCAGGAAATTCGTGGTGCACGGCTGCCCGTTCCAGTAGAACGCGCCCTGCCTGTCGATGCCGATGACGGACTGGTTGTCGCTGGGACGGAGCCGGACGGCGGCTTCGGAGGCCGGGAGCTCGACGGGGATGTCCTTGTTCCGGACCTTCGTCATGGAGGAGACGAGGAAGAAGATCAGCAGCAGGAACACGCAGTCGATCAGCGGGGACATGGAGATGTCCGGGTCGTCGTGTTCACGGAAGAACGACAGGTTCATGCGGCTTGCTCCCCAGGCGGACGCGCGTCCGGCTGAATCCGTGGATCTGGCAGCGGTCGAACAGCGCGATGACCGTGGCGACGGGAACGTCCCGGAATGCCGCGACGTCGATCCGTGCCTGCGTCCCCTCGCGTTCGCGCAGCCCCGCCAGAAAGGCGTCCGTGTCCACGACCGGCTCGAATACGTTTTCGCCCGTGTAGGCGTCGTGCCCGGTCACATGGTACACGCGGCCGGACGCGTCGACGGACAGGATCACCGATTCCGCGCTCGCCCGCGTCGCGGAGAGACTGGCGCTCATGGGCGGCACGGACAACGGTATCTGCAGCTCCCATTTCTTCATCATGGTGGTGACGAGGAAGAAAATGAGGAGCAGAAAGACGCAGTCGATCAGGGGCGACATCTGGACGTCCGGCCTGTCGTCGCCGCCGAAGTCAATCCGCATGGCCGTCCCCCTTGCGAGGCGCTTTGTCCGGCGATTCCAGATACAGCACCGTGATCGCGTGCTCCAGCTCGGCCTCCACGCGGGACGCCAGCCCCATGATGCGGTTCTTCAGCAGATAATAGGCGGCCACGGCCGGGACCGCGATGATCAGTCCGGCGGCGGTCGTGATGAGCGCCTTCGAGATCGAGTCGGACAGGATGGACGCCCCGCCTTCGTCGCCATAAAGCGCGACCAGGCCGAACGCCTCGATCATGCCGACCACGGTGCCGAGCAGGCCCAGCAGGGGCGACAGCGAGGAAATGACCGAAACCGGATAGATGCGCGACAGATGCGTCCTGATGTCGCGGGCGGCGATGTCCCCGGCGGTCTGCGAAACCGCCTCCCGTCCGGCATCGCGGTGTTTCAGGAGCCAGCCGAGCGCGCGTCCGAGCGTAGACCCGTCGCCGTCGCAGGCTTTCTCCGCACGGTCGAAATCGCCGGCGTCCAGCGCGGCGTTCACCTCGCGGATGAGGCTGTCCGGGGCGATCGTCTTTTCGCTGGAGAGCATCATGCGGCGGATGACGATGACCGCGGCCAGGAACGCGAGCAGATACAGCGGATACATCATGAATCCGCCCGCCCGGATTTGGGCGCCCCAGTCGATTTTGACCGCCATCGCGGAAGCGTCGTCCGCTTCATCTGCATCGGAAGTCGAATTTGAGGCGGATTCCGCAATGGACGGACGGTCCCCGGTCAGCGTCACGGGTTTTGCGGCTTCGCTCGGCAGGATCTCCGGCGCACCGCCGAGGGCACGTTCGTTTTTCGCCAGAAATATCTCATCGAATCCCGCATCGCGGCGTTCCGGACAGATGAACTGGACGCCGGTGATCGTGAAATCGCCGAAATCCTTCCACAG
>JAEEGH010021796.1_pt1 | contig 13200 bp, 9 predicted proteins | sample 9134181 | NCBI WGS metagenome assembly JAEEGH01 (sample SAMN16246544, study PRJNA631951) | gut metagenome | biome: gut microbiome; feature: rumen; material: DP-attached | host: Bos | place: Iran: Karaj | collected 2018-10 | reverse complement strand
AGTCGCACACCGCCATGCTCACCCACGGCTACGCTCCTACTGAACAATACACACGCAACAGCCGCAAAGGTGCATACACTGACATATACTCCATCGGTGCCACACTCTATTTCATACTCACAGGACAGGTACCCGTAGAGGCCGCCGCACGCATTGTAGAACCCATGCCGGAGCCAAAACAGCTCAACCCATCCCTTCCCGACGAGGCCAACCGCACCATACTAAAGGCAATGCAGCTCAAACCCGCCGACCGATATCAGTCTATACAGACTTTCCTTGATGACTTGCTAAATGTTAAACAGTCCGAATTTGTCGCCGAAACTATAAGCACAAAAACTGTTGTCGACGATGAAGATGTGGACGAAAATGCACAAACTTTCGAAGAACTTCAGCCCGGCACGGAACTTAACGGCGGCAAGTATGTCATAGATGAAATAATTGGAAAAGGGGGATTCGATATGACATACAAGGCTGTTCAACAGGGACACGGCCGAACAGTCTGCATAAAAGAATATTTCCTCGCAGGCAGCTGCGTGCGCAACACCCAGTCGCGCACAGTACAACTGCAGGGTGTCAACGACGACACTTTCGAGAAATACCGCCAAGCCTTTGTGCGCGAGGCAAAAACACTTGCCACACTGCACCACCCCAACATTGTGGAAGTTATCGACGTTTTCGACGAAAACAACACCTCTTATATGGTGATGCCTTTCATCGAAGGCCGCAGTCTGCAAAGCATAGTGGAAAACAACGGCCCCATCTCATATAACGAAGCTGCAAACTACATTACACATATTGCACACGCCGCAGACTACTTACACAAACGACATATACTCCATCGCGACATTAAGCCGGACAATATTTTGCTCACTGCCGAACAAAAGGCAATGCTAATTGATTTTGGCTCGGCATGTATGTTTGAGGAGGATAAGATTCAATCGCACACCACCATACTTACGATGGGTTATGCACCTGTTGAACAATATACTAGTCCTAGTAAAATAGGTGCGCATACCGACATCTACGCCATAGGAGCTACACTCTATTTTATTCTCACAGGAGAAGTGCCTCTTTATGCACATGAACGTATTACAGAAAGAATGCTAGAACCAAAGGAACTCAATCCAAATATACCGGAGTGGATAAACCGTACTATTATCAAGGCTATGCAACTTGACTACGTTGACCGCTACCGGACAATTAATGATTTTCTCAACGACCTTCTCAACAAAAACGCATCGATTCCAATACAACAAACTTCCAAGACACCAATCGATTCAAAGAGGATACAGCAAATTGCATCGGCGCAAAGTGAAAACAAAAGTCAAAAAAAGACCACCAAAGTCTTGATAGCTTTATTGTTGCTTGGGGTTGTTTGTGCTCTTGTTTATATATTTGATAGTATCCACTTCCACGATGGGGTAGTCTTAGGCTTAATTGGTGCATTGATGTTTATTGCCGCACTTTGGCAGAAGAATAAATATTTGAAAAAACAGCCTTTTGAAGTTTCCGTTCCCGACGGAAAAACACCATCCTCGCTCTATACATTTTGTGGCATTGGACATAACCTGTTGGGAGCTCTCAAATACCGGAAAAAAGATGGCACATTTGTGGCTTATACATTTGTGTTTGTCTTATTACCATTGTTCCCTACTGGTTGCTATAGGGTCGAGGAAGGGGATGGTGACAACTTTGGTCTGTATAGCACTAAAGAATGGAAAATATATGGTTCCGAGAAAAAAAACACAGGTGAAATACTTAACATCTATCTTTTGTACTATGGACTGTTTATTACGCTCTTTGGTTTCATAATTATATTTTTATGATTAAAACAATTATAAGATATGAAATGTAAATTTTGTGGCGGTGAAATAGCAGACGACTGCCAATTCTGCGAACACTGCGGAAAAAGATTGAAAAAAAACAAGACATGGTTATGGATCCTTCTCGGGTCGGGAGCGGCTTTGATAACAGCCATCATATTAATCCTATCCTTAGGAGGGCGGCATTCGTTATCCGACAGCGAACAAGTAAAACAAGTGGCCAAAAACTTCCTCACCTCTTTCAACAATATGAAATGGGACAAAGCCAAGCAATACGCCACACCCGAAAGCGCCGAGCAAATCGACGCCTACGCAAGCATAGCAGATGATTTGCTCCGTAATACACCTATCCCCGAATTTTACGTAGAGATTACAAGCGTTACTATCAATTATGACGTATATCCTATGGAAGCCACAACCAACTACACTCTTACTAATGAAGTGAGCGGCACAGAATCAGCTGCTTTGAGACTCAAAAAAATTGACGGGAAGTGGTTAGTCGTTTACGAGAAAGAGGGTCCGGAAGATGATGGCAATTATGAATACGACGAATCGACAGACTATGACGACGATGACGAAACATTCGTAGCTGTAGAGAATATGCCAGAATTCCCCGGAGGAGAAGCTGCTTTGTACAAATACCTAACCAAAAACCTCAAATATCCGGACATCGCCCGAGAACAAAATATCCAAGGTAAAGTATATGTGCAGTTCATCGTTGAAAAAGACGGTTCCATCACAGACCCGAAAGCAATCCGTGATATCGGTGGCGGATGCGGAGACGAAGCCGTGCGCGTGGTTAGCGGAATGCCTAAATGGAAACCTGGGAACCAACGTGGCAGAAACGTGCGTGTGCAATTCACACTGCCAGTAGCTTTTCAATTAGAATAAGAAGAAATAACCTTGGGCTCTTTTGATAGCGAAGGAGAGAATAAACGAACTTTACTTAGGGCACATATTAAGCAGTCAATGAAGATAAAAAACGTATTATAACAACAATAAATAATTTATGAAATGTAAATTTTGTGGCGGGGAGACCGCCGACGACAGCAAGTACTGCGAACTTTGCGGAAAAAAATTGAGAAAAAGCAAGGCATGGTTATGGATCCTTCTCGGGGCGGGATCTGCTTTGATAACAGCCATCATTTTAATTCTATCCTTAGGAGGAAGCCGTAGCAATTCGTTGTCGTTGTCCGACCGCGAACAAGTGAAAATTGCTGCCGAAAACTTCCTCACAGCTTTCAACAATTTTAACTGGGACGAAGCCAAACAATACTCCACACCCGAAAGTGCCGAGCAAATCGACGCTTACGCAAGCATAGCTGCCATGGCTGGTGCTACCGAGCCGTCCGAATTCCACATCGAGGTAACAAGCACTTATATCGATTATGACGTTTATCCTTTGGAGGCAACAGCTATATATACATATACAAGTGAAGGGAAAGAACCTGAATCCGCCTCTTTGAAACTCAAGAAAATCGACGGCAATTGGTTAGCCGTGTACGAGAAAGAGGGTTTCAGTGATGAAGAGGATGTTGCTACTGTCGAAGAGACACCGGATTTCGATTATAACTATTAATTCTGTATCGAAAAAAATAAATAACAATGGACGAAAACACCCAATATTTCAAGGAACTGCTGCCAGGCACAGAACTTAACGGCGGCAAATATGTAATAGAAAAGAAAATCGGCGAAGGCGGATTCGGCATCGCCTACAAGGCCGTACAGCAGGGACTCGGCCGCACAGTCTGCATAAAAGAATATTTCCTCGCAGGCAGCTGCGTGCGCAACACCCAGTCGCGCACAGTACAACTGCAGGGCGTCAACGACGACACTTTCGAGAAATACCGCCAAGCCTTTGTGCGCGAGGCAAAAACACTTGCCACACTGCACCACCCCAACATTGTGGAAGTTATCGACGTTTTCGACGAAAACAACACCTCCTATATGGTGATGCCTTTCATCGAAGGCCGCAGCCTGCAAAGCATTGTGGAAAACAACGGCCCCCTCTCCACCGACGAGGCCGTAAACTATATGGCACAGATAACCAACGCCATAGGCTACATACACCAGCGCCACATACTGCACCGCGACATCAAGCCCGACAACATAATGATAACCGCCGACTACAAGGCCATACTCATCGACTTCGGCTCGGCGCGCCAGTTCGAGCAGGACAAGACGCAGATGCACACCGCCATGCTCACCCACGGCTACGCACCCACCGAGCAATACACCGCCAACAGCCGCAAAGGCTCCTACACCGACATCTACGCCATCGGCGCGACACTCTATTTCATACTCACCGGACAGGTGCCGCTCGAAGCCGCCGCACGTATGACAGAAAAAATGCCCGAACCCAAAGAGCTACGTCCCGACCTCCCCGACGAGATAAACCGCACCATACTCAAGGCAATGCAGCTCAAGGCCGAAAACCGCCACCAAACCGTGCAGGAATTCATGGACGACCTGCTAAACGTAAAACCATCCGAACTCGTCGACGAAACCATCGGCGCAAAAACCGTGGTGGTTGAGAAAAACGTGGTGGTTGAGAAAAACAAAAAATGGGTGGTGTGGGTGATAGCCGGTGCCGTGGCCGTCATCGCCGCTCTGGTGATATGGCTGCTCCTCAGGCCGAAAGAAGTGGTCGAAGTGGACCGTGGCAAAACGCAGGCAGAAACCAAAGACTTCACCGGATGGGATATGTACCCGATGGTGTGGGTAGAAGGCGGAACCTTCACCATGGGCGACAACAACCACAACAACAAGGATGGCGACTGCCCCGAACATCAGGTAACCCTCGACGGATTCTACATCGGGCAATACGAAGTGTCGCAGGCCCTCTGGAAAAAGGTGACAGGCTACAACCCCTCCGATTACCAGCCTGATACAAAGCCCGACGGCGAACCGATGTCACAGCAGGAGAAAGACAACCTCCCCGTGGAAAACATCTCATTCAACGACGCCCAGGCTTTTGTAAACCAGCTCAACCAGATGACAGGCCAGAATTTCAGCCTGCCCACCGAAGCACAATGGGAATACGCCGCTCGAGGAGGCAACCAAAGCAAAGGCGGCAAATTTGCCAACGGCATGACAGCAGACAAAGGCATCAGGTACAACAAAGAATTTCCGCTGCCCACAAACGTCAGCGACATAACCAACGAACTCGGTATATACCACATGAGCGGCAACGTGGCCGAGTGGTGCCGCGACTTGTACGACCAAGGCTATTACCGCAACTCGGAGAGCATCAATCCTTGCAACACAACATCCGGAGATCAACGGGTTTACAGAGGCGGTTCTTTCTCCGAACCCGACGAAAAATACGTAACTGTTTTTATCCGAGCTTTTAATTATCCCGAAAACAGTAACCGGACAATAGGTTTACGACTTGTATTGAAAAAATAACATAAAATTATTTTACCAAAAATCGATTTTTTTTCGTAAATTTGCAATTGAAAAATGGATGTGCAAAACAAGCTTTTTGAGATAGAAATCATTTATTAACAACAATAAAAACGATAAAACAATGACAAAAAAAGTATTATTATTTACATTAGCAATTGGACTGGCTTTTGGAGCCATTGCCCAAGATCGCGAAAAAATAGAACAGGATGGCGTAAAGAAAAGATACACGGAATTCTTCAACGACATCAACAATGCATTTGCTAAACACGACAAATATTCGGGTCCCAACTGGTACGACGTTGGAAACAACGGCAAACAGTTCATTGTTGACGAACTCGCCAAATTCGGAATAAAAGCCTCCGGCATCCAGAAACAGTTCGACGCTCTGGAAAACGACAAAAAAATATCTGTACAACTCACACATGCCGATTTGGGCATCAAACAAGCCCAAGCGGGTAAAAAAGACATGAACTGCTACACTTCAACCCACGAAGTGAAAGCTATCGCAACAAAAAACAACGTAAAAAGCATTGTAAGAAACAGAGTTACAATAAAATGGATTGTTGACTGGAACAAATACGACCCCAAGAATAACGAATGGAAAAAAGGCAGCTTCGGCGAAAAAGGTAAAGCTATTAACATCGTTTCCGTCTCAACACAGGAAATCGACCTCATCTCTTCCGAAAGAGCAACTATAGCCTCCAACATCAACGCCGCAATACGCGAATGGTACGGCAACATCAACAACAACTTCCAGCACAGCAAAGCCGGCCTCAATCGCGGCGAATGCAACCCCATTGTAATCAAAGAAGATCTGTCCCAAAAAACTTTTGTCACAGCCGGTGAAGTATCATCCAAACAACCCATCACTGTGAAATCCGTCCCCGCTTTCAACGTTTACAGCAACAATCCCATGAGCTACATTAAACCAGGCGAAGAACTCAACTACACCAACCCCGAAGCCTATTGGAAAGTACAACCCACTTTCAACGTAACCGTTGATATGGAGACCTTCCAAGTTACCAACATTGAACCATCCTACAAAAACACTTTCAAAGCACCCGAAAGCGACCAACAGAAAATGGCCAAACTCAGAGCCGCTGCATCGGTGGCCAGCAACTACGCCGACAAAGTGAACCAGTACGCACAGGCATCAAAAGGCAAAGAAAAAACTCAACTGAAAAACGAGATTCTGGAAATGTTCGCCGGAAATCCCAAAAAAGACAAAACCATCCAGTTCTCGCTCATAAAGAAAAATGGCGAAGAGATGCAGAAATACATCGACAAGCCCACAACCCCGAAAAGCTATATTGAACACCTTCCCGCCTGCGAATTCTCTATGAACAACGGTTACGCACATTTCGGCGAAAACACCGACGAAGTGATTGTCGACTACATACAGACCTACAAACAAATCTACCCCGAAAATTACAAAGGCACCAAATACGCCGACAAAACGCACAAAGCCATCTACTTCATATACGATGCTGAAAAGGATACTTGGCTGATTAACAAAATCACAGCAGAGAAAGGTTCCACCGTACTTATCGAAAACGAATAAACAATTTCTTATCGACAGGGTTGCCGGCAGTAGCCACAACCCTGCCGATGTTTAATAACCATTAATATAAAACAACCGAGATGAACTCAATAACAATTGGTCGCAACCACGACAACACAGTTGTCATCAACGACCCCAACGTAAGTAGACACCACTGTCGAATCGACGACAACGGCAACGGGAATTACTTTATCCAAGACTTGAATAGCTGCAACGGCACCTTTGTCAACGGACAACGCATCGTCGGCACCGTAGCTCTGCGCCCAACCGACATAGTAAAAATAGGTGGCACCGTTTTGCCTTGGCTCAACTATTTCAACAACTACGACATGAACAAAACCGGCATTGAGCCTTCGCCGAATTATGCCCCCGCACCACAATACCAACAGCCACAGTATCAGCAACCACAATACCAACAACAACCTGTCGGGGACAAACCCGGCAACTTCCTTGCATGGTCGATACTGTGCACCATTTTCTGCTGTCTGCCGTTCGGCATACCGGCCATTGTAAACTCCGCCCAAGTTGACGGTCGTTGGAACCGCGGCGACTATGAGGGAGCACGCAGAGCCGCACACAAGGCTCGTGTATGGTTCTGGTGGAGTTTCGCTTTAGGACTCTTTTTCGGAATAATTTACCTTATTTATTGTATAGTAGTTGGTGTCGGCGTAGCCTCCTATTATTAATAATTAATCCACTATGTCGCGAGGGCTTAAAGCACTCCTGGGCATACTGATAATTGCGATACCGGCATCTATATTGTTCTTTTTCAATCCAAAAGAGGCAATATGGATGCCGAAGTGTCCTTTATACATGCTCACGCATTTGCAATGTCCCTCGTGCGGCTCCACAAGGGCGGCATACAGTTTCCTGCACCTGCATTTCCTTGACGCATTCCTCTACAACCCCTTCCTCGTACTTTCCATCCCCTATGCCATCATCCTTGTTGCGGTAACTTTCTTCGACCCTAACGGACGGCTATCCAACCTCAAACGCATATTCTGCTCCAACACAGCCATCTACATCTACCTTTCACTTTACATACTCTGGGGCATATTGCGCAACATCCCCCCGATTAACGGAATACTTCTTCAATAACCCACAAATCTGATAAAAATATCTCACAGCATAAATAAAACAACTTGTAAAACACTATTTCACGACCATCACCATGGAACAAAACACACAAAGATTCAAAGAGCTACAGCCCGGCACAACTCTATATGGAGGCAAATACATCGTTGAAAAGACGATAGGCGAAGGCGGATTCGGCATCACCTACAAAGCAATGCAACAAGGACTCAACCGTCCCGTGTGCATAAAAGAATATTTCATTTCCGGCAGATGCGTCCGCGACACAGCGGCACACACACTACAGCTGCAGGGCATTGACGATGCAACCTTCGAAAAATACCGTCAAGCCTTTGTACACGAAGCCCAGACAATTGCCTCTCTCCACCACTCCAACATTGTGGAAGTAATCGACGTTTTCAATGAGAATAACACCTCGTATATGGTTATGCCGTTTATCGAGGGACGCAGCCTACAAAAAATCGTGGAACAAAACGGCCCTCTCTCCTACAACGATGCCGTTAACTATATGGCGCAAATAACCAACGCCGTAGGCTACATACACGACCGGCACCTGCTACACCGCGACATCAAACCCGACAACATAATGATCACCCCCGATTACAAGGCAGTACTCATCGACTTCGGCTCCGCACGCGAATTCGAGCAGGACAAAACTCAGATGCACACATCAATACTCACACAAGGCTACGCCCCCACAGAACAATATACACGCAACAGCCGCAAAGGTTCCTACACAGACATCTACGCCATTGGCGCCACACTCTATTTCATACTCACAGGACAAGTGCCAATCGAAGCAGCCGCACGTATCACCGAACCGATGCCGGAGCCAAAAGAGATAAACCCAAATATACCCGACAACGCCAACCACACTATCTTAAAAGCAATGCAACTGAAACCGGCCGACCGTCACCAAACAGTGCAAGAGTTCATGAACGACCTGCTCGGGAGTCCGTTGCAACCCACCGATAGTAAAATAGTTCCTCCTACTCCCCCCACCCCTCCAACACCACCATCTCAACCCAAAGCCACCACTCCTCCCATACCAACCGCACTAAAAAGCACCACTACCGTGCCGCCGACACCTACCGCAAAAAACGAGGAAAGAATAACACCACCCTCTAATAAACCGTCGAACTTTCTCACTTGGTCTATCCTTTGTACCATCTTCTGCTGCCCGGCATTAGGCATTCCAGCCATAGTAAACGCAGCACAGGTGGATAGCCGTTGGAAGAATGGAGACTACGAAGGTGCGGAAAAAGCAGCCCAGAAAGCAAGAAAATGGTTCTGGTGGAGTGTCGCTGTAGGACTCGTGATAAATACAATTTATGTAATTGCCGAACTTTCCTAAAGAAAACAACTTCTCCAATCTTCACAAAACCATACACAGCAGATTTGCATTCCACTCCTCGACGAAAAGAAACTTAAAACGGACACGTTTTGAAAAACCGTTTTTTTTTCTTAACTTTGCATTTTTGGAAAACATCAGAAAAAAACGGCCAACCTTTGGAAAATAGCCATTGACAAAGTGAAAAGATGTTGGCCTTTGGTAACAAAAAGGTGTTTTTTACGTAAAAAAAATGCTTATTGTATAATTTTTGACAAAAAAAATCAATGTATATGGCAAAATTCATTTCCAAAAACATCCGTACAGCGACATTGTTGCTCGCGGCTGTAGCATTCTTTTTTCAACCCGTTGGCGCACAGGAGATTGTAAGCTCATCCAACGAAACCCAGACCAACATAAAATACCGTCGCACGGTGGTTAAGAACCTGCAACAGGAGGTTGCCCGCCGCCAGACCGTTATGCAGCAGAAAGCCAAGGACATGCTTCTTTCGTTGCCCAACAACGAGAAACTCTACGACGAAGGCGACGTAGCCATCCAGACCTCGCTCGTGGAGGCAAGTGACAAAGATGGACAGCTCAACTTCACTTTCGACATATCGTACAACTGCAAGCACATCGACGGCCAGACCGACGACTACCCCGCCGGCACCTACAACTACAATGAATCCAACTCGTGCCGCGCCATCTGCGCACTCACCAAACAGTTTGTAGAGAACGACCTGCGCGACATCTTCACCAACGGCAAGAAAGTGAACATCAAGATAACCAGCACCACCGACGCCACCTCCGTCACCGAGGTGCCATACAAAGGCGAATACGGCGACTTCCGCTACTGTCAGGCTTATTACAACGACAAGCCCACACGTATTTCGGTGAACACCACCGAAGGCATAGTGAACAACGCCCAACTGGCTTTCCTGCGCGGACAGAGCGTGAAAAACTATCTGGAAACCGCCGTTGACAACCTGCGCAGCACACAGAACTCCTACGAGTTCTACACCAAGAGCTACGAGATGACCGGCTCGCAGTACCGCCGCTGCTCCATAGTGATAACCGTTGCCGACGCTTTCAGCGACAAAGTGAAATCGATGCTCACCACCCTCGAGGAAGAAGACCCCAACGTGGACATCAACATACCTGTAAACCCCTCCGACAACACCAACACCTTTGTGTTAATCATAGCCAACGACCTCTACGACACACTGTTCCCGTATATACCCTATGCAGCCAACGATGCCAACATTTTCCGCGAATACTGCATCAAGACACTCGGCGTTCCCGAACGTCAAGTGAAGCAGATGCAGAACGTGAACAAGGCCAAAATCGAGACCGTGGGCGTTAAATGGTTGCAGGACCTGATGAAAGTAACCCGCGGCAAAGGCAAGATTTTGGTTTACTACACTGGCTACGGTGTGCTCGATGTGGACAACGTGCCGTACATACTGCCTGCCGACGCCACCATACCCGTGAAAGGCGCTTTGGGCAAAGAGCCGCTGAGCAAGAAAAACCGCAAGCTGCTTGTGGAGCAGGGACTCTCCGTTTCGGAATTCTGCACCATGCTCACAGCAGTTCAGGCACAGAGTGTTACGATGTTTTTGGACGCCAATTTCAACGGCGTACAACGCGACGGCGAATACCTATTCCCGCCCGACGAGAAGAAATGCGGCTCCAAAAAAGCCAAGAAAACCAAAGCCCTGCGTATCCGCGGCGACGTGGTAGTGTTCTGCTCGTCCGACTTCACAGCCACAAGCTACGCTTTCAAAGAACAGGAACACGGTTTCTTCACCTATTTCCTGCTCAAAGAGCTGAAAAAGAGCAAAGGCAACCTCTCGTACGACGATATGTTCACCAACGTGAAAGAGGCCGTTTCGTTTGAATCCTCATTGCAGGGACTGCAACAGATTCCGGCAATGACCCCCGGCGGAAAAACCAAAGACACTTGGACAACAATGTCTTTCAGATAGTTAGAATCAAATAACAGAAACAGAGCGACACAACGACAAACTGTGTCGCTTTTTTTAAACATCATAAAACAAGACCATTATGGACGTTAATATTGTAAAGAAACACACCGAAGGCACCCCCTTGGCCGTGATTGTGCCGAAAAACGCCACCGCCAAGAGCCTTGCCGATTACCCGCTCACCAAAGATGAAATATCTTACGTTGCCAAAAGGCTGAAAACCGATGGCAAAACGCTGGACCTCAGCGTGATGGACTGCAAGAAATATGTCGTGGTTTGCGACAGCGAAAAGCCTGAGAAACTGCGCAATGCCGCCAACAGCGTCTGCACCAAGCTGGCCGCCGCTAAGAAAGAGAAAATCACCGTTTTCTGCGAAGACAAAAAGAGCGCCCTCACTTTCCTCGAAGGGCTGTTGCTGAGTGCCTATAAATTTGACAAATACAAAACCGAAAAACCTTCCACCATCAACGTCGTCAACCTTTGGGTGAAAGGACTGAAACAGAGCGATATAACCCCTTTGCGCAACCTCTGCGACAGCGTGTGCGAAGCCCGCAACTGGGTCAACGAGCCGATAATGGTGCTCAACGCCGATGCTTTCGCCAACATTCTACAGAAGGAGGCCGTGGAACTCGGCATCGATGTAAAAGTGTTGAAACAGAAACAGATAGAGTCGCTCAAGATGGGCGGACTGCTGGGCGTGAACCGAGGCAGCGTCGACGAGGCACGTTTCATAACAATGGAATGGAAACCCAAGAACGCCGTGAACAAAAAGCCCATAGCCCTTGTGGGTAAAGGCATTATGTACGACACCGGCGGACTTAACATCAAAACCAGCGACTACATGTACGACATGAAAAGCGACATGGCCGGAGCCGCTACCATGGCCGCCACGCTGTTTGCCGTGGCCAAGAACCAGCTGCCCGTGCATGTTGTGGTGCTTATCCCCGCCACCGACAACCGTCCGTGCGGCAACGCCTACGCCAACGGCGACATCCTGCGCATGTACGACGGCACTATGGTGGAGGTGGTGAACACCGACGCCGAAGGCCGTCTGATCCTCGCCGACGCCATTGCTTACGCCAACCGTTTCAAACCGCAGGTGATTGTCGATGCCGCCACCCTTACCGGTGCCGCCGAACGCGCCATTGGCAAATACGGCATCGTGGCTATGCATCAGGACGCTGCGGAGACTATGGAACAGATAAAACGTGCCGGCGACGAGGTTTACGAGCGCATCGCCGAATTCCCCTTCTGGGAAGAGTACGGCGAGCTTATCAAGTCCGACGTGGCCGACATCAAGAACAGCGGCGCGGGTCCTCACGCAGGCATGATAACGGCAGGCAAGTTCGTGGCACATTTCGCCAAAGCGCCTTTCGTGCACCTCGACATTGCAGGCGTGGCTTTCGCCGACAAGAGCTATGGCATCTATGGCAAAGGCGCCACAGGTTTCGGCGTACGACTGCTCTACCGTTGGCTGGAGGGAATGGCGAAGAAGTAGTTAGTAATTTGTAATTAGTAATTAGTAATTAGTAATGAAGAAAGGTTCAGTGAACCTTTCGATAGCACGAAGTGCGGAGAATATTTTTTTAGTAATTGGCTTGTTTATCAATCCTTTTCGCCTGCGGCGAAAATAAAGAGGTAACTAAATTTGCAATTTTACAATAGTGTCGGAGAGGCAACTCCTCTCCGACACTTTTTTTTACATTGCGGCAAGCAAGTAGTAGATGCCGATGCCGAGGTAGTTGCCAATGGCGTAGCCCAATAGTCCGATGGCAAGTCCCACGATAACCACGTCGCGGTTTTTGAGTATGGCGGCCACCATGGGCACAAAAGGCGGGGAGTTTATCAAGGCTATCGAAGAAACCAACACCGTATCACCGTCAATCTTAAAGATTTTGGCAAACAAAATCTGCAGTACCAGCGAACCGAAAATGGTGAAGGCTATGTACCAGAGTATGTGTAGGTTGCCTATCAGGTCGAGGTCGTGGATGTTAACCATGGTGG
>JAEEGH010021795.1_pt1 | contig 13201 bp, 8 predicted proteins | sample 9134181 | NCBI WGS metagenome assembly JAEEGH01 (sample SAMN16246544, study PRJNA631951) | gut metagenome | biome: gut microbiome; feature: rumen; material: DP-attached | host: Bos | place: Iran: Karaj | collected 2018-10 | reverse complement strand
CTCAGCAACCGCATTATGCGTACAAATTATGATGTAGGCGAGTGTGAAAGTATTGAAGGTGAAAAGTTCATTGATAAGGTAATCAATATTGACCAGAGCCCGATCGGTCGTTCTCCACGCAGTAACCCTGCAACTTATATTGGTGTTTTTGATTCTATAAGAGACCTTTTTGCAAGCCTTCCGGAAAGTAAGGCCCGTGGTTATCTTAAGGGCCGTTTCAGTTTTAATGTAAAAGGTGGCCGCTGTGAAGCGTGTCAGGGTGCGGGTGAAAACGTAATCGAAATGAACTTCTTGCCGGACGTATATGTTCAGTGTGAAGTCTGCGGAGGTAAGCGTTTTAATAAAGAGACTCTCGAAGTAACTTATAAAGGAAAGTCTATCAATGACGTTCTTAATATGAGTATTGATGAAGCCTGCGATTTCTTTGCAAGCATTCCTCATATTGCACGTAAACTCGAAACAATGAAGTCTGTAGGACTAGGTTACATTCAGCTTGGACAGAATGCGCTTACCCTCAGTGGTGGTGAAGCTCAGCGCGTTAAGCTTGCAAATGAACTTGCACGTGTTTCAACAGGAAAAACTCTCTATATAATGGATGAGCCTACAACAGGACTTCACTTTGCAGATGTAAAACAGCTTATGACTGTAATTCAGCGCCTTGTAGATCAGGGTAATACAGTTGTTATGATTGAACATAACCTTGATGTAATCTGTCAGGCAGATTATCTGATTGACCTTGGTCCTGAAGGTGGTTTCCGTGGCGGTAATATAATTGCAACTGGAACTCCGGAGCAGGTTGCTCAGGTGCCGGAAAGCTATACCGGACAGTTTATTAAAAAGCAGCTGGGGCTTTAGAGGCAGCAGATTCAGATGTTTAAGCGTTTCTTTTTTGCAGCAGTTATTTTTTGTTTCTCAGTTTTTTCAGTTTTCGCACAGGAGAAAAGTGACTCTGCATCAAAAGCACCTGAAGTTACCGTAATCACAATCAATAATGCAAGACAGTCTTCTTATAAAAAAGATGAAGATACCGGAAATGATTGTATAGTTCTCGAAGGTTCAGTGTCTCTTACTGTTCAAAAAGGAAACACTACAAACGAAATAAAAGCAGATAAGATTGTATATGACCGAAGTACAGAAATGCTTTATGCCGACGGTAATGTTGAAATCATAATGAAAAGCGGTTCTGGAAACGATACTGCTACAGCAACTTCGCTTATTCTTAATACATCAACCCTTGAAGGTGTTTTTGATGACGGTCGAATTGTACAAAAACAGTCGGATGCCCTGAATCTTCCTTCTGGTTCAACTCTTATAGTTTTTTCTGATATTTTTGGAAAGGGTAATGAAACTGTCATAACCTTTAAAAACTCAAGTCTTACATTTTGTGATGAAGATCCTCCGCACTGGCATATTGATGCAACACGAACCTGGCTGTTACCTGGCGGTGAATTTGCGTTTTTTAATGCCCTGCTGTATGTAGGTGTTGTGCCGGTACTTTATTTCCCGGCCTTTTATTATCCAAAAGATGAGTTGATTTTTAATCCCGTGTTTAATTATACAAAACGCGGCGGTTATTCTGTTCAGACTACAACTTATTTATGGGGAAGAAAGCCTCTGGATAAGAACTCATCAAGTTCTTCGAGTTCTTCAAGTTCAGATTCTTCAAAGGATAGTACATCAGCTGAATCATTAAGGGCCGTTTATAATTTTGTAAGACCGAATACCTTGAAGGAACAGGTAAGGGAAGGCTTGATTCTTCATAATCTTGATGAAGATTTTAAGGGAGATTCATCTCATTATGTAAAACTTCTGGCAGATTGGTATTCAAATCTTGGATATATGGTGGGTGTAGATTCTGTTTTGAATCCACTGCCAAAATATATTTCAAAACTTAATGTAAATACTTATTTAGGCTTTAGTAATACGGTATTTAGGGGAACTGGTTCAAGCCTTACATATTATCCGTATTCTTCAACTGGTATAAAATATAAAGATGAATCAAACTTCTTAGGTCTTAAGATGCCTTTCCGATATGCCGGAGATATTGAATTTCAGCTTTCAAAGCCGTTTTCATTTTCTCTGTCGCTTCCTGTTTATTCAGATCCGTTCTTTTCTAATGATTTCCTGAAAGATCGTCAGGAAACTATGGACTGGATTTCTTATCTTCTGGATTCTGCAAATGAAGATTCTTCATCTGATACTTCTACAACAATCAGTGAAGTTTCGTCTTTTCAGTGGAAAACTCAGGCATCCTATTCGCCGACACTTCCTTCATTTATGAAGCCTTATGTATCTTCTTTGTCTTTTTCTATGAATAACTCTGTAAATATTTCGGCAAAGAGTACAGTTTTTTCTTATGCATCTAACTCAGAAGAGGTTTCTTCAGGATGGACAAATAATACTCCTTTAAGACGCTTTTATTATCCTTCTCTGGTAACACCTGTTTCTATGAGTATTTCTGCCAGCGGAACTATTTTTTCATGGCCAATTAAAAAAGACAGTACAGCAAAAACACCTTCTTATGTAATTACTCTTAATAAGCCGGATGAATTGAAAACAGAAAAGCAGCTCGAAGAAGAACGTAAAAAGGCAGAAGAGGAAGCAAGAAAATCAGCTGGAGAAGAAACTTCTAAAACAACTGAAGAAAAAACACCAGACAATAGTGAGACGGATAAGGAGAATAAGGTTTTTGATTATTACCTTCCGGATCTTGATTATACAACCACAAAAGAAACTGTTAATGATGGAATAACCTATAAACTTTCTTATAGCGCAGCTTTGAATCTTACAAATCAGATTGCTTATTCAGATAAAAACTTAAAGACAGCCGATGATTTTGACTGGAGCAATATCAGATCTACAATGTATAACATAAAGGTTCCGCTTTCGCTTACAAGCCTTTTGAATTACGGCGGAAACTTCTTTTCTGTAGAGAATAAATTTTCTTATTCACCGGTTTTCCAGAAGCATCCGTACCTTTCAGACGATTCAGAATACGGCTATACAGAAGATGAAATCAAAAAGCTCAAATATTCAGATATGAAATCTGAAACTCGTGATATTGTAAATACAAACTCAGTAACGCTTAAACCGTTTGTATATTATCCGATATTCAGTGATACAAGTTTTGCCTGGAATTCTTCTATAAAATTATTCAGAAGAACATATACAGGAGATGCTGATAATCCGGATTGGGAAGATCATTTCGCAGACTGGTCTGATGAAGACAGTGTAACGGCAAACTCACTTTCCGCAGATATCAAAGCAAAGGAACTGAATAATAAGTTTACTCAGTCACTTCGTTTTGATGTGATTATGCCGCCGCTGAGAAAAAAGTATACAACAACTTTAACCCTTGGCGTTCCTTATGCAAGTGCTTCAATTAGTACAGGTTTTATAGAAGTTAGAGATGATGATACTAAAACTGCAGGTGAAGAAGACAAGAAATGGAAAAAATCACCGCTGACACAAAACTTTTCTCTTACTCTGTTTAATTCAAAACTGAAATTGTCAGAAACCTTCACATATAATCTTGAAGATGATAATCCGGACAGCTTAAAACTTTCAGCTTCTATATTTGGAGTTCAGTTATCTTATATTCAGTCGTACGTTCAGGGATATGATTTTGATTCTTCTACAGGCTGGACTATCCGGCCAGATAAAGAATTTCTTCCATATTCTTTCTCTCTATCGTATTCTCTGCCTGCAAAGACTTATTACAGATGGTTTAACCGGGTTTCTTTTGCATTGGGGCTGAATACAAGTATAGTTGCAGATTTACTGCGTCCTACAAACAGTTATTTCCTGTTTTCTCCTTCCATAAAGTTTAAGATTTTTGAGTTTCTGGATATTACTTTTTCTGCAACTTCACGAAACTCTGTACTTTACTGGTATTTCCATAATAATGAGGGAGACTTGTACAGCGAGTGGGGCGGCTTCCCGGGAAATATTTTTAAGGATTTGTTTGATTCCTTCAGATTTGATAATGAGGATTTACGAAAGAACTCGGGATTTAAGCTGAAATCTCTGAATATGACAATTTCTCATGACCTTCATGACTGGAAGGCCAATATGACAATGAAGATTGAACCGCGAATTATTTCTGAAAACGGTAAAAAGACTTATGACTTTAAACCATATATAACAATTGGTGTTGTATGGAATCCAATGGAGAGTATGAAAACTACTATTATTGATGAATATGGGGAATGGAAACTGGAATAAGCGAGCCGATTTAATTAAGATTGACAATAATTATATGATAATCAATAATATATACAGAGGTTTTTTTGAACGAATATACTATTGTAGTTCCGGACAATGATGTACTTTCCTGTGTTTGTGGAACTAATGATAAAAATTTACAGCTCATAGAAGAACATCTGGGAGTTCCTGTTTTTTCAAAAGGAAACGAGCTCTCTGTGGAAAATGCCGCTCCTGAAATCTGCCAGAAATTCCAGTTTATAGTGGACCGTATCGTAGACGAGGTACAGTCTGGAGGTAAAAACAGTGATGATATAATACTTTCCGTTCTTAATACAAAGCGGAAAGTAGATGCTGATGAAATGGTGATTATGGTTCCTGGCGCGGTTCGCAGGGTTTATCCAAGAACTCAGGGACAGGCAGAATATGTTGATTTACTTCAGAACCGTGATATGGTGTTCTGTACCGGTTCTGCAGGAAGTGGAAAAACCTATCTTGCAGTGGCAGAAGCATTACGTTTAATTCTTACTCATAAAAAAACAAAGCTTATAATTACACGACCTGTTGTAGAAGCAGGTGAAAGTCTTGGCTTTTTACCAGGTGATCTGGAAGATAAAATTGACCCGTATCTTCGTCCTCTTCGTGATGCAATGGAAACAATTCTTCCTCCAGAATCTGTAAAACGGCTTTTTGAAGCTGGAATTGTAGAGGTTGCTCCGCTTGCCTATATGCGCGGACGAACCTTAAATAATGCAGTTGTAATTCTTGATGAAGCTCAGAATACAACCTGTGCACAGATGAAAATGTTCCTTACCCGAATGGGCGAGAATACAAAGGTCTTTGTAACCGGAGATCCGTCTCAAATTGACCTTCCTAAAAAAGTAACATCCGGGCTGATGCATTCAATCAGCATATTAAATAAAATAGAAGATATTGGATTTATGGAACTGACTGCAGATGATGTAGTTAGAAATCCATTAGTAAAAAAAATAGTAAAGGCGTATGAAAATGAAAAAGAACAATTCTGAAAAAGACAATAACAGGCCTGTTTCAGCAAACTATATTGTACAGGGAATAGGAAACTATATGAGGAAAAATTATCCGTTCCTCATCATGTTTTTTGCGGGACTTCTGGCTGTTTCTGCTTTAAATTTCCTGAAAATCAGTACAGCAGAAACAATTGCCAATTTTTCAATTGGAGATTTTGAAATAGGTCAGATTGCAGACCGCACAATTATTGCAGACCGAAGTCTTCCACCAGATAATATTGATCCGATTACCGTTACAAAAGGTGAAAAAATCATAAAGAAAGGTTTCCCCATTACAGAAGAAGGCTTTTCTAAACTCAAAAAAATGTCTGCTTCTCCTTTGTATATAGATTACAGGGCTTTTGCAAACAGCGAGCTTTATCTGCTTCTGCTGTCTATAATGTGGTATCTTTTATTCACATTTATTTCCGTAAACCGAAGGCTTTTATTTAAAGAACCGCTTCTGCAGGTAATTTTCTTCCTGGCTGTTTTTGCGGTTACAGCCTTCTGTGGAAAACTTTCTATTTTCTCAAGTCCCTATAGCATTTGTATAGCAATTCCATCTGCTTTATTCATTATGATTGTAACAATTCTTTACGGCAATCTTTCTGCTCTTCTGCTTTCAATTGTAATGTCTATGGGTGTTTTATGTGCTACTAACTGGCAGGTACCAACCTTCCTTATGACACTGGCATCTTCACTTACAGCAGCTGCAATCGTCCGTAAAATTGAACGCCGTCTCGACCTTGTATTTGCAGGTCTTATGATTGCGGCTTTTAATATTGTGTATGTAGTTTTATTCTCTGTAGTATTTAATGAAACTTTTGAAGAATTACCAAAGCTTATAATTGGACTTGCCATAAACGGCTTCCTTTCCGGTATTCTTACATTAGGTTTCCTTACTCCGCTTGAAATCATGCTTAATACAGCATCTGTTTTCCGTCTTATGGATTTGAGTGATACAAATACTCCGATTTTTAAGCAGATGCAGATTCAGACAAACGGTACCTACAATCACTCAATGATGGTTGCACAACTGGCTGAAGCTGGCTGTCGTGAAATCGGAGCAAATGCATTACTTGCAAGAGTTGGTGCTTACTATCACGATATTGGAAAGATGGATCAGAGTGAATATTTTGTTGAAAATCAGGTGAACGGAATGGAAAATAAACATAACGACCTGAATCCAAATCTTTCTGCTTCCGTTATAAAAAGCCATGTTCGTAAGGGTGTTGAAAAAGCCCGCCAGCTTCATCTTCCTCAGGCAGTAATTGATATTATTGCAGAACATCATGGAAACAGCATAATTACATATTTCTATAATATGGCAAAGGAAAAAGATCCTTCACTCGATGAAGATGATTTCCGTTACCCAGGCAATCCTCCTTTTACAAAGGAATCTGCTGTAGTAATGCTTGCAGATACAGTCGAGGCTGCCTGTCATACTCTTGAAAATCCAACATCTCCTCGTCTTGATAAGTTCATTACAATTCTTATCAATCAGAAGGTAGATTCTAAACAGCTGGATAATTGTGAATTGACTTTCCGCGATATTTCGAGAATTAAGGCTGCTTTTGTAAATCTGCTTACAGGATATTACCACAACAGAATTAAATATCAGAATCAGCAGGATCCTGATGAAGCTCCTGCAAAAAAAGAAGAAATTGCAGCAGAAGCTCCAAAAGAAGCTGAAAAGCCAGAGAAAACAGAAAAAGCACCTGCAAAAACTGCTTCAAGAACAGCAGCAAAAACAGTTAAGGAAAAGAAATGAATCGCGTATATGTAGCTATGCAGGACGGTGTAGACGAGCCGGACTGGTTTAATAATGTAGAGTCGTTTGTTCAGAAAGTTCTGGGTGAGCTTAAGTTTGATGGTGAAGAAATCTCTATGCTTATGTGCGACGACACTTATATGCAGGAGCTAAATAAAACCTACCGTAACATTGACAGTACTACAGATGTTCTTTCTTTTGAGAACGATGAAGAATACGAGGATGAAGAGGGCAAATGGAAATGCGTTGGCGATATAGTAATCAGCCTTGATACTTTGCCTGTAAATGCCGATTATTTTGAAGAGAGCAGAAATGACGAGCTCAAACGTCTTATAGTACATGGACTTTTGCATCTGAATGGTATGGACCATGGCGAGGAGCATATTGAAAAGGGCGTTGCTCCACAGTGCGAAATGCTTGTACTTCAGGAAAAAGTTTTAGAAAAATTAAAGGATGAAAAAATAATAAAATGAGTTTTTTTAAGAAGAAGAAAAAGAATACTGCTGCCGAAGAGGCGGAACAGATACAGCAGGAAATCTTAAACGAAGAAAAAAAAGACATGATTCAGGGTGTTGAAGATCTGTCTAAGACTTCTGTAAAGGAAGTTATGATTCCCCGAATCGATGTTGATTTTATTTCCAGTGACACACCTCAGGAAGAACTTTTTACAAAGATAGTTACCAGCGGACATTCACGCTTTCCTCTTTATACAGATTCAATTGATAATGTAATCGGTGTACTTTATGTAAAGGACATCATTAAATGTCTTGCCGAGAAAAAAGAAATCAATCTTACAAATATGGCACGTAAAGCTTACTTTGTGCCGGAAAGCAAACGCATTGACTCGCTTCTTCGTGAGTTCCGCCGTCATCATCTTCATATTGCAATAGCTATTGATGAGTACGGTGGAGTTTCCGGTATCGTAACAATGGAAGATATTATCGAGGAAATTGTTGGCGATATTCAGGATGAATTTGATAAGGAACAGGAAGACATCTTAAAAGTCAGCGATAATGTATGGCTTTGTGATGCCCGCGTAAATCTTGATGATTTGAATGAAACTCTGGAATCAGAATTCCCTAATGAAGATTTTGATTCTCTTGGTGGATTTGTATTTGATTTATTCGGTAAAGTTCCTGTAAAATATGAAAAGGTGAGCTGGAACGAGTATGATTTTATCGTTCAGGATATGGAAGGCCACCGAATCAATATGGTAAAAATTATTAAAAATATAGATGACGGAAAGGATGATGAGTAAAAAATTAGCAGGGGTTGTATTATCGTTGATTTTGTTTTCTGCTGCAGGAACGGCTTCGCTTTTTGCTGCAGAATCAAAAAATATCCTCAAGCTTTATAACGAAGCTGTTGAACTTCAGAACGAAGAAAACTGGTATACCGCTTCACAGTATTATATTGAGGTAGTTAATTCAAATCCTGCTTTTAGTGAAGCCTGGTTCCGTCTGGCAGACTGTTCTTATCATCTTGGTGAATTTGACCTTGCGTTCCAGTATCTTGAGAGCGCAGAAAAATACGAAAAAAACAGAAGTGAAATAAAGAACCTTAAGGGAATGATTTTACTGGCGCTTGGCCGTACAGATGAAGCACGCCAGATTTTTAATGAGGTTCTAAAAAAATATCCTAATGACATAGATGCTCATTTTGGTCTTGCTGAAATTGAGCTTTATGACGGAAAATTTTCAGGCGCTGAAAATCAGTATGCAGAAGCACTTAAACGTCAGAATACAAACAGAAAGGCTCTGCTTTCTCTGGCACTTGTCTGCGCAGAAACAAAACGCTATTCACAGTCTGAAAAATATCTGAAGCAGGCAATGCAGTATTATTCTGGTGAACCTGAAGTTCATTATCTTGCCGCAATTATTTATACAATGAAGGGAGATTATAAGTCTGCAGAAAAACATGCCCGAATTGCAGTTGAAATTCGCGGAGGTTATGAACAGGCTTACGAGCTTCTCGCACAGATAGTTTACCTTCAGCATCGTTATACAGAAGTAATAAATCTCTGCGACTTTATTATAGGGCGAAACCGAAATGCTTCTTCTGCCTGGTATTTAAAAGGTACTGCACAGGCAAAACTTGGAAATACAGAAGAAGCAATTGCAACCTGGGATACAGGTCTTTCTGTAAGTCCTCAGGATGAGCTTATGCGTATGATGCTTGAGCTTACTGCAAAAAATGAACTTGATTTTGATGATGCACGCAGAAAACAGTGGGCATCTTATCATCTGAATAATGCAAGACAGTATGACAGCCGCTATGATAAGGCTGGAAGTACTTATGAATATCAAAGAGCACTGATGCTTGATCCTTCAAATGCTGCGGCTCGTCTTGCTTATGCTGATATTCTTGAACTTAATGGAATGCACGAGCTTTATTTGAGTCAGTTGAAGTTTGTAAAGGAAAATTCAGATACAGGACTTTCCAGAAATCTTAATGACACAATTGAAGCCTATGATTCTCTGTTAAATAATACACTCGCAAAAAGATGGAAGGTCGATGCATTCTATCTCGATAAAATCAGATGGAATATTGCAGTTTTCTATACAGAAAATACATCTACTTTTAATCATGCAGATTCAGACAGACTTACAGCACTTGCCTGTGGAGATGTATTCAGTGGTGTTGCAATAACTTCTGTAAAAACTCAGGTAACACCGGTTTCTGGATATGGTGAAGCATTTAAAAATGCCCGCGCGAATAATTTTGATTATTTTGTAATGGTTTCTTTGAGTGAAGGTGAGGATGATGTAAACCTTAGCGCTACAATGTACTCGGGAAGAACCGGAACAGAAACCTTTAATGAAAAATATTATGCTACAGGAAATAATCGTTTTTCTACAGTTTTAAGACGCTTTAGAAATTCTGTTCTGGCAAAACTTACAGTTCGCGGAAAGATTCTTCAAAGAAATGGAAAAACAGTTCTGATAGATTTAGGTCGTTCAGAAAACATTGTGAAGGATGCAGAATTTAAGATAGTCCGAAAAGGGGCTGTAAAAACAGCAGATGCTGGAAGCGGACTTTTCTTCCGTGATGAAGATGTAGTTGGAATGCTCGTAGTTACCGAAGCTGGAGAAGAAGTCTCTGAAGCTTTAATTACGAGTCACGGATTTTATGACAGAATCAATGAAGGGGATGAACTTGTTCTTGTAAGTATGCCTGCCCAGAATTCTGAAGCCGGAATGGATACAGTTCCTAATGCAGATGAAGAAGGAAAGCCTGTTGTTAATAACAGCGTAAAGGGCGACGAACTTGTTGCTGAAATTAAAAAGGCCGTAGAAAGACCTGCAATTATAGATTTACTGAGAAAAATCCGCTAGATTCTGTCTAAAGCTGCTTCAAGCCATTTCTGAGAAAGGTTAGGGAACGCAGACTGAACTTTTACGAAACTTTTTACAGAATCTTCATAATTATGATTAAAATACTGAGCCTCTCCAAGATAAAAGCAGGCTCGGTTTCTTGTCTCAATACTTATATTTGTTCCAATTAAGTGATTCAACTTATCAATTGTTTCTTTATATTTCTTAGTAACAAAAGAAGTCTTTAAGATTTCAAAAAGCAGATAAGCATCTCCGCCATCTGGAGAAACAAGATCTTCTTCAAAAATATATGGTGTAAGAATTGTTGCCGGGGTAGCTTTTGAGTTTCCACTGGTAAGACTTGTAACTTTAGAGGCAGTTTTGTCAGAAATCAAAGGTTCTGAACCAACACCTTCAATGATATCCAGATAAGGAAGCGGTGTTTTTCTCAAAGTTCCGTCAGGATACATCGTCTCATATTCATCTTTTTTTTCCGGCTGTTCAACAACCTTTTTTGTAATCAAATGTACACTGGTAATTGTAGAGTTAAAAGATAAAAGCACGAGGTCGTATGGGCCTGCTGAAGTCTCCGAAATCACCGTGTAATAATAATCCCTGAGATCCTCCAATTGGTCCGTGTATCCGGCCCGGTCCGGTGTAAGAGTAGCAACCGGTTCAAGCCCTCTCAACTGGCCGTAAGAAGAAATCTGCTCCGTAGTTCTATATAACAAAAGGTTGTATAAAGCCGGTTCCGGATTCTCAGGAAGCTGCCATGTAATGCGAACCTTCTTTCCACTTCCAGCCCGGGCCTGTATGTCGCGGACAAGGGGGCGGTCAGCAAATAAATGAGCAGCACAGAGTATCAAAATTAACGGGCAAATCAGTTTCTTCATATATATTATAATATAGTTAGAATTGCAGAAAATCAAGTTTACTGATATTCTAAGCGTATGTTAGAAGAAATAAAATTACCTGTTGAACAGTTGAGAGAAGAAATTATGAACGTCTGGGGGCGTCTTTGACTCTGCTGCAATTGAAAAAGCAATAGCAGATAAAGAAAAGCTTACAGAAGCAGACGGTTTCTGGGATGATCATGAAGCGGCAGAAAAAGTAATGAGCCAGATTCGAAAGCTCAAAAGCCGCATAGAACCGTGGAAAAAAATCATAGCAGATATGGATGACCTTGAGGCCATGTACGAGCTTGCCGCAGAATCAGGCGAGCAGAGCGATGAAGATGAAGTTCGCTCAATGTATGAGGCTGCAAAGGCACAGTTTGATAAATTAAATATTCTGAACCTTCTTTCTGGAGAAGTAGACCAGAACGATGCCTTCCTTACAGTACACGCAGGCGCCGGTGGAACTGAAGCCTGTGACTGGGCCTTTATGCTCAGCCGTATGTATTTAAGATGGGCAGAACGTCACGGTTACAAAACAGAAGTTGTAGATGAACTTGAAGCAGAAGGTGGAATTAAATCAATCACAATTCAGATTTCCGGCGACTTTGTTTACGGTTACCTTAAGGGCGAAGGTGGAATCCACCGCCTTGTACGTATTTCACCATTCGATGCAAATGCACGCCGTCATACAAGTTTTGCTTCGGTTTACGTTTATCCTGTTCTGGATGATACAATTGAAGTTGACATCAAACCAGAGGACCTCCGCGTAGATACTTACCGTGCCGGTGGTAAAGGTGGACAGCACGTAAACAAAACAGACTCTGCCGTTCGCTTTACTCATATTCCGACTGGAATTGTTGTTGCCTGTCAGACAGAGCGCAGCCAGCTTATGAACCGCCAGACCTGTATGAACATGCTTAAGGCACGGCTTTACGAATACTACCGCGAGCAGAAAGAAAAAGAGAACTCAAAGTTCATGGCAGAAAAAAAGGATATTTCTTTTGGAAGCCAGATCCGCTCTTATGTATTCTGTCCATATACAATGGTAAAAGACCATCGTACCCGTTTCTCTGTAGGAAACATTCAGGCTGTAATGGATGGCGACCTCGACGATTTTATGAACGCATACCTTGTTGCAAAATGGAAGGGACTTCCAATGGATGGCTCTGGGGATGATGACGAAGAGGTTTAGTACATTATTTCTGATAATTATTCTCAGCGGGTTTAGCCTTTGCCTGCCGCTCTTCTGTGAGAGCGGTAAGTGGACTATTGCTGCTCAGAAATTTACAGCTGATAATGTGTCTAACGAAGATAATGTAAATTCAAAAACTGCAGAAATGCTTCCTTCAGATATTCTGGAAAAAATTGGAACTGCTGTTACCAGAAATGTAATGCCGGAAGAACAGTTTGAACGTACAAAATACAAACTCCGAACTGAACGGCAGTCACTGTTTTTACAGCTTTCTGCAGAATATAAAAAAAGAGATTCACTCGTTCTTGCAAATTATTCTGATTATAAATTGAAGACGGCCCTTAAGGAGTCGCAGAAAAAAATTACAAGCTTACAGGAAAAAATAACTGCTAATCTGGACGAATTAAAAAAAGCAAGCGAAGAAAATGAAAGAAAAATGGCTGCCGTTGCAAACGGTGATGCTGAACTTCAAACTCAGGAATCTGAGTTAAATAAATTCAAAAACTTATTTAAGAAGATTTTTGAAAAGGATGAAAGTCTGATTCAGCAGGAACAGATCAGCTTTTATGGAAATGATGTTTCAAAACTGTATACACCATCAAATGAGTTAAAGGAGCTGGCTGTAACAGATTCCCTTTATGAAAAGGCTGTAGTAAATGCGGGAATCAACACTCTGCTTACAGGGCATTATTCAAAGTACGGAGATTATATTTCTGTATATGTTGATATGTATATATATCCTGGAGTAAGAAAGATTGGTTCGGTAGCAGAAGTAGGTTCTGTAAAAGAACTGGAAC
>JAEEGH010021790.1_pt1 | contig 13203 bp, 13 predicted proteins | sample 9134181 | NCBI WGS metagenome assembly JAEEGH01 (sample SAMN16246544, study PRJNA631951) | gut metagenome | biome: gut microbiome; feature: rumen; material: DP-attached | host: Bos | place: Iran: Karaj | collected 2018-10 | reverse complement strand
AGTCAGATATAGCATAAGAGCGTTAATAATATAATCGTAGTGACCCACTCCCCCCATTAACCCCATCAACCCATGAAAAAACTCATAGTTCTTAGTTCATACTTCATACTTCTCCTCGCCCTCCCCCTGCGGGCGCAAGTTCCCGACAGTCTCCCCCACCTTGGCGACTCAGCTTTCGCCGCCCTTATCACCTGTGGCCCTGGCGAAGAGTTCTACACCTCTTTCGGCCACTCTGCCCTCCGCATCTGCGACAGCACCCTAGGTATCGACGTCATCTACAATTACGGTACCTTCGACTTCGACACCCCCCACTTCTATTGGAAGTTCGCTCGTGGCTACCTCAACTACCACCTCAGCCGTTCTTCATTCTTCAACTTCCTCTTCGAATACCAGTACGAGGGTCGTGCTGTATGGCAACAACGCCTCCGCCTCTCCAACCAAGAGGTCAACAACCTCTTCCTTCTTCTCGAATTCAACTACCAGCCCGACTACCGCTACTATCAATACGATTTCTTCCGCGACAACTGCGCCACCCGTCCGCGCGACATGATTATCCATGCCCTCGACCATCGCACCCTCTCGCCCGAAACCACCACCGACACCAACCTCACCTATCGCAATCACCTATACCATAGCACTGCCAACACCCTCCTCTGGTGGCGGCTTGCCGTCGACATGGCTCTCGGACTCCCCTGCGACCACCGTTGCAGCAACTACGAGTATATGTTCTCCCCCATCGCCATGATGCACCAGTTCGACACCCTCACCGTCAGCGACACCCGTCAACCTCTCGCTGAGCCTGCCGAACTCATCTTGCCCGAAACTCGCGTCCCGCCCTCGCGCAGCATCTCCCCCACCATCACCTTCTGGGTGCTCTTCTTCGCCGTGCTACTCCTCACCCTTCTCGGGTGGAAAAACGGCTGGCGTCTGCGTTGGCTCGACATCACGCTTTTCATCATTCCCTTCCTAGGCTCGCTGCTGGTCATCTTCCTCTGGTTCCTCTCATCGCACTATTGCACCAAGGCCAACTTCAACATTCTATGGGCATCGCCCCTCTTCCTCTACTTCGCCATTCGCCTGCGCCGCAGCCGTCCATGGCTCGTGGTCGTCCAGCTAGCCATGCTCCTCGCCGCCTGTGTTATGACCCTTGCCCCCCTTCCCCAGCAGTTCAACGCCGCCCTGCTACCCATCTCCCTAACCCTAGCCCTAAGACTCATAGCCCTCAAAAAGACTAGTATAACTAGTACGACTAGTAATACTAGTAAAACTAGCAAAACTAGCAATCCCAGCAAAAAATGATATACTACTTCACCGGCTCCGGCAACAGCCGTTATGTTGCCCAGCGTATCGCCCAAGCCCTCAGCGACACCGTCGCCTTCATGCCCGACCACATTCCCGCCACCGTCCCCGACAATGGTGAGCCCATTGGCTTTGTCATGCCCGTCTATTTCTGGGGTATCCCCTCTGTAGCACAGCGCTTTGCACTGCAGCTGCAAATCCAAGGCAGGCACCACACCTACACCGTCCTCACCCCCAGTGGCTCCTCGGGCGATGCCGTAGGCCTCTTCGAGAAAGCACTCCGCCGCCCTGTCGATGCCCACTACTCGGTGCTCATGCCCGACACCTTCTGCCCCCTTTATGAATGTGGCAACCGTGCCAAGTCCGATGCCGTGCTGGAACGAGCCGAAGGCGAAATCGATAAGATTATCGCCAGCATCAGAGCACGCGAAACGGGCAACCACGACACCCACCGTGGCAAGGGCCGCCTAGCCACCATCACCATGTATCCTCTTTATCGGGCTTCTACTACCAAGCATTTCGCCGTCAATGCCGACTGCATAGGCTGCGGTCTTTGCGCCAACCTCTGTCCCGACCACGTCATCACGCTCCGCGATGGCCGTCCCACCTGGCGACGCCAGCACTGCGAACTCTGCTTCGCCTGCCTCCATCACTGCCCCAAATTCGCCATTCAGTACACCAGCGGCTCCCGCAAAAACGGACAATACACCTGCCCCAAGAAAATTGAAAATTGAAAAGTGAGAACTCTTAATTTTTAATTCTTAATTTTTAATTTTCAATTCTGAATTCTCAATTCTCAATTCAAAAGTGTCCACCGAATTTCTCTCCATTCTCATCATCTTGTTGGTCTGCAGCCTGCTGTTCGCTCTGCTCGACTTGTGTGTGGCTGGGCTTCTTGCCTGGTTGCTCCACCTCTCTTTCCGACGTTGTTTTCTTTGGGGACTGCTCTCGCTGCTGCTGCCTGTACTATGCATTGCCTATGGCACGCTGATCGAGCGCAACCTCTGTCGGGTCAAGCAGGTCGAAATCACCTGCCCCACCCTTCCCGCCTCATTCGACGGCTACCGTATCGTCCACCTCTCCGACATCCACTGTCGCTCTTTCTTACACCGTCCCCGTGCCTTGCAACGCTGTGTCGACCGCGCCAACACCCTCCAGCCCGACCTCATCACCTTCACCGGCGACATCGTCACCCTGCAGTCCGACGAGCTCGACTCGCTCCTCCCTATCCTCAGCCGGCTCCATGCCCCCGACGGCATTCTCTCCGTCGTGGGCAACCACGACTACTGCACCTATAGCCACGAGGCCGACGGCATGCGACATGTCGTGAGGCTCGAAGAGCAAATGGGATGGAGGGTACTGCTCAACAGCCACCTCTTCTTGCATCGGGGCGGCGACTCGGTCGCCGTGGCAGGTGTCGAGAATATCTCCACCTCCCACCATTTCCCTACTACCGGCAAGCTCTTCAAAGCCCTCTCGGGCATCCACGGCGTCTTCACCATCCTTCTCAGTCACGATCCCACTCATTGGGAGCACGAAGTCCTAGGCACCGACGTGGCACTCACCCTCTCTGGCCACACCCACGGGGCACAGACCAACCTCCTCGGATGGTCGCCTGCACGATACATGTACCACCAGTATCGTGGTCTGTATCAGAAGTATTGGCAATACCTGTATGTCAACCAGGGGTTGGGCGAGACCATCTTCCCTGCCCGTATCGGGTGTCCGCCCGAAGTCACCCTCATCACCCTACGCCGAGGCTGACGGCTCAGACTCACATTGCTGCAGCACCAGCCACACTACCCCCACCTATGAACAGATTGTTCGGGCGGGGGTTGTTGTTTGTGTCGAATATCAGGGGGTAAAAAAGATAAATCAAGTAACGAAACTCACTGCCGTCGGTATCGCCCAGGCGCGACGCCACACTGCGCAACGAAGCGCTATTAAGTCGTTTCCCATTGCCGTCACGAAACAACGAAGTCACCACCTGCCAGTGGCGGTCGCCTCCACCCCGTGCTGCCACTATCGGTGTGCCGTTGCCGTAGCTTCCCTTGGGCAGCATCAAGTCACCCACCGGCACCTCCTCCTTCAGCACAAAGCTGGTGCGCCCCAAGAGGAAGAGCACCAAGGCGGTCAACTGTAGCAACCCTTTCAGCCACTCCACATAGTTGGTCATCTCGCCCGTCATCAGCCCCATGGCGCGCAACGCCAACTCGCCTCGGTTGGGCGGCACAAAAGTACTCTCAAGCACGCGCACCATGTGGTCGTGAATCTCTTTCGTGATGACGAAAGGCAGGCGTGGCACGAAGGTCGCCACCGTGATGGGCGGCAGATCCTCCAACCCTTCATTTCCACGGGCCACGTAAGGCCCATAAGCAGGATAGTTAACGTTGCCAATAGGCGCTAACGGAATGTTATATTGTTGGCGCAGCTGGTCAATCTTGTGTGCATGCAGGGCATATTTAGCTGCCAAGTTCATCATCGACTCGGTCAGCATATCGTCCTGGCTAAAATCGGCGGCATCGAGATACAAACTTGCTCTGTCCATCTGGCTCAGCCCCAGCTGACACACCGCCTTCTCCAACTGTTTTACATCGAAAGGTTCCTTGTACACAACCTGTTTCCCCTGCTCAATAATAGCAAATCTTCCGTCACTGTTGTCTTCGAAACGGATGCGGGGGAGCACTATTTGTGACAAGTTATCCATAATTATTAGGTTAATTTTGATGCAAAAATAGATAATAATTCCGATATATCAGATTTTTTTTATAAACAACTGGTTCATAAATTGCCCATCTGCTTTGTTAACACCTGTTTGCGCTTTTGTTTGCGCCGATGTAAACGGCTCTTAACAATGTAATTTTTTTTGGTCAAGCCTATTATTTTGATGATTTTTGCACTTCGAAATCACACACAAACAACTATGCTTTTACCCCATCAACCCTGCCTCACCACGTCCTCCTGCCACCCTGCCTATGGGTGTTGTTCTATCGCTAAGCCATTTTTTGCCGTTTCATCATCGTATAGGCATACGAAAACGTGGTGTAGCCCCTACGCGAAGCGGTAGAATAAGGTATATAGGCGGAGGAGCATCACCCATAAGGCACCATAAGGGAGAAACAGGTGCAATGCGGCGAAAGCGTATGCGGAGTGTGGTAATTTTGCAGCCGGTAATAAAAAACAATTGAGTTATGACAAAGCTAATCAACAATCCATTCAAATCATGTAGGCGCATAGGTGATGTAACCTTTTACCAACGCGCCGGTCAGACCATCGCCCGAAACCGACACAATGGTCCCAACCACCGTCCGCCCAGCCAGTCGCAGCTGCTCCAATGCTCGCAGATGGGCAACTTGGTGAACTTGTGGCGCGCCTTCCCCGTGGGGCAACGCCCCGAGTACCAACACCGTCCCTGTGGAGTGACGAACTATAACCTGTTTGTCGCCTCAGGGCTGCATGCCCACCATGTGTACCTACCCAACACCCTGACACGCCTAGGGGCGTGCGTGGTGACCAACGTGCTGGTTTCGCAGGGACTGCTTCCTTCTATTAATGTGTGGCACGACGGCACCGCCCCTGCCACCGACCTATGGCTCGACAGCCGCGACATCGACGACACCTCGCCCGTCAACCAACTGGCTCGTGCCATTATCCAAAACAACGTCGACTACCTCCAAGGCGACAGCCTACTCTTCTACCTCTGCGAGCAGTATTGGAGCCAACACCTCGACCAGCCCATGGTGAGGGTGAGCCGCACGGAGCTGGTGCTCGACCTCACCGACGAGCGCCCCCTGCAGGAGGCTGTGGGCCACTGCATCGGTTTTGCCCAACGCGACGGATGGCTTGCCGCCAGCCGGTCGGTGGAAGGGGGCTTGACGTGGGTCCACCTGCGCCATGGCGAAGAGGGCCTCTTGTCATCTACCCAGCGGCTTGTCTGCAACAACCCGATGTGGGAACGATATGAGGAGTTTAAAGTTTAGAGTTTAAAGTTTAGAGTTTAAAGTTTAGAGTTTAAAGAGATATGACTATTGAGATTACTATCCAACGTATGCTCCTCATTGTGATGGAGTCTGGCGGCACTTATCGCCCGTTGGTATTCAACGACATGCCAGAAGAGCGTGCCCGTCAGCTAGCTCGCGAATACGGCCACCCTTCCGACCGTATCAGAAGCATCGAGAAGGTGGCTATGCACTACCGCCGCAAGCTGGACAACAGCGAGGTGCGCGAAATACTCGACCGCCTGCCCTTCCAAGAATGGTACAGCCACGAGACAATGCTGGCCGCAGTGCGCTGCATCGTCCCTCAAACCACTAGAATTATTAGATTATAACAATCGTCGGAGTGATCGGAGAGATCGGAATAATCGGAGGAATCGGAGGAATCGGAGAAATCGGAGGAATCTGAGAAATCTGAATAGTCTGAATAATCCGATTACGCCGACCCCAAAAACACCAAACACACACAACCCATGGAAACCACATTCACCATTCGCCCTTATGGCAAGACCGAGCTGGCGTTGGCTTACACCCACGGAGTGATGTCGCCCCGCAGCTCGCTAAACTGGTTCAATCGCGAAATAGCCCAATATCCCGGGTTGCTCGACCGCCTGAAAGAGCTGGGCTATCGCCCCTACCAAAACACCATCACCATTGCCCAGTTGCGCACCATCATCGGTGTTATCGGAACACCGTAGACAGAAAAAGTATGGGCGGCAATCGCTGCCGCCCATACTATTGTGCTGTATCTTTTTTGGAATTACTAATTCCTTTCTCAACTGAGGCAGGTTGTAATACCATCTTACTGGGTTATTCTCCTTGTGGAATTATGTGTGCAAGACGGACTTGTGCACCACCTCCAGCAGTATTGATTTGACTCACTTCCGCTCCAACTTCGCCAACACCACCTACAGGATAACCTACACCTTCACCGAAAACCATTATTTGGCCTGTAGTACCTGTATAGTAATAATTTCTATTCTCATGAGTACTCGTAATGGCAGGAAGGAAAACTACGCCATAACTTTCCAACGCTTTCCAAGCGTCACCTGAATATGCATTATCCCCATAACTATCGCTGGAATTAACATCTTCAATAGGATATACGGATCCTAATCCCATGCCTCCTTCACTCGTAGGTTTAAACCAACCATCAGGGAGAAGAAGTAATCCGTTAACACCGTTTACCCTAGCACGGGCTTTTAGCTCTTTCTGAACAGTCTCTCCGTTTACCGTTATTTCGTCCACTCTACCCTGAAAATTAGGATCATTATTTATATTGAAATTAAGCAGATAACACCATTGAGCACTAGTTAAATTACAGAAGTATGAACCCATGGCACCTGAGTAAGTGGCAGCATTTGAAGAGTTGTATGTGAGTGGGGCACAGTCTTCTTGATTAGTAGTAAATTTATAGGGATTTATTTGAAGGTTACCGGGGGCAAAAGATACTATGGTTCCATTTGCATCTACAGAGAAAATGCCACGGCCAAGATCGTAAGAAGCCACATCAACAACACCTATCTCGCCAGCACTCAAATTATGACCGTTTGACTGACTAAAAGTCATAACTGTCTTTGGGTTGTCATATACGGTTACTGTCAGTTTAGATGTCAGATTAGACCCCATATAAGGAGGCAGTACAATGTAGTAGACACCGTCGGCACGGCAGTACCGGGGGTTATTTACGTCATTAACTTTAAGTCTCACTGTACGAGTAGTACCCGTCATGGTAAGAGAAGCATCATCGATATCAAGTCTGCCATTACCTGCCAGAGGGGCGTTGCTAGAAGTGACTTCAATCCAATAGCAGATGACTTGGGGACGAAGCTGCACTTTGAGAAGAGCACATGCATTTGAAAACACCAATTCAGCACCACCTTGACTGTTAACAGTGGCTTTTGCCACCATGGGGGCATTGATTACCTGATCCCCATTGACTTCGGAGTAGGTCTGTTCATCCGGAAGGGTGATACCTATAGTGTTATCAGTTGAGCTATAGTCCCCAAGGGTGACCGTGCTGGGATGGAAAACAGCATTGAGTACTGTTCCGCTTGTCAGAGTAGTAGACCCCATATCTATCATAAAATGGTCGGGATCGCCTTCGATAGTAGTAATGGGGTATTCGGATGCGCCACCATTAATCCAAATGGTCTCATCACCATCCCAACAAGCATAATTATTGGCATCCAAGTGTACTTTTTCAGCTCCGTGGTAGCGAGTAATAGATGCACGTATGAAGTTTTGGTCTTTTTGACAGCTGGTCAAAGTGAAAAGGATTGAGAAAAAACCAAGTGCAACAAAGATTCTCTTCATGTTTGTATTCCTCATTTTGTTACTATTATGGTTAAAACTAATTATCTCGGTGTAAAATCAGATGTAAAATAGCCATCTGAAGTTTCGACATACTGCGGACCTGCAAGAGGGTTACCTGTTGCGACATAATCGGGTCCCGGCGAGGTGAATCCGTCTTCGACCTTGAAGGAGACCACACTGACTTTAGGTGTCAGGTACCTTTTTTTGTTTTCTTTCATTTTATTCATCAATCAATCTTTTAAAATTTTCTTTTTTTAAATAGAGTTTATTATTGTTTTAACTATTAATTCTCAACAATATACAATGAGAAAGATAATAAAATGGTTATTATTTTCGGCGTATAGGTCAAATTGCAGGATGATTTTCGGTACTTTGTCTCAATAGGTCAAATTGCAGGATGGCCGAATCGAAAAAGTTTTGTATCTTTGCCGCGCAGTCTGAAGCATAGCGGGGCTCTGCTGGGGAGCAACCCCGTGAGGAATAGGACTGCGGTGAATGACGACAGGTCATGCGTGAAACGGCTGCTGTTAAAAGGCGGCCGTTTCCTTTTCATGACATGTTAGATTTCACCCAATGCCAAGAAAAACCCACTGATGAACCGCTTGCGGTTCTCCTTCGACATCCCGCTGTGGTTGTTGAGATTCTTTTTGAGGTCGGTGAAAGTCCCTTCGATCTTGTTGTTGGTGTTGGGCATTCCGTCGCATTCCGGCTGCTGGTAGGTGAAGAGGTACGGCAGGTAGAAGTCGACGCTGTGCATGGCGGAGCGCAGCCGTCTGTGGGTGAACTGCGTCTTCCCCGACTTCAAGGTGGAACGCCTGTTCAACATGTCCACCCATTTGGACTTCCAATGCCGATGCTTATTCTCAAATTCGGGTCCGTCTTCATTCACGATATTGTCCACAAGGGCTTTCAGTTCCCGGGCTGCAAGCAGTCTGGGATGCAGGGTGAGGTATCGCCTCACTATCTGTATCATGTGGTACTGGCACATCTGGATCTTGTATGCCGAGAACTCGCTGAAGAGACTCTTCATCCCGTCTATTACAATCCCCATTATGGTGTATCCACGCTCTTCGATGCTGCGTACGGCATCCACATAGTCCTGCACCCTCTCATGTGCGATAAACGCCATGTAGAGAGGTTTTCCAGAACTTTCGTCTATCGCAAGCATCACTCCCCAGTTGTGTCCCCAATAAGTGGCGTCGAGGTGAACGTAACCGCTCCCATCCAGCGGCGGCTGCGCCCAGACCTTTTCTATCTCGCGCAACCGCCTCTTGATGGTGGAGTCGCTCACTCCGTAGGCTGCAGCCAGCTCCGATATGGTCTGCTTGCCATCCTGATAGCTTCTCCATAAAGTGTCGCGTTTTAGGCCAAGAATGTTACGAAACTGGTATCCACATCCCTTGCATAAATAGGTTTGGACTCCCCTCCGTTTACCGTTTTTTACTGTGTGCGTGCCGCCGCATACTGGACATTTCGACTTGTACATTTTCTACCTATTTTGAGTATCTTGAATCCTCGCAAAGGTAGTGTATTCTTACTAATCGGAAGATTTTATCCTGCAAATTGACCCATTGGCGATTTCTATTTGTTAAAATTTGTCTCAAGCTCCTTGATTCACGAAACCGCCAATAAACACTGGCGTTTCAGAGGATTTTATCCTGCAATTTGACCTATAGACCGAGAAATAACCCTGGTAATTCTCTTAAAGCCTGATGACCATTCCTCGAATTTCGGGGTCAGAGTATTTTTAGACAGAACAAATTTCGGGGTCAGAGTATCTTTTATAATAAAAAAATCTCGGGGAAAGAAAAAATAGTCGTATCTTTGCATTCGTAATAGAAAAAAGAAGATGGGGAATATTATTTTTAAACGTAAGTTATACAGTAGATTACTCGAATGGAAGAACCGTCGACAAGGAGGCACGGCCATCTTGGTGGAAGGTGCACGACGAGTCGGGAAATCTACCGTGGTGGAACATTTTGCAAAAAATGAGTATGAGTCATACATACTCATCGATTTTAATAGGGCATCGAAAGATATACGTGAGTTGTTTGACGATTTAACCAACTTGGATGATATTTTCATGCGATTTCAGCAGCATTATCACACCATTTTGAAACCACGTCAGTCGCTTATCATATTTGACGAAGTGCAGAAATGTCCTATGGCCAGGCAAGCCATCAAATATCTCGTTGCTGATGGCAGATACGATTACATCGAGACAGGCTCACTCATCAGTATTAAAAAGAACACAAATAATATCACGATTCCGAGTGAAGAATAAAGAGTGGATATGTACCCGATGGATTATGAGGAATTTCGTTGGGCTCTTGGAGATGATGTCACCGTCACGCTGCTTCGGCAATTCTATGAAGGCAAGAAACCTTTAGGGGCAGCCCATAGGAAGGCATTGCGCGACTTACGCCTGTACATGTTAGTCGGAGGTATGCCACAGGCCGTATTGTCTTATCTTGAAAACAACAACCTTAGTCTTGTAGACCAAGTAAAACGCGATATACTGAGTCTGTACATCGACGATTTCCAGAAAATAGACCCTACGGGTAACGTGGAACGGCTGTTTCTGAATATACCCGCCCAACTCAGCAGCAATATATCTCGGTATCAACCATATCCAGTTGTAGGCGACAAATCGGGGGAGAGAATGGCAGAGTTGCTCCAAGCCTTGTCAGAAAGCAAGACCACACTCTTCTGCCATCATTGTACCGACCCCATGGTAGGGATGTCCCTTTATAAAGACTTGTCACGATACAAAATCTATTTGGCCGACACAGGTCTATTTGTCACATCATGCTTTTGGGATAAAGAGTACACCGAGAATATCATATACAACAAACTGTTGAGCGACAAACTGGAGGCGAATCTGGGCTATGTATATGAGAATCTGGTGGCACAGATGCTCGCATCAAGCGGCAACAAACTCTTTTACTATACCTTCACAAAAGACGAGAAACACAACTACGAGATTGATTTCCTCCTATCGCGAGGCAACAAAATAGTACCGATTGAAGTGAAGTCATCCGGTTACCGCACACACAAATCGTTAGATGTGTTTTGCGAGAAATATTCCCCTCGTATCGGCGACCGCATACTGATTTACACCAAAGATTATCAACTGGACGGCCAGACACAATGTATTCCTTTCTACATGACTCCACTATTAGAATAATAATTGCAATGAATTACGTATCTGTAAAAGAATAATCTATGAGAAGGTTTTTGTAATGAATCATCATGTATGCCGTTATGGTGGCGACTGCTGTGGTGGAGACCCGCACCCTGCAGAGCTACGACAAACAGGGACGTGTCGTGCGCAAAGAGGTCTACACCGTGGACGAGTACCTGCTCTATACCGAAGAAAACCAATACGACCGCCACGGCAACCGCACCCGCTGCGTCCAGACCACCTACGACGAAGACGGCAAACCTACACCGACAGTATACAAATACCGCTACAGCAAGCAACCCGACGGCACATGGCAGCTGGTCAGCATCCTCCTAAACGGGAAAGAAGTCCTGCTTGAGGAATAAGGTTCTATTGGTGATATGGAGGGAAGAACCTATTAATCCAAGGCAACAACACCCTGCAACAAGCCCCCAACCTCTGGCCAGCGTAATTAGAAGATGTTCACCTGATGATGGCTTTGGTGGATACTCTTGGCATTGTCCGCACTAATGTCGGACACTAACAAAAAGCACTTGTCATTGGGTCGAAAATTGGATATTTTTTGCAAAAAATTGTATATCCTAACTAACTAATCAAAAATATTTTGTATCTTTGTAATCGCCATTACGGTAATGGTTATTATTTAAAATGCTGATACAATGAAATTCTACGGTAGAGAGAAAGAATCGGAAAGTCTGGAAAAAATATGGGCGCAGTCCTTCCACACAGCAACGATGACGGTGATGATAGGTCGCCGGCGTGTCGGTAAGACATCGTTAATATTAAATGCCCTTGGCAGCAAGCGCAATTTTGTTTACCTCTTTGCCAATCGTACCAGTGAGGGCGTGCTCAGCCAGATGTTTCAACAATCCATCGAGCGACAGACCGACATCCGCATTGTTGGGCATAATCTGAAACTTCACGAACTTATAGAGCAGCTGCTTCAATATGCAGAGAAAGAGCAGCTGACGCTAGTAATTGATGAGTTCCAAGAATTGGAATATGTCAGTTCTGATTTCTTTAGCAGGCTGCAATACTTGTGGGACATGTATCATCAGCGGTCGAAAATCAATTTCATTGTGTGCGGTTCCATATACTCAATGATGAAGCGTATTTTTGAGAATAGCAAAGAGCCGTTGTATGGGCGTATGACGCACAAAATCATTCTTAAGCCATTCCGAACCGATACGTTGAAACAGATACTTCAAGAGCACAATCCTCAGTATTCACCAGAGGACCTGCTCTTTCTATACACCGTCACAGGTGGAGTGCCCATGTACGTTAGCCTGTTGATGGATCAAGCTGCTACAACTAAAGAACGTATGCTCAATGCCATTTGCTCTGTCGGTTCCCGTTTTTTGAATGAAGCTCCTGACATGTTAATCGGGGAATTTGGCAAGCAATACACCAATTATTTCGGTATACTTCAACTCATAGCCTCTGGCATGACTTCTCAAAAGGAAATCGACAGTGTGGTGGGGAAAAGTACAGGGCAATACATGCAGGTGCTTGAAAACGAGTATTCACTCATACAGCGCAACCTGCCGTATGGAAGCAAGCCTGGTTGCCGTAATGTGCGCTGGCGTCTGAATGACAACTTCCTTGCTTTTTGGTTCCGTTTTATTGCACCAAACAGCCAGATGCTGGCCATGGACAATATGAAGTTGCTTCAAGAGGTAATCGAAGATGGCTATACGCAATATAGCGGTTTAATGCTTGAAAAATACTTCCGTCAAAAGTATGCAGAGCAGGACCGGGTGACTGAAGTTTCATCGTGGTGGGACCGCAGTGGTGAAAATGAAATAGACCTGATAGCAGTATGTGGTCTCGACAGACAAGTGACTGTCGCCGAAGTGAAGCGCAACCGCAGTAAAATCGACCTCCGGATCCTCGACGAAAAGGTGAATCAAATCAAACCACTGTTTCCGCGATATAAAATACAAACAGTAGGACTTTCACTCGAAGATATGTAATACCATGAAAATATGAATAGACCATTGTTATTCATCATTATGCTTGCCGTTATGGCGGCGACTGCCGTGGGGCAGACCCAGCAGGGGTATGTGAAAACCCGTGGCAAGCTGGCCGCAGACAGGAGAACTGTTATAGCGGGTGAGAGGCTTAGCAATGCCATCGTCACCATCGAGAAGCTTAGCCCTGTTAAGAGCGGCACTAACGGCATATTCTCCTTTGCATTGCCGTCAGGCACTACGTATTACCGCCTACAGAGTGCCGAACTGAAAGGGTACGTCTTGGCAGACCCAGATGCGGTGCGGCAGACGCACACTTTTTCCAAGGACGTGCCATTGATAGTGGTGCTGGAGGACATGAAACAGCGTGAGGCTGACCTTGAAGCCGCCCGCAAAAGTGTCCGTAATGTTATGAAGCGCGAGATTCGCAAGAAACAGG
>JAEEGH010021789.1_pt1 | contig 13203 bp, 9 predicted proteins | sample 9134181 | NCBI WGS metagenome assembly JAEEGH01 (sample SAMN16246544, study PRJNA631951) | gut metagenome | biome: gut microbiome; feature: rumen; material: DP-attached | host: Bos | place: Iran: Karaj | collected 2018-10 | reverse complement strand
GCCGTCGGTGCTGCAGTCGTCCACAAGAACGATCTGCTTTGCGCCGGGAACCGCACGAACGGCATCCACGATGCCGCGCAGCGTCTTCGATTCATTGTAGACTGGTATAACAACAGAAAGCGTCATGAAGTTCCCTTTCTACGGTCTCTTTCGGAGTATTGTACCAAACACGGCGTTAAGACACAATCAGAACTAGGATTGGGAGGTGCCCCAAATTTTCCAGGACTGCCGAGCCCTCGCGCAGAAATGCAACAATGTGAACTCAAGAAAGTACAAAACTGGAGACCAAGCCCACTGCGACAACTCCACAATCGTGCACAACAATATCACGCCGATCACGATGAGCAATATTTCTAGGCGCGAGCTAGCAAAACGAAATGCCAAAAACGATAATGCCAAGATTGGGAAAGCCACATCCGCACTAAGATCTGGAAATAGCGAGACTAAGGAAAAAGAAATGGCGGAAGCCGCAGAAACCATCTTCAGCATGCGACTTTGTGTCACTGCAAACATGGCAAGAGAACCTATCAAGGCGAACAAGGAAAACCACGGCAAGACAACACAACTTGTGTGCAACATTACCGCCTGCAAAGTCAACGCTCCTAGCGCAACCCAGAACTGCCACTGGGCATCATGGCGACACAGAAGCCACAAGGCCATCGGAACAAAAGCGACCACAAGCATACTTTGGTCGTAGAAACGCGAAACCGACCACAGCCAACAAAGCACAACTGCGGGCAATAGCTTCATCAGCCAACCGTCAAACTTTCTAAATCTCCACGACAAGACAAAGCAAACCAACACGCCGACAACTGCATTTAGCACAAGAGGTAGCGATGGCGAGATGCGCTGCAGCCATTCTGTCACAACCGGTCCAAGCAGATAGCACTTCGGGAACATCCCTCGACAGCGCCCAATGGCAAAAATCATTTCTAACGGAGATCGTCCGCATACGATTGCCGACACCGCAGTCAAAAGCAGGCAAATCCCAGCAGCCACGCAGATAGTACGGTAACGCCCTCCTATCAATATCGGGATCATGAACAGCAACGCAACCTGAGGTTTCACCATCATCATCGCCCAGCAAATGCCTGCCAAACACGACCTTTCCTTATCAAGGCAATATGCAAGCCCAACCGATGCAACTGCAATCACAACTCCAAAGTTGAGATAGTTTAGGCAATAAACGACATAATATGACGGCATCACTGCGACTGCGCCACACAAAAACCCATCGCCTAACCTGCCATGCAATCTCCAGCCTGCAAAAACGCTCCAGATTACAAGGGCTATCGAACACAACACCTCTATTATGAAAAACGCAACAAGTGCGATCCGCTTGGGGAACAATGCAAAAGGCACCATCAACGGATATTCCCAAGGCGGATAAGCCCCAACATATTCATGGATGCCGTCAACCATAGTCGTCGCCTGGTCAAAGGACAAATATGGCGAGAGCGTCCGCTGCCCTTCCCATATCAGAAACGGATCACATCCAGACAATACACATTTCGCCTCATTATATCTTAACTGAAAGTCATACCCAAACTGATTGGGCTCCAAGTTTACTACAGCATTGCCGACATAATACCATGCCGACACAACAAAAACAGCTAAGCACACCAATGTGTGCCAATTTACCTGTATTTTAGTATGCACCAAATCGCCTTAAGTCCGTTCTTCCAGCCAATCTTCTTGCCCTCGTCGTAGGTACGTCCAGAACAAGAGATGCCAACCTCATAGATCCGCAGCCTAGCCACGCAACGCGAGAAGTAATCTCAGGCTCAAAACCGAAACGATTCCGCTGAAGCCACGGCAGAATCTCTACAAGCGCCTCACGGCGGAACGCCTTGTAGCACGCCTCCATGTCGGCAAGGTTAAGGCTGGCAAACCAATTCGAAAACATCGTCAAAAACCGGTTGCCAACCGAATGCCAATAATAAAGAACTCGATGCGCCTCGCCGCCCATAAAACGAGAACCAAAAACCATATCCGCCTTGTTGTCGTCAATCGGCTGAGAAACCTTAGGAATTTCCATTGGGCCGTACTCAAGATCGGCATCCTGAACAATTACAATATCACCGGTCGCGGAGGCAAAGCCTGTACGAAGTGCGGCACCTTTGCCACGATTCACGACGATCGGCAGCATCCTTAGACGTCTCCTTTTTCAATTACCAGCAACAAATTGGAAGAAAAGCCCAAAAATCGCATCTTGCGAATTGCGAACGTTCCAATGCCAAGTTTCCCCACCAGTTCGCACAAAGCGCTTTCATCAAACAAGTTAAGATTCTCTTCCTTCGCAAGCGACTCAAAACCCAGCAATTTGATCATCCTCCGATGCCACCGCACAGGCAGCCAGTGCAACAATGGAAGGCCGGTATGCATTTCCACTGGAAACCACCGATTAGGCGTCGTTATGAAAATCCACTTTCTAGCTACACGAACGCATTCTCGCAAGAAAGCAAGCTGGCAATCTCGTGAGCCGACATGCTCAATCACCGCAGACGAGAAGACAAAGTCATATGATTTGTCGGCAAACGGCATCTTCCTGGCATCGCCACGAACAAATTTAAGCCCTTGCCACACATCGCTCATCCAGGATGCATCTTGATCGGAAAAAGCCGTCACCCTCTCGGGATGCGGAAACAGTACCTCAAAGAAATTTGAAAACCCGCACTTGCGATCCGCCGTCACGCCGACATCAAGTATCGTCTGCATTCCATCTAACGGAAGCATGCGCCCCATCTGTGGCGCACCATGATATATCTTCCGCCTAGCACAAAGGATCAAGCGATCTCCCCATGAATTTGGCCTTGCAACACAGTATGTTCTGGAAGAAATCATATGTTTACCTGTTACATATGTGACGTTCTTACATTCTCACCGGAATAATTTCGTAATATATCGCAGTAATTTCCGGCCGTGAATCCATTGCACCATCTGGGAAAAGGAGCCTGTCATATAAATGTCGGACCGGATTTGGAGCAATTCTCGGCACATTCCATATACCAAACAATTTAAGCGAAAACCCCATGCCCTCTAACCGCGATTTAAATCTCTCATACGACTCTTTGCTTACAAAATGATTCTGCAAAAGAAAGACTCTCCTACCACTAGCGATATATTCACAGACCTTCTCGGGGCATTCCTCAAATGCATTCGGGAACGGCATGCTACAAACTCCAGAATCAACAAGTTTTGGTATAATGAACTGATCCCACGATTCAGGAGCATCTACAAGGTTGGTAACTCGACTTGGCGCAGTCATACGCATAACATAGTCAACTTCCCTGCTAAACGGATACAACACCAATCCCTTGCGCTTGAACCCAAAATAATCTATGACATTCGGATCCCCTCGCTGAATCACAATTGCTCCGGAAGGAAGAACCGCTCCTGAAATTTGAGCTTGGGCCAGCCAAACAGGGCGTCTTTCCGCCATGTATAAATACCGCGCTGGCGACTTAATCTCTAAAAGAATGCACAATACAATAACAACCAGCGCCAAAAGTGTTCGCACCACAGCACCAAGCTTTGACAACAGCGAATTGACAGTCACTAAAAACAGCAAAAGTGAACAAATCGTAATTGGGAAAAAGAAACGCGTATCTATCCAATAATATCCAAGATATAAAAGCAAAAGAACAAGCGAATGAAAGCTCACATACCCTACCAACAAAAGGAATGATCGATACTCACGAAAACCTTTCGTTACAACAATGTAAATTGCAAACATCAGTGAAACGCAGAAAAAGACAAGCGTCGCCTGAATAATTGGTTGCTGCAACAAACATATGGCCGTAGGCACTACATATTTCAAATTGAACACAAGATCGGGGAAATCCATCGGAACCGCACACCAATAATGATACCCACTTCTAAAGGGGCTATCAAACACCCTCCAATTAAACCACATATTGGCAAGCTGGGCCACAGCGGTCGGAAGCCCAATTACAGACAGCAAGACAAAACCTTTCTTCCAATTCATTCTGGATTTAAGAAAAATCACTACACCAAACGGAACAACTAATGTATATCCTGTAGAACGCACGAGCCCACTCCACGCAATTAACAATCCCGCACAAAAGCAAAACTTCACGGAAACCTGCGGTTGATTTGCAAAGCGAACAAAAAACAACGCTACGAAGGCAACCAATGCAGCATATGGAATTTCAGTCATAACAATCCGACTGTAGAAAAGAAAATCTGGCATAAACATAAGCAGGATAGGCGGGAGTATCGACAATCGCCCCATGCCGCATAGCGATCCCATCTTCCAAATCACAATAAGCAGCGACAAGGCAAAAGCCAAGATCGCCCAATGCAAGCAAAGAACATTTCCACCGCTCAAAAAATACGCTGGCACCAGGCATGACAACGGGAACCATGGTGCATACCTTGATGGATACCATTCTCCATTCAGCGTAAACCCGAAACGACCGTGCTCAAACAAGTTCGCGAGGCAAATGGAATACTCCGACGAATCCGGCGGAATCGTCAGCGCTGCACCAAGTTCAGGTGGAAGATAAATAAAAAATGCCGCAAGCGATAGCAACCCAACACAGATCAGATTGCGAAAGAAATTGTTTCTATATCCTGATATAGTCATTGCGAATGAGAATGTACAGACATTTTTACAACGGCGTGGCGAAATTATATCAAAAATCCGACATCATAAAAATTCCTTTACGCAGAAAGATACATATCCGCCAGGCTTCCGGTACAAAATGCGAACACATTACGAACCACCATGATTATGGCAAATCAAAAAGCCATTCATTCCGAATTTACCTTTGAGGAAAGTTCCTGAGCCCTTTGCCGATGCCACGCCGCTTCGTCTTTCGCCCCTATCTGTTCAAGCGCTATTGAAATGTTGAAATGCGGCGCCGCTCTGGTTTCATCCCAGAACAAAGCCTCTCGCCACAATTCTATCGCACGTTTCACATCGCCTTTGATTGCAAGGTAACGGGCCGCCCTGTCATAATACAATGCGAAATTTCTATCTGGGCTCTCAACGACTATCGACTTCAGATATTCTTCTCCCGCTGCATCCAAATCTCCTCCCAAATCCTCGACAATACAACCTTTGAAGTAATGATACCAAGCCATGCCCTTAGGCGGGAAAACGAGAGACGCCCTGTAATCCTCGACTGCTTCTATCGCCTGCGCATAATCTTTCCGCACATTTCCCGCATAAAGCGCCCTCAACAGATAAAGTCCCGTCTTAGATTCATGCGCCTTGTCCAATTCGGGCTCGATATCTTCCAATGATTTTGTCAAACCCGATTCGTCAACCCTAGAAATAGCGATCAATTGCATCATTCTATTATTGACGGAAGCGGGGAATGCGCGCGCACCACTCTCATACGCCAACACATCATTCCCCCATAAGTATGCATAGTGTGCACTCTCTGGCACGGCACAAAGTCTGATCGTTATCAAGATTAGCGCGACAAATCCAATTAGCTTATATCGCCGACAAGCAAGCATACACATACACACGACATCCGTATAGGCCACAGCAAGACCGAGACCTGCAAGAGCAAGATAATAGTCCCCATACGGGCCATTCCCGATTCCAGTTATGTTGCTTACAGGCAAATAGCCCACAAAAAAAGTCAACAACCCGAAAGACACAACAGGTCGCCGCTTGCGACACCAAATAGCGACTGCAAGCAGTATAATCGGAAGAATCCAACAGATGCCCAGTTTTACAGAGGATGCTGTCCATGGGGAAAAGTATCCCATGACCGCCATTCCCCCAAAAGGCCAAAACCAGGTAAATAGATGATCCCAAAGAAAAGAAGCAGAGGCAAAAGCTATCTGCACACGAGAAACATCATACGGGAAGGAACCATGAACATTTGTAGTTCCGCTAAACGACGTCCTAACGGCTAAATACAAAACACATGTGGCAGCGTAAAACAAATATGGCTTTATTTGTGTCCGCCAACCTTTCGAGTGTCTGCCAGGACGCAATAACAGATCCTGCAGCAGCATAATTCCCGGAAGAGTTATGGCACATTCATACGAACAAAGAGCTAACGCATAAAATAACGACGCAAGATAATACCTTCCATCATCGTGTAGCACTATGGCCATAGCGCAAAACCCAGCCATAATCTGGATATTGATGCAGCTAAGCCATGCAACACAAGAAACCTGAGTCGGGGCAAGGAGATATATTGCTGCCGCCGCAATGGATGCTGCTGGCACATCAAAAACTCTGCGGCAGAACAGCAGAACAGGAAAATATGTTACAACTCCTATTGCTATGGCGAGCATTCTGCTCACCATTATATTCTCATTTCCCAAAAATGAGAATATGGCAAACATAATGTTTTTGACAGGTCGAAACAGAGAAAAAGCATCCACGCGAAGGAGTTGCCAATAATTAGACATTCTTTGTATATATGCCAACTCATCAAAATCATCCATCGAAAAATAGGATGCGCTGATGCAAAAGGAATGAACTGCCACATATGCAACAAGCGTTAAAACTACGCACAAATTATATCTTGTCTTGCTCATTACTGTTCGTCAGATAAGAATTCGGGGTGACAACCAGGCGGAAGATAGCTTCCTTTCTCCCGCAAATACTCATCAAATGGAGCTGCATCACATTCATCCATTACACATAATACCACCTTAACAAGCGCGAGTCCCGCCAGAGCAACATGTCCCCTTCTCAGTCCAGCCCGATTCCACAACCGGAATGCCAGAATCACTGAGCCGAACGCAAAGATGTACGAAAGCAGAAGAGGGATCCACTCACGAACGCCAAAGACCTTAAATGCTATTGCAAAGACAACAGTCCAAAGTGGCGACGAACTGGCGAATAGCGGATAGCAGAACTCCCGGCCGCAAAGCGACTGACCGAGATGCCATTCCGCTGCAGCGACAACTGTCGCCACGATCGTCACGGCAACTCCAGGCCACAAGCCAGTCAAACCAACATTCTTTTTCATATCGAACTCTACATCTGATATTCCGCCACGTGGTCTATGCGAACCAACTCAACACCACCAAACCCTCCTCCTCAGCGCATATTGTATCATAAATTCGAGGCTTTATGCACGGATACATGGCTTTTACTTTGGTGGGGTTGGATTGTGGCTTTGTTCTGCGGCCGATTTCGATTGTCGTCGCCTCCCGCCCATAGCTCACCAATGGTTTCCCATTGCCTTCTCGTTCGTGCGTATGACAACCGAAATCGGCCGCGGCGGTCACGCAGGACTCGCAACCCTACCGCCGTGCAACGACTCTCAATTTTGCCGCCGTCCTTACGTCCCTTTGCTCTGGCGGGCTAGACCGAAAGGTCTTGATATCCTCGTCCGATTCCCGCTTGTCGCCCGCACAAATGAATAGCCAATCAACGCGAATTGCCGCGAAGGGCGGGAATAACCGCCGAACGCAGTGAGCTATCCACCAACGATCGAAGGGCGGAGTCGCCGAAGGCGATGTCAATCAGGGGTATCGAGCGAAGCGAGGGGATAGCCGAAGGCGAGATACTCCTGTAGCGGAGCCTTGAGGTTTCCCGACGAGCGAAGTAAGGAGCCTTGCGAAGCAAGGGCGCAAGCGAGTGCGCCCAAGTGTCGAACGCTGACAAGCGGAATCGGACGCAACATCTGCGACGTTTGCGACAAAATCGCCCCACACACACACAGTTAATTCCCGGAACCTCTTATTTTGCCTTCAAAGTGAATCGAATTCATGTTAGTTTGAAAGAACGGCCTTTGCATATAGAAGGACGCCATCAGCAGCATTTGGATGCATGTGATCAAGAAGACATCTCCCGGTTGGCGCTATCCTTAAGGCTGAACTAATAGCCCCATTTGCATTTATGAATGGTATAGATTTTCCGTTACAGTACTTTTCAAGCGCATTCGCATACTCACTCGTCAATGCGACCTTCTGGGCATACGGAATACAATTAAGCGGATCCCCGTCCAGAGAACACCATGGCGCTATAAATACAAACTTTGCAGAAGGGGAAGCCTTTGTAAGAGCTATCCTAAGTTGATCAAGACTGTCAACGTAGCCTTCGGCGGTCATCGCACAAAAGCGTTCATCCCGATATCTCACGTCGTTCGCCCCTAACGCAATTACGTAAAGATCGGATTGAGGTATTTCACCAACATGTCCAAGCATGTACGAAACCGTGCATCCGCCCTTTGCGAAACTGCGCACGGTCTTGCCATCTAAGTGCTCCTCGATAGGCTCATACCATCCACATCCGCCATTCTTCGTGCCCGCCGTAACACCATCGCCGATAAAGCACACGGTTTTCGCACTCTCAAGCACTTTGAATAGTTTACCATTGCGCATTTCGTTTGATAGTTCAAGCCCCCCAGTCTTCACCCGAATGAATCCTTTCTTGTCGAAGTAATAACGCCCCGTCTGCGACGTAACATCCATTCCATGGCCAAAAACAACCTCAGTAACAATTCTGTTCGCCTGTGCGGCTACCGCCTCGTCGTCGGTCGTAAGCTGGCTTCGCAGAACAGAATCATGCAGGATCGCATAAGGCGGAACAGCTCGGAAATTGCCATCGGCTCTCGCGTGGACATAAAGCGGAACAATGGAACCACCTATCACTTTCTTGCTCTGGCGATCGACATAGACATCAACAAGCATGCTCGCAAAACCTTGGTGTCCGCGGTAGATGTTCGCAAAATTTCCGGGGCAGTAAGCGGCAAATACGGTCCTGCCATCATATTCCTCGATCAAAGCTGGCTCAACAACATGTGGATGGTCTCCAAGTATGATATCTGCACCATTCTTCTTGAATATCTCGAACCAGACTTTCTGATTTTCATCAGGAACATTTGAAAACTGAGTGCCGATATGGGGCAACACTATTATAATGTCCGGTTTCATGGCTTTCGCTACGGTAAAATCACGCTCTACTTGTACCTTGATTCGCTCGAACAACTCGCCTCGCTCTCGGCAAATTACCGAGGTCAAACAAGAGAAACGGCCATCGACAAGGGCATTGTCGTCAACGTAATTGCTACCGTATGTGTATGAAAGCACGGCCATTTTGATTCCTTGACGTTCAACTAGCCGCACGCGACGGGCAGCCTTTTCTTCGGCGGTTCTATAAGCGCCAACATGCGCAAGACCAATACGGTCAAGCCGATCCAAGGTCCTAAGAACGCCAGGGACGCCTTTGTCGAGCAGATGGTTATTTGCCATCGTGACAATGTCAAAGCCAGCTTCCTTTACAGCATCGGCAAATTCATCGGGGAAGTTGAGTTGCACTCTCCTACCATCATCAAAGTTGCTTGTCGAAAAGCCTGCTTCTGGACCTGCCAATGGGCCCTCTAATACCCCTATTGCAAAATCCGCAGACGTGATGTAAGGTTTTGCGTACTCAAACACATCCGAAAAGTCATAACCTTTGCCACACCATCCCCTTTTGACCTGGTCTTCTAACAGGATAAGGTCGCCCGCAAAGATAATTCTGAATGCATTGTCAAACGATGCCTTCTGCAAATCTGTCATCGCGGGATATACAACGTCTTCTGCACTACTCTCTGATAACGTATGCGATTCGCCTCTGCAATTTTTGGTATCAAGTCCCTTGTATGATTCTATCACCACAGAAACAACGAACCAAAACGCTACGCCCATCGCAACTATTTTGGCCAAAGAGAAGCGTCTTGTGCCTTGCCCTGTGAATATCTTAGATCCTTCGTCCGCAAAACTCCCAAGTCGAGCCGCTACAGCATCACATCCCAACACGGAACAAAGCCCCATCGACGAGAGTAATGCAATTGCCATTATCAATGGCACTGACAACAACTTGATGTGACTACTTATAAACAGTGTAAATGGTCTGTGTAACACAAATATCCATAGCGAATTGCGCCCCCATTTTGTCAAAAGCGGTATTTCACTGTCAAAAGTAAGACATCTCAGCACATAAATTGCGAGAAAGGCCAACATCAGAAGAGCGACTCTTCCAAACACACCTCCTGGAGTGGTGTAGCAACCCATCTGCAAGGCCGAATCGTCATATGCAAAGATCTTAATGGCAACAGCAGACAATCCTAACAACAACAAGAACAACACCAATCCTAAAATCAATCTCCTGGCAATGCCTCCCGAAATGAGCAATTCACTATTCTTGCGAGGGAGAAGATATCCCTCAATGTAAAATGGGAAAAATCCCAAAATTCTCGCAGAGGCAAAAGTATTGTCAATTGAAGGATAGAAGCCAGAAAATACCGCAATCACAATAAGAACATACAATATATAACGAAAGCCTACGATGTGGTGCGCGGTAAGACGCCATGCCACCAGAGCTACCAGATACCAATATGAGTATACTGGCTTTAGCAACGATTTGAAGCCGTAAAAGAAGCCCATCAAACTGTTGAATATGAAGAACAGGAATACTAGACGAACAATACTTTCGAAACTCCGCGAGCGTTCGCTTTTCCCAAAATATCCAGAGATAAACACAAAGGCAGGCATGTGGAAAATATAAATGAAATCCACCACATTGTCTATCTCTGGCGATAACTGCTGAAGCTGGAAAAGAACATGGGCAAAGACAACAAGAAGCATGAGAAGCCCCTTGATGTTATCCCAGTAGTTGCTTCGAACTGTCATTCCAGGAGTTCTGTTTCACCTATTTATTCTGGAAAAACCAGTATCCGCAAGGTATATGATCTCCTAGGAACGCGATCCGTGAGACTTCCTTCGTTATTGCAGAACCCGGTATGACAAACTCTGCCTCAGAAAACCATTTCTGATCGCATTTGAGCGTCACTTTTTCGATTATCTGCCCGTCGACAGCGATATTCATTGAGAAAGTTTCGGGAATCTGGCCGTGAAGCGTCTCCGTAAAAAGTCCCGCACTAATTGTAGCCGCCGCCGTTGAGACACTACGCATCACAATACGCACGTCAACGCCAGGGATTAAGCGAACATCCATCGCGTCCCCACCAGCAATTATACGACCTGCGTCAGCGATTATTCTTCCTTCGACATCCTTTGAACAATGAAAGAACGGCCATGCCGCCTTACGAGAATATCGATCGATTACCTCGTAATTGGAGACCTTCTCATCTGCAGAGTATCCAACATCAACCCGTGCAATCAACTTTTCACCTGATAGTGGCAACGAAGGTCGACAGCCCTCATCGTAGGCCTGCCAATTCATCTTGTGCAGCGCCAATGTTTTGGGCCCTGCCAGAACGCAAGCACCAAACGCAGCCTCACCGAACTCGCCGCTGCGAACCGAAGGAAAATCTTCATCAAACAACCAGTAATCGAACCTCTTTTCTTGATTGTGCTTCAAATCCTCCATGGTTGCAGCAAGAGGCACTTGTTCAAATTCTGGCGAGTACACACCAGAAATATTGGCGACCCGCCTGTCTCCCATGAAATACACAAGGCCGCACTCACCGGCAGACGCAACCGAGGCTTTAGGTTCAATTAGCATCGCTCCATTCTTGGCAAAAATACGACGGCTATCCGAACGCGAAGAAAAGCCTTTGAACAAACAAACAAAGACACCCGAAGCTCCAACCGCATATAGAACAACCACGGCAGGCAAAATAGCGGCAAAGCGGTTTTTAGGGAACTTTGATGCAAGGTACACTGCGCCCTCTGCGATGTATACAGAGATCATGGGCGTCATCCATGCAAGATACCGATCCATATTGGAACCTTGCCATTGTGATTGAGCTACAGAAAGGAACGCAAGCAAGAATGCGCCAAGACACGCATATTGGCGCCAAACAGATCGCCTTCCCCAATCGTGCGCGAAAACACCTACGACTGTCAAAAGCCCGCCTACAAACGGCACTGAGTACAAGGAACGTGGTATGTTAACGGAAAGCGAAAGCACCACTTCCCGAAACATATTAAACGCGTCGTTGAAAGTACAGACAAATGCGGAACATAAGTCATATTGTTTGAGATATCCCTTATGGGAGACGGACGAGAATTGCAGTTCGCCCGTCAAAAGATAATTCAAGGCAAAAACACCGCAGACACTAGCCACGAATGGAACAATCAGCCAAATTTCACGCACCAACTGTCTATTCCACTTGCAAGCACACAACACCGTCGCAAAAAACGCAACGCCACAAATCATGCCTTCTGGCCTTACCCAAGGTGAAATCACCAGTAAAGCCGCAGTCGTCCAAAACCATCCTGCAGAGATCGACGCCAGCAACAAAGCACTAACCGCCATCCAAAAACCCATGTCGCTCTGCGACAAAGCAGTGTATATTGGATGTCCTGAAAGCGAGAGCAAAATAAGCGCCAAAAATCTCGCTCGACTGTCGGATATCCAATTGACTATCGTTACGGACCACCCAAAGAGGAAAACCAGATAAAATAGTGCATTGAGCCAAAACCCCGCCGACATCAAGGCGTCCCCCGTAAAGCCCATCGCATAAGGAATAGCCAGCACAAACGGGTAGAGAACAGATGTAGTTCCTGTAGATGGAGCAGTTCCTGAAGAAAAGGAGAACGGAGCTCCCTCGACTATCCTTAGCGCAGCTTGATAATAAAGCGGGGTGTCAGGTTGAGGAACCGGAATTGCCCCATCAGTACTTGCAAAAAGTGCCGCGAAGTAGTAACAAACGATATGTACTACCCCAACTAGCAAAGGCAACAAAAGGAGCGACATCTTTTGAGATGTCGCTACCTTTTTGCCATTTTCAGGCTTTATGTTCATTCGGCTTAGGTGTTAGTAGACCCACCACCCGGAATCACGTGATTAAGCGGATCTGCGGAGTTCGGGCACGTAACATTGATGACGCCGCTATTATTCTTAATTTCATACGAACTCTTGTTATACGGACAAACAGGCGTCGTCTTGAGGTACAGGGTAGAACCGCAGAGGTCGGAAATCTGAGGCGTACCAGTAGCATCCTGCTTGGCGATGCACCACTGCTCGCCGGCGGTCTGGAGCTGCTTCATGTTCGAAATGCAGGCGCTCTTCTGCGCTTCATTACGATACTTGATGAAGTTCGGGATCGCAACAGCGGCCAAAATGGCGATGATGGCGACCACGATCATGATTTCGATGAGGGTAAAACCCTTCAGCATTTTTTTCATGGTTGTGTGTTCCTTTTCTTTTGTTTTGTTTATGCCGACCGGCACCGTACCGAGCGGCAAATCGTCAAAGCTCAAATTCAAACTGTCGAACTCTAGTTCTCCAAAAACTTATTACCAACG
>JAEEGH010021786.1_pt1 | contig 13205 bp, 2 predicted proteins | sample 9134181 | NCBI WGS metagenome assembly JAEEGH01 (sample SAMN16246544, study PRJNA631951) | gut metagenome | biome: gut microbiome; feature: rumen; material: DP-attached | host: Bos | place: Iran: Karaj | collected 2018-10 | reverse complement strand
TGATTTCTCATATTGTACTTCGCCCGCGCATTATAATTACGTGACTACAAAAATCGTAATCCATGGCTAAAGAAAGCAACTCCCGCAAAGGGATTTCCAAATTCGGAAGAATGATCGCTTTGATCACTACGGTCATGGTCGTTGCGACCGCAGCGGTATTCGTCGGATCGTTCTATTCTGACAACTCATCGGCGGCAGAATTTACTGACGATGTGAACCAACTGAAATATACCGTCATAAATGAACCCACTGAGACTGCCAACGGTAAGGTATCCGTCGCCGCAGCATCCACATTCACAGTGACCTCGGTGACAATACCGGACACGGTCGTAAATGATGAGAAGACCTATGATGTCATAAAGATTGCATCATCCGGATTCTCAAGTAAGACCACACTTGTCAGTGTATATCTCGGTTCAAAAGTCACAACTATCGATAGCAGTGCATTCAGCGGCTGTACGAATCTGGAGAGGATCGTCCCCACAGGTAATGTGACTACGGATAAGACGATCATACTGCCTGAAGGCATGCAGTATATCTTGAGTTACGCTTTCAATAATTGCAGTAAGATCGAATCCGTGACATTGCCCGAATCGGTCATTTCCCTGACATCCAGGATATTCGATAACTGCAGTAGACTGAATGAGATAAACTACAATTGTGTCCAGGCCAGTTACGGTGGAGGCGAAACCTCGATTTCAAATGTCATCCTGAGAGATCGTGTCATCAACATCGGCAGTTCGGTAAAGACCATACCTGCATATCTGTTCAACGGTTTCAGCGGTAATTACTACCTGGGGGAATCGCCTGAACTTACATCCATCGGCAATAATGCCTTCAAAGGCTCCAATAACACGATCAGATTCGACTTGCCTTCCACCGGTTCCTTTACGACTCTCGGCAGCTATGCATTCGAAAATGCTATTTTCAAAGATTCGAACGGTGATAAAGGTGATGTTACTATCCCTTCATCGGTTAATTCGGTGGGAGCATACAGCTTCAGAGGGGCCTCCATCGGCAAGCTGACCATCAATACTAGTGCGACGGCCCAGAACATCTATTCCAATCCTGACGAAGTGGTATTCGGCAGCAATGTCACCAACATCTATGCTGGAGTCATCGGTTCCAATACAACCCAAGTGACCATCGGGAGCGCCGTTACCAAAATCTGGGATTATGCTTTCGCATACACAACGAATGGAAGCACCTATTCTCCTTCCGGTGTCACAAGTGTCATCATCGACAATAATAGCAGATTCGTCGTACAGAACGGTGCTCTTTATGACAGCGACATCACGAAACTCTACAAGGTACTGGGAACAGGCCCTGTGAACATACAGGTTCCGGACACCGTCACCAAATACGAAATCTATTCTTTCGGAAACAGAGAGATAGGTTCTGTCATCTTATCTGCGAATGCGGGCACGATTGCAAGAGGCATGTTCTACAATTCCACCTTCCCCCAAGGATCCACGTTGTCGATACCGTCGTCCGTAACAACGATTGGGGAATCTGCCTTCAGTTATGCGACTTTCGGAAATGCGTTCGTTATGCCTTCCACCGTCTCCAGCACGGGAACCAGTGCATTTGAACGTGCAACATTCAGCAGCGGATTGACTGTGGATGTAGATATAGGCAGTTCTTCTTTCAAAAATGCAACCATCCCGTCAATAACGATAAACTCACAGAGCATAGGTGCAAACGCATTCCAGGATTCGTCAATCGGTTCACTGACATTCGGGAATACTGTCACGAGCATAGGTAACTATGCCTTCCAGAACCTCACCACTGTGGGATACACCATCCCTTCATCGGTAACGAGTTTCGGCAACTATGCCTTCGAGAACACGAAGGTTTCGTCCCTCAGTCTGCCAGCTGATGTCACCATCGGCAACTATGCCTTCTCCAGGACCGAACTTACAAAATTGGTGATACCTGCAACATACACGAATATCGGCCAGAAAGCATTCTACAACTGCCAGCTGCTTGCAGAGATACAGTTCATGGGCACACCCGATGCTTCCAAGATCGGTACAGATGCCTTCGACACACAGTACAGTGACAACGGTGACATCCTTTCGATGAAGGTCAAAGATTCCACGGGAAGCCTGGAGAACGAGACCGTCAACACCCTCGGTAAGTATGGTACGACAGCTGTGAATTCAGGTCATTATGAGATCGATCAAGATCTTAACGGAACCGACGGAATCAACTGGTCATATGACCATACTAATGGTGTACTGACGTTCACCAAGAACGGCGGTACCACTGCCATGACGAATTATGCTTCGAACTTCAATCCCAAATGGCAGGTACTGAAGAAATTCACAAAGGAGATCATCGTAGATGACACCATCACCTCGACGAATATCAAAGGACTATCTGATTTCCCCCTGTGTGAGAAGATCACCATCGGTTCTGCCGTGAAGACATTAGGGGGCGCACAGAACCTCTATTCCCTCAAGGAGATTGTGTTCCGTGCTACGAGTTGCAGCAATGTAAGCAGCAACGGATTCCTGAACTGTGGAATCAACAATAACACTGGCGTTAAGGTCACCTTCCAATCTGCCGGCGGCATGACGATCCCGCAATATCTGTTCAGCGGATACAACTGCAACATCGGCGAATTGGTATTCGACATCAATGGAACCATCAATTTCGGCCACAGCTCTCTGGTTGGACTGAAGAATGTAAGTAAGATATCCTACATCCACGGTAGCAACTTTACAGGAGATTATGCCGGATTCAACAACACTGGTGCCGAACTGGGTTCTGATTCTCCCACATTGACCATGATCATCGGCGAAGAAATGACATCGATGCCCGGTACGTTGCATTACAGCAAATTCGTGACCCACGTACAGATCCTGTCTTCTAACATCACTTCGATACCCAATGATGCATTCAAACAGTGTTACAGATTGGTATCGATAACCATCCCTGAATCGGTGACATCCGTCGGCAACAATGCCTTCAAAGAGTGTACCAATCTCACATCTATCGCCATCGGGGATGACTGTGTATCTATCGGAACAAGTGCATTCGAGGGATGTGTCATACTTACGGGATTCGATCTTTCCCACGTGACATCCATAGGCGACAGGGCATTCTACGGATGTGCTCTGTTCTCAGGCAACCAGAATCTTTCTGCAGCGTTGACCATCGGACAGTATGCATTCTCCGGTGATGATGCAGACGGTGCACCGAATCTCGGCGATGTGTCGATATCGGCTACCGTGAATCTCGGAGAGGCAGCCTTCAGATATTCCGGAGGATCTTTCGGAACGGTAACCGTTTCGCCCTCAATCTCCTGGTCCGGTAATGGAAACTACTTCCAGGGCTGTTCGGTCACCGCGGTGATCATCGATACTTCCAAGCAGATACCCGGTCGTGCGTTTGACGGAATTACCACGAACTTCAGTTTGACACTTAAAACTACACCAGATCTGTTCGCCCCAGCGGATAGGACGAAGATAACATCCGCGATTATAGACAGTAATTTCGTCTGGAGCGGAACCAGCGGAACAAAACCCCTGAGCGGCCCCAACGGACGCGTATTCGCAGGAACACCTATCACATCGCTTGTCATCAATAAGACAGAGATGGAGATCGGTCAGAATGCATTCTACGGATGTACAAGTCTGACTACCATCACCGGTTTCGAGAATATTATCCGTTTCTACGAAAATTCATTCAACGGCTGCACCCTGCTGTTCGCTGAACAAGATACTGTCGAATTCAGCGGCGTTCTGATAAACACCGGTGCTTTCAGCAACACCGGTCTGTCGGGAACCGTCAGGCTCATAGGCTGTACTGTCGGTACAGGTGCAAGCACACAGATGCCCTTCAGCGGATGTGCGATAACCGCTCTTGAGTTCTCTGGCGATCCGTCGGTAAGTATCTGGAAACTTATGAACGGCAATACCGCCGACTATGAACTGACCATAGTCAGCGGCCAGATCCCCGATGTCAGTTATGTCGAGAATTTCGACGGCGGACTGCACATCACGGCAGTAACTATCGGTGCACTGGTCACCGGTTCGCCCGACAGCGCGAGATTCACAGGCTGTGTGAACATCGCTTCGATAACCTACAATGCCACTGCATTCGCTACCGATGCGTTCGCTGAGAACAGCCCCTTCAACGGTCTGACCCAGAGCATCGCTCTGATTCTGGGCGACGAAGCCGATATCCCCAACAATATGTTCAAGGGACTGAACATCAGCGGCTCAATCGAATTAAAAGATGGCATGACTGTCGGATCATATGCATTCAGCGGAACCTCTCTGACAGGAGCGACAGTCAAATCGGGTGCAGTACTGGGCGATTACGTGTTCAGAGATTGTACAGGTCTTTTGAGTGCGACAGTGGAATACGGTGTGACCATCGGAACCGGTACATTCTACGGATGTACCAATCTTGCTACTGCAACTCTGACAGGCAATTTCACTACGATTCCGACTGAAACATTCGAAATGTGCAGAGCTCTGAGCAGTTTCACCATCCCTACTACCGTGACTTCCATCGGACAGAAAGCGTTCTACAGCTGCCGTTCCCTTGAAGATATTCAGTTGCCTGCAGGACTGACCACTATCGGTAATCATGCATTCTATGATTGTTCCGGATTGACCAGCATTACAATCCCGTTATCGGTCACCACTATCGGCCTCAATGCTTTCTGGGAATGTATCAATCTTTCAACAGTGGACATCGAGGATTGGGAAACACCTGATGCGTCCAAGAATCTGACCATAAACAACTATGCATTCTCGGGAACCAAGATCGACGAACTCATCCTCCCTGAGAGGACAGTCTACATAGGAGGATATGCTTTCGACAGAACGAAGATCACCGAGATCTCCATACCTGCGAATGTCACTACCATCGGAGGATATGCATTCAACAGCACCACCTCTCTGGCAAAGGTGACCATCAACTCCGACATCGCGACTGCGACCAATGCATTCAGAGGTGCGGGTTCGGCCGAAGGTTTCACCATTATCCTCTCAGATGATGTCACTGCAATCTCCGCCGGTATGTTTGAATACAGCAAAGCGAAGACCGTTCAATGCGGAACCGGAACTTTCACGATTGGAACCAGTGCATTCGAGGGCTGTACACTTATTTCAGCGATTCCTGAGAAGGCCTCCAGTATCGGCGAGGATGCATTCAAGGGTTGCACAGGTTTAATCACCGCAGTAATACCGTCGACGGTCACTGCCGTCGGCCTCCATGCGTTCGATAACTGTACTGAATTGAGTACTGTCCGTACCACTGGTGCAACATATCTTTCGAGATTCGCATTCTCCGGTTGTACTGGAATCAGACTCGTCATGTTCAGTGAGGAAACGACATTCTACAACAACATCGGTGAGATATTCAATAACGACTGGCAATTCGAGAGGACCAATGGCACCATCGTCGGTAATTCGAACGGCGAATATCTTGCAGGAAAGGCATTCAAGTACTCCAGTGCGATGACCCTTACCGAATGTTTCACCGTATCATTCGATGTAGGCGGTCTCGCAACCTCCATCGACCCGCAGGTCATGGCGGAAACGACTAAAGCCACTTGTCCGACCGAGGGAACGGTCCTTCCCGGACTGAATACCGATCTGTATTCATTCGACGGCAACTGGTACACCGACCATGTGGGCGGCACAGTGTGGAACTTCGATAATGTTGTACCCGGGAACCTCGTTCTGATCGCAGGTATCACGGGAAGACAGTTCGATGTCTGTTTCAACTCCTGCGGCGGAGATACCGATACTCAGGACATATACATTAGATACGGCACACCTGTCGGGGCCATCACAGGTATCCCTGTGATGACCTACACAGGATTCGACTTCGCCGGCTACTTCACATCCGCCGATGGAGGAACTATGGTCGTGAGGGCCGATTACACCGTAGTCAGCGGCGTCACCGGCTGGACCGAAGGCGGAAGGTGGAGCAACGGCAACAACGGGCAGAACCTTTACGCACACTGGGTAGGCCATACTTACACTCTGACCGTGAAGGATGAGAATGGTACGGCGATAGGTTCAGCGACGATCGCTTTCCGCACTAATTCCATCTCATGGGTCGACAAACCTACTCTGGCCGGTAATTCAATAGAAGGTCTCTACACATCCGACGGATATACATCGAAGGTCATCAATGCCGACGACAGCACTGTGGAATCGGTCATCAACTGGACCGACGATACAGGCGCCTGGCACGTAGCTTCGAACTGTGACGTATATCTCAAGTGGGAACCTAAGAAGGTAAGGATTATCCTTGATCCGGACGGCGCTGCTGAAGTCGGTTTGGCCACCGCCACTGTAGGCAGTTCCGAACTCACCAACTATGTAGGGGTCGCATGGGTCGGCCGTGTCCTCACCGGATACTACCTTGCCGATGAGATGATCATTGACAACACCGGTAATCTCTGTGCCGACTTCGATCCTTACACGGATGCTGATGGTAAATGGATCTATTATGATGAGGATGAGGTCACTTTCATTGCCGGATGGCGCTTAGTCCAGTATATCGTGGAATATGCAGGAAACGGAAGCACCAGTGGTTCGATAGATCCCGAGGATATGATCTACGGTACATCGTACAATCTCCCTGACAGTGGTTTCATCAGAACGAACTACACCCTTGTCGGATGGAACACAGCTGCCAACGGTTCAGGAGATGCATACGATCTGGGCGGAACGGTATTGAATCTCTCGGCAGAGGACGGAGCGGTCGTCACCCTCTATGCACAGTGGCAGGGAACCCCCTACACGGTACAGTTCCTCTCCAACGGAGGAACAGGAACGATGTCGAATCAGTCCATCAGATACAGTGAGACCGTGAATCTTACACAGAACGCATTCACAAAGACCGGTTACAAGTTCAGGGAGTGGAGCGTTAACGAGGGCGGTTCCGGCGATACCTATGCAAATGGTGCACAGGTGACTAATCTGGCTGTCGGCGGCGGATCGATAACCTTGTACGCCCAGTGGGACCCGATAACCTATGAGATCAGTTTTGTTGCAGATCCCTCAGCTCAGGGTCACATGGCCCACCAGCAGATGACCTACGATTCGGCAGCCAATCTGACTGCCAACGCATATTCGATGATAGGCCGTACATTCGTCGGCTGGAGCCAGCACGAGGACGGATCAGGCAACCAATATACCGACGGAGAGTTGGTGAACAACCTCACAAACGTGGACGGTGCGACAGTCCCGTTATTCGCAGTGTGGGAGGTCAGTACCACCGCCGTAACGCTGGATGCCAACGGCGGAATCGCCAACGGTTCGGCTACAGCAACCTACGATAGCGGTACGCTGACGAACTTTATCGGCGTCACCAGGTCGGGATATACACTGACAGGATACTTCACCGCTTCTACTGGCGGAACGAAGATCATCAACTCCAACGGAACCCTTGTCAATGAGGATATTGCGGAACACATATCAGAAAGCCGTTGGATCTCCCTCAGCGGTTCACTCACACTGTACGCCCAGTGGACAGCGAACTCGTACAATATCACTCTGGTCGCCGGAGAAGGTACCAACGGTACGGCTACTGTGGTATTCGGAGAGGATCATTTCACCATCGTCACGATGCCCGCGAGGAACGGTTACAGTATCGCCGGTTATACTGTATTGGACGATATAATCGCCTTTGATAATTGTATCATCTACTCGGCCAACATCGCCGGATACACATCTGGTGGTAAATGGTGTAAGGCTGAAGATACCAGCATCGATGTCGAATGGGTCACCAGAGAATACACTGTTCAGCTGAGAAGCAACGGCGGAGATTCGGCCGACACTTCTGTTGTCATTGGATACAGTTCTTCTGTCACTTCACTGCACATTGTCCCGACCAGATTGGGCTACACCTTCGTAGGATACTACAGTGATCCCGTGAACGGAACCAAGGTCCTGAGAGGAAGCAACGATTCAGGACCCGTATACAATGCCGAAGGCTGGGTCTCCGGCGGCAATTGGATCAATTACTCCGAGACACAGATCCTGTACGCTCACTGGGCTGCTGATGAGATAAGCATGGAGCTGTACGACGGAGATACGACCACAGGCTATTGGAGGTATGTCGATTATGACAGTACTACCATGAAACAAGGTGTGGTCCCGTCGAGAACGGGTTATGAGATCGAGGGATTCTATATCGACAGCACCCTTCAGACGAAGTTCGTCAACGCCGATCTGAGCATCGTGCCCAATGTCGCTAACTACTCCGATTCGGCCGGAAGGTGCAAGGCAAATCCGAACGTGGATGATTACAGACTGTACGTCAAATGGACGCCGATAGTCTCTTCGATAATCCTCGATAAGAACCTCGGTGATGCGAACGGTTCGGCCAGAGCCACCTACGACAGCGGTTCGATCGGCAACTATGTCGCTGCTGCCAGGACCGGATATGCAGTCAGCGGTTACTTCACCTCTGCCTCAGGCGGCGAGAAGATCATCGATGAGAACGGAGCATTGTGTGCTGACACCGCCTATACCGATGCGACAGGCGCATGGACTGGAACGGATGAAGAGGTCACACTGTATGCCCAGTGGATCATCCTCCCGTTCACCATAACCTTCGACAGCAACGGAGGATCCGCAGTCGATCCAATCACCAGGGATTACGACAGTGCCCTCGATGCACCTGCGAACCCGACCAAGAACGGATACTCGTTCGTCTCCTGGTCGCCTGCGTTCCCTGCCAAGATGCCTGCACAGAACATGACACTGAGGGCCATATGGGCAATATTGCCGGTGCCGTCCGAAGACACATCAATTGTGTTCTCCGACGATAAGGCCGATACCGTTGTCATCGACACCTCAGTCGGTGCAATCGCCGATGTCCTGGCTGACACAACAAAGACAGAGATCAAGGTCTCAGGAGAGGGATGGAACATGGTCATACCCAAGCAGATCGTATCATCCGCGACCGGACCCGTCTCTATAGGGGCGAAGACACTGTCTGCTGCTGAGAAGGATTCTCTCTCAGCAGCGGTCAAGGAGAGGATCGCAGGGAAGACTGTCTATTCACTGAACCTCTCTGACAGCAACGGAGCCATATCCTTCACCGGCAGCAAGATCAAGGTGTCGCTGCCTTACACGCTGAAGGACGGTGAGAATGCCTCGGATGTGAAGGTGTTCTATCTCGACGGCAACAACGTCATCCAGGTAGATGCGACATACGACTCCGACCTGAAGTGTGCTGTGTTCGAGACCGACCACTTCTCCAACTGGTTCATCGATGTCGTGCCTGAGGAATCACCGTCATCAGGCGGAGGATCCAACATCGGTCTGATCATCGGAATCATCGTTGCTGTGGTTCTGGTAGCAGGCGTTGGAGTCTTCGTGTTCGTGAAGAAGAGCAAGAAGGCATAAACCCTAACAGAAGGGGTGTGCTTGCACACCCCATTCCATCTTTTTTTGAATGTGTTAATTTAGAAGTTAACTGTATCATTTGTTCAATCCATGTCATCCTGGCGCGATTTGTGGAAATGATTAATACTTTCCAATCAATTGCAGAATCATGTCCGTCGGAAAATACCTGAAAGGTTCCGAATTCAAATGCACGAAGAAGATCGACCCTGATTCGCAGACAGCCACAAAGGCCATGGCAGAGGATCAGGACAGGACCGTCATTTTCGAATCTTTCAACGGCGGAAAGGCCGTCGGCAATCTTTTCTCCACCAGGAAGAAGATAGCCGATGCGATGGGCATAGACCAGAAGGATATCGTCACCTCATTGCTTTCAGCGATAGACAATCCCTGCGATACGGAGATCGTGGACAAGCCTGAATTCAAGGCAAAAAGTGCAGAAACGGATCTCATGAAGCTCCCGATCTGCAAATACTTCCCTGAGGACGGCGGCAGATACATCTCATCAGGAATAATCGTGAGTGAATACGGCGGAAAGAAGAACGTCTCATTCCACAGGATGATGATAATGGACAAGGATTCCATCGCAGTCCGTCTTGTACCGAGACATCTGTTCACGATGTTCAACAACGCTAAGAAGGACGGAAAGGAACTGAAGGTGTCCATATGCATAGGTGCAAGGCCTGAAGTACTGCTTGCTGCAGCGACATCATTGGGATACGACACCGATGAGCTCACCGTTGCTTCCGCATTGTGCAAGAACACATCAGGCAAGGCACTCAAGGTCGGAAAGACCGATAACGGCCTCCTGGTACCCTCAGAATGCGATTATGTGTTCGAGGGCAGGATAACCTTCGATACGGCCAAAGAAGGGCCTTTCGTGGACATCACTGGCACTTATGACTACGTCAGGGATCAGCCGATAATCAAGATCGATAAGATATGGTCCTGCGAGGATCCGTACTTCCAGTTCATACTCCCCGGAGGGAACGAGCACTATCTGTTCATGGGTCTCCCCCGCGAGCCTATGATATACAAGACGGTGAAACAGGCCGTGCCGAGGACACATGCCGTAAGACTCACCGAAGGAGGGTGCTGCTGGCTCAACGGTGTCGTTTCCATCACCAAGAACAAGGAAGGCGACGGCATCAATGCGATAATGGCCGCATTCACTGGACACCCGTCCATGAAGAACGTCATCATCGTGGACGAGGACATAGACATATTCAATGACCGCGAGGTGGAATGGGCGGTGGCCACAAGGATGCAGGCCGACAGGATCCTGGTCATCAACAACGCCGCCGGATCGTCCCTGGACCCGAGCTCCCACGGGAAGACCACTTCCAAGGTCGGCTACGACGCCACCATCCCGCTGGACCAGGACAGGTCCCTCTACATGAAGGCAAGGCTCTGAACTACGATCAAGGTCGAAAGACCTGTGACTTTAGTCGCTAGAATCAGGGTGACCTCTCTTAATAGCCGTACCGCGACTCATCCTCTGCAGACCATGCGCATGGATGCATTGGGTGATGAAAATGAACAAGACAATGGCCATCATGGCCGTAGCGCTGAGCGTCTTCACGGCGTTCTTCATCATTGGGATGGGGAGCGAACTGGAGGCCGAAGGGACCATCCAGGTCGACGGCGCATCATACAGCATCATAACCGATGCGGACACGGTCAGCTACACGGATGACAGCATCCCCGGCAAGAGGATCTACATAGACTCCCCGTCGGTGAAGGCGGATGCCTTCAAGGGCTGCACCACGATACAGTACGTCGTATTCAGCGACAAGGTTAAGACGATAGGCGACAGCGCCTTCGAAGGCTGCAGCAAGCTGCTGTACGTCAAGATGACACAGGTCCAGTCCATAGGGGACTATGCTTTCAAAGGGACCGGCATCATAAACAACAACATCTCCTCCGCTCTCACCTCCATAGGGAAGTACGCCTTCTCGGAGTGCAGCGGAATGTACAGCCCCATCCTGTCCGGGACGGGAGTGACCGAACTGAAGGAAGGTGTCTTCAAGAACAGCGATGTGAAGATCGAGGACCTGAGGAACATAACGAAGATCGCAGGAGACGCGTTCGAAGGCACCTCCCTGAAGGGACAGATCATCGGTGAGAAGCAGAAGGTGAAGCTCAACGGCATCCCTGAGATCACGCTCGGGGATTTCGACTTCAAGAACCTTGATGTAACTTCAACGAAGAACGTCCTCTACCTCGATTTCTGGGTGGAGCCCAACGTGATGCTCACCAAGACCGACACCAGCGGCACATCCGAATACCGCAGCGAGCTCTTCGTCTACAACACAGGAGACTACGCATGCCTGGTGCCCTACAACGAGGTGAACACTCACATCGATGCCAGGACCACGACACTCCATTTCCAAGACATCCTGGGCATGGATGACATAGTCCGCAAGAGCGGGGACGGCAAGCTGACGATGCCTGTTCCCAAGGTTGCGAGCGGCATGTTCAGCGCATGGTCCGTGGAGGGCCTGAACGGTAACGTCAAAGAGATAACGGAGGCACAATTCTGCGAGCTCGGGACGACGATAGAACCTATCGCATCCTTCGCGACCAGAACGATAACCTACGACCACTCGCAGATCAAGGGCGTCACCGGACTGCCCTCCTCAACTACCTTCACCGTCGGGGACAGGTACGCCGAACTCGACGACGTGGACGGATACGAGTTCTCCGGATGGAGGGTGGACGGCAAGTTCTACTCCGCCGGCAGTCTGATCGACACCTACTCGGACCACACCGCTGTCAGCGTTTGGGATGCACTGACATGCAAGGTCGAGATCATGGGTACGGACGGCAAGGTAACTGAGACGATCCAGGTGGAGAAGGGGTCCAGGCTGGACCTGTCAACCCTTGATTACGATGAGGCCGACGGCGAGGAGTTCATCGGATGGGCCCTCACCATGAACGGGCCGATGCTGGTGACCGATCCCCAGATCAACTCAGACCTCAAGCTCTATCCTCTCACGAAGGCCAGGCAGTCCTACACAGTCACCTTCGTCGACGACGGCAAGGTCCTGGGCACCCAGCAGTGCTACAAGGGAAAGCAGATCGCGATCGAACAGCAGAACCCTACCAAGGATGGGAAGATCTTCGAGAACTGGGTTCTGAGGGAGACCGGCACCAAGTACTTCCAGGGCGACAAACTGATGCTCAGCAAGGACATCGAGCTGGAGGCGGTCTGGAAGACCATCAAGGTCAGGTTGTACTATCACCTGGACCTGGTCGAGAGGTGCGAATACGATTGGGGGACCATGGTCACCATCGGCAGCGAATCCGCCGTGAAGAGGGGATACGAACTGCTCGGATGGTCGCTGAACATGAACGGTGCCGTCGATTACCGCGACGGCGAGACCGTGAGACTGACCGAGACCATGGAGCTCTACCCCTGCTGGGCGGAGCTCGGGAAGCTGAAGATCACCTGCCACGACTACAACGGCAAGATGACCGTCAAGGAGGTGGAGGAAGGCGATTCCTTCACGGTCCCTAAGCCCTCCGCCCGGGATCAGGGCGTGTTCCTCGGATGGTCGCTCGGGATGGACAGGCACGTGAACTACACCCCGGGGGACTCCTTCGTCGTCTACAACGATGTGGACCTCTTCGAGGTGTGGGATATGGCCAGCAGCCACACGGTGGTCTGCCACGACCATGCCGGGGGCACCAGGACCGCGACCGTCGAGGACGGATCCACGTTCACCGTGCCGAGGTCCTCCGACCGCAGCGATGCGGTGTTCCTCGGTTGGGCCGCCACAGCCGTGGGGGCAGTGACCTACCAGCCGGGGGACTACT
>JAEEGH010021783.1_pt1 | contig 13206 bp, 13 predicted proteins | sample 9134181 | NCBI WGS metagenome assembly JAEEGH01 (sample SAMN16246544, study PRJNA631951) | gut metagenome | biome: gut microbiome; feature: rumen; material: DP-attached | host: Bos | place: Iran: Karaj | collected 2018-10 | reverse complement strand
TTCAACTTGTTTCCGCACTTGACGGTGCTGCAGAATATCTGCCTCGCCCCGGTGCGCGTGCTGGGTGATGAACGCAAGGACGCACGAGCCATGGGGCGGTTTCTGCTCAAGCGCATGGGCCTCGAGGGCAAGGAAAACTCTTACCCCTGCGAACTCAGCGGTGGCCAGCAGCAGCGCGTGTCCATTGCCCGCGCTCTCGCGATGAATCCGAAGATTCTTTTCTTCGACGAGCCGACCTCTGCGCTGGACCCGGAACTCACCGGCGAAGTGCTCAAGATTATCAAGAAACTGGCCGAAGACAAGATGACCATGGTCATCGTGACCCACGAGATGGCCTTTGCCCGCGATGTGGCCGACAAGGTCATCTTCATGGACGGCGGCGTCATCGTGGAACAGGGAACTCCTGACCACGTGTTCCGCGAATCGGGCAACGAGCGCCTGGCACAGTTCTTGTCCAGATTCACTAAAGCTTGATTTATTGCGCCACTAGGTGCTTACGCGAATTTTACTTAGGAATAAGGACTCTGCCGTCCGAACAGTATAGGGACGTGAATGAACCTTCCATATAGAGGTGGTTCATGTCGCAGGTCTCGGCAATCTCGCTGATTTTCTGGCGCACCTCGTTCCAGGCTTCTATGGTGGCATCTTCGCGCTTGCCCAGGTTGTCCTGCAGGTCCTTTGCGATTAGTGCCTGTTCTACGATTTGCTTTTCGCAGTCGGTATAGCCTTCGTTCGTGAATTTCTCTGTGTCGAATACCGGGTCGCAGTCGTCGGAATAGTCATAGGGGTCTTCACCGCCGTATGCGCAGGCGATGGTCTGTATTGCAATGGAAGAAAGGAGCAGCTGCGCCCAGTACTTGCGGATAAACCTGAACGGATTGCCGCTTCTTGCGCCATTCCCCCAGAATATGGAACACGCGAAAACGCTGATTTTCCTGAGTAGCTTTCTCATGACACTTTCCTCGATCTCTATGAGAAAAATACAATAAATACAGAAAAAAAGATGAGTCTTATCGAAAATAGTTTATATTTAAAGCAGGAGAAGATATGAAAGCCGTTCGAATATGCATTTTTGCGCTGCTGTTTGCGTCAATCGCCTTCGCAGAAGGTGCTGCTCAAGATAAATCGCATTATTTTGGCGGGCGTTTTGCCTTCGGGTTTGACTATGTGTGGGATAACGCTCCGGTAAGGGGCACGTTCGGCTCGGCTAAAGATGGCGTCGGGGAGGCTGCGTTGGGTAATTTCGCGGGTCTGGGAATAGAAATCGGCGCTTCGTACATGTATCGGCTGAACGGCTTTGTCGGGTTTGTGGGCGAGGCTGAATTTAGTATGGCCTGGTTCAGGTTAGATGAAGATGTTTACAGCATTCCGCCCGAAGAGCCCTATGGCGACCAGACGAATTTCGGGTTGTATGTGTATAGATTTGCATTCCCGGTCTTAGTTCGGGTCGTACCGATATCAAAGTTCTATCTTGAGGCTGGCGCCCAGTTTAACCTGAATGTTGACGGCGACATCGCATCGATTGAAGATGACTGTGATGAATCCTTTGACTTCGACGTTGAACCGCTAGGCTGGTCGCTGGTCTTTGGTGGCGGCGTTTTCTCCTACAATCTGCAGAACAACCTGTTGTGGAGTGCTGGCTTTAGGTTTGTTATGGACATGACCCGCATCGAAAAGGACGGAATTGTCGAAATGACAAAAGGGGCCGCTTACCGAGAAGCGTCCCCTATGAAACTATGGAGCCTGCAATTTAGCGCTACGGCTTATTTCTTGTAGAGTAATCTACTAGAATTCCCTAGCGGTACTGCGTGCTCCAGCGGCGCTTGAAACGCGGCTCATCCAGCACCTTCGCCCAGATGAATCCCCTGCGCACGTCGGCAAGGCTCCTTGTGGAAACGAGCGGGGCACGGCGCGGCTTCGGAGCGGTTCCGTCTTCTGTGTCGCTTGAGGTTTCCGTGGCGGAGAATGCCGTGGCACTTTCCCTTGCAGATTTTGCACGGCCTTCAAGGCTATTCAGCTTGCGCTGGCGTTCCAGTTCCTGTTGGCGCGCCTGTTCCGCTTCGGTGTCAGCGGCAGAAACCTGTAATCCGGTGGGTTCTTCCGCGTTCTGCTGCGGCGTCACCCGCCTTTCGTGCGAAAGCAGGTTATTCAGTTCGTCCATGTCGTGCACGAGCACGTCGTGTTCGCCGTCTTCCATGTCGCGCCCGATGATGCGGTAGTTCTGCAGGTCGTTTAACGCAGAGATAGCATCGCCTTCGCTCAGGTTGAATTCGTCCATCAGGAATTCGGCGTCGACAACGTCCATTTCGATGACCGCTTCTGCAATATCGCGGAACGTCACCGGCTTGCTTGGGTCGTGATGCCTTTCCACAGGGGGCGTGGGCGGCTCGATATTGCCCTGAGCGGCTTCCCGCTGGGCATTCTCGAACTGCTGGATAAGATCCTGCAGGGAACGCGGGGGCTGAACTTGCGGCTCCTGCGCTTCTTCCTCAGAATCTTCCGCATATTCGTTGTCGTAATCGCTGGGCCTGGAGGGGGGCAGTTGATTCTGCTCCCTTGACTTCTTGACCTTGTTCTCGACAATCGCGATGACGGCTGCGATGGCTAGGAATATTAGGGTTTCCATATTGCCCTACAGTTGCTTACTTGGCCTCGGGAGCGTTGCCGATTTCTTTCCTCATCTGGGTGTCGGCTTCGATGTTCTTCAGGTTGTAGTAGTCCATCACGCCGAGTTTGCCGTCGCGGAGTGCGGTTGCCATGGCCATCGGGATCTGGGCTTCGGCTTCCACGAGCTTCGCCTTCATTTCCATGACCTTGGCCTTCATTTCCTGTTCGGCGGCGAAAGCCATGGCGCGGCGTTCTTCTGCCTTGGCCTGAGCAATCTTCTTGTCGGCCTCGGCACGGTCGGTCTCGAGGATGGCGCCGATGTTCTGGCCCACGTCCACGTCGGCGATGTCGATGGAGAGAATTTCGAAAGCGGTTCCGGCGTCGAGGCCGGAGGCGAGCACCTTCTTGGAAATCATGTTCGGGTTCTCGAGCACTTCCTTGTGGCTAACTGCAGAACCGATAGAAGACACGATGCCTTCGCCAACGCGGGCGATAACCGTCTCTTCGCCGGCACCACCGACGAGCTTCTGGATGCTGGCGCGCACGGTAATACGGGTAATGGCGTGCAGCTGGATACCGTCAAGGGCCACTGCGGAAACCTTCGGGGTCGTGATGACCTTCGGGTTCACGGACATCTGCACGGCCTCGAGCACGTTACGGCCGGCGAGGTCGATGGCGGCGGCTTCCTTGAAGTCGAGCTTGATGTTTGCCTTGTTGGCGGCAATCAAAGCCTGGATCACGCGGAGCACGTTACCGCGGCTAAGGTAGTGCGCTTCGAGCAGGTTCGTATCGACCGGGAGGCCGGCCTTGCAGCTGAGGATTCGGGCTTCAACAATCACCTGCGGCGGCACCTTACGCAGGCGCATACCGATGAGCTGGAAGATGCTCACGTTTGCTCTGGAGAACAAGGCCTGGAGCCAGAGGCTGAAGAACTTGCCGATAAAGGCGAGGAGGATGATGACGGCAATCGCCGCGATGATGATTCCAACGATAAGGAGTGTATCCATTGTTTGTCTCCGGTGTTATTTTTGCTTTAATATACTTTATTTTAAAAACAAAAAAGGGGAGATTAGAATGATAGTAGCAAAAACCTCATTTTTGACGAAAAAATCTACTTTCTACCGAATTTGTTGATTTTTCTTTACATTTTTCATTCCTTTTCCTGAAAATGAGGTTATATTGGAAATGGAGGCTTAAGAATGAAAAAGAAAATATGTTTGATTGCTATAACCTTACTTTTTATTGCTTGTAAGGAGCCGCGCCCTTTAGATGTTAAGAGTTCTCCTGATGTTGATCCTTACATATCTTCGGTTGTTGAAAAAATAGATTCTCGGTGGGCAGAAGATGCAAAACGGTCTAATGGCGGGGAGAGAATTAGCCTTACGATTGATGGAAAAAATCTTGTCTATTCGGTTCCAATTTTGCATGAAAAGTATACGGAGAAAGATTTGAATAATTTAAGGAATACGCTGGAGCAATGGAGCAAAATGCCGGAAATGGTATTTAATATGTGGAATGGTTTTGGTGAATCAAGACAGGAACTCGTGACGGACGAATTCCTTGCAAAACTAAAAGAGAAGAACATGAAGATTCTTGCTGTGGGTAAAACTAAAGATGGAAAAGAATTAGTGAGTGTTGAAATACCGGTTAAGAAAAATGATCCATTGCCGTTCTAAATATAGACTCTTGCCATTATTGCTATACGTGAGCCTGCTTGCGGCGGGTTGTAGTCAAGTTGTATCGAATCCCTATGAGGATGAGTTTGACGAGAGTGGAATGTACTATGTTGAAGGCGATTGGACTTTCGCTCCGTGGGATAGCAGCGTTCTTTTTAATGTGTCCTTTTTTGATTCTGTAAAGTATTCTGTTCTCCCTGAGGCTGAATATGGAACATTTCTGAGTGGAAGGAGTGTTTTTAAGAACGAAATGCTTTCAGAAGAGGATTCTGGAAAACTTATTATCGTAAAAAAAGAGGGTCAATCGAGAGCGATGCTCAGTTTTGACAAGGTTGAAGGTGAGCAACCCTTGTTAGGGCTCTATGTGAAAGAACCCGTCGATGAAGAACATGATTTTAGAATTGAAAAATTGATTGAGCCTATAGAAAAAAATGGCCGAACTTATTATCCAATCGATACGAGTGTTTTTGATTTAAGCGGTTATACGCTTTATGCGCAACTGTATAATAGCGATGGCTCATGGTATGAGGGTACTGTGAAGAAAGTTTTCCTTACTGATGAAACTGTAAAGGTTTATCCGCTTGAATTGTCTGTTAATCTGATTATTGCCGGGAAATATATGGGGACGACCGATAACGCTTCTGTGGATGAACTTGCTGAAGCAATTCTGGAACGCCTGAATAAGGCCCTAAATCCAGGCGGTATAGTGGTACGGGGTGTCAATGTCCTGTATGCCAAGGACCATCCTAGTGTCGGATCCCATTTTTCGGATGACGAAGAAATTGCAATATCTAGGTTTGAGAAGTACGACTACCTTGATTCGCTTTCTCGATGGCCGGGGCATGAGGGCGAATTCAATTTAGTCCTAGTGCATTACATCTATGACGAAGAAAAGGGCGATGCCCCTGCGGGATTTTCGCCCAATCCTGGGTATCTTTTCTATGAAGACTCAAAAGGGCGTGCGGACCACGTCACGATTGCGACACATTATAAGTATGAAAACAAGATAGTGAATTTTATTTCCAGCGATGTTGGCAATGTTGCTACACACGAACTGGGCCATTTCTTTGGGCTTTCGCATACATCGGAGTATGGTGGCGAAGGGTTTGATTCCCTTGACGATACGCCGGAGTGCGTTGGGCTGAAAGATGAGAACTTTAATCTTGAAAAATGTCCGGACCGCAATCACATCATGTTCCCGAAGGAGCAGGTCGATTGGGAATACCTCACATTTACGCCGCAGCAGATGGATGTAATCCGGTTCTATCTATCCGTTACTCCGCACAAGTAGGGCAAAAAGCAGGTTGGAACACGGTATGTGGCAGATTCTTTCAACATTACTCCTGGTTCTTGTGCTCGGCCTGTTTTTGCCGGGCTGTTCGCAGGTAGTTGCGTTGGAAGATGCTGATGATGTGTCGCAAACCTCTTCAAAAGAGACTGTTTATATCTCCAATATTGTTTATGATACCGTCTACGGATATCAAGATTTTCAATGGGTTTCTCTAGATACGACGGCGATTGGAAATCAGACCTGGATTGCTCAGAACATTTATTTTGAAACCAGTGCTTGCCTTTGCTATGAAAATAATCCAGAGAACTGTAAAGAGTATGGATGCCTTTATGCATGGGAAGAAACCAGTAATCAGTGTCCTTCCGGATGGAAATTGCCTAGCAGGGAAGATTTTGAAACCCTAATTGAATACGTGGGTGGGGACTCTGCTGCAAACCGTGTACTAAAAGCGCCATATGGATGGAGCGGCGGTGTTGGTGGATGGGATGAGTATAGGTTTGGTGTAATTCCTGCAGGGTATAGAGATGAAAATGGCGCTTACGAAGGTCTCGGTGATCGTGGGGGAACAAAGGCTTATTTCTGGACTTCTACGCAGAAAGAGGACGGTTTAGACTCTGCCTATGGGGTAGTATTTAGTACAGAAAAGATAGATGGCAAGTGGGTGGAATACGATGTTGCGGTTGGCCTTTTTGATAAGGATGTGGCGATGTCTATTCGTTGCATTAAGGAATGATTTTTTTGAGGGCGATGATGATGCTGAAAAGATCATATGTTTATATCGTTCCATTACTTGTTCATCTTATGATGGTGGGTTGTTCTCATGTGGTTAGTGCCGATGAGGAAGGAGACGAATCTATAGTCTCTGAGCCGGATACGGTTTATGTTGAAAAACATGAGGAATTATATATTGACACTCTTGTTCAGGTTGATACGGTGTATTTCCCTGCAGAAAGAAATCGTATATCAACGAAATTGGATGATTATCCGTACTATGCTTATGTAGATGCTTTTTGGGAATACGAAGAATGGAATGCAGATGCGGATATTAGGAGGGTGGTTTTTTATCCAGAATTCTTTGACTCTATAGATACTGTTTTTGTAGGAGATTATCAGTTTGATTATCTCCAAAAAGATTTTGCTTATCTAAATCTTAACGAAAAAAAATTTGATGTTTACGATGGTTCTGCGGGATTTATTTTTAAACGTTCGAAATCAAAAAGATATATGGTTAGTATTGACAAGGTTGGTAATGCTCTCGCCCCGCTTTTGAGGATTGATGATGTTGATAAATTAGTCAGGGGTGTTGAATTAAACAATCGATGGTATTATCCTTTGGATAGTTTGCTGATTGATTATTCTACTGGTTTTACCTCCGTTAGTTTTGTGAATGAAGATTTTACTCCGTTTGGGTATGATTTGTACCATGTGGGGGTTTCGGATGATTTAAACGGATCTCTTGATTTTGAAGTGAGCCTGATTGTAGCAGGGAAATATATGGGAACTAAGGATTCGGCTTCTGTTGATGTCCTGGCGGAGCGTATTCTGAATCGGTTGAATCAGGCTCTTAATGCTGGAGGCATTCGTGCAACAAAAATAAATGTTTTATATGCGAAGGACAATCCTTTGTTTGGCGATGAATTCCCGGATACAAAGGAAATAGTCATAGAAAGGAAACCTGATGACCCCAAATTTTTGTTGTTAGATTCTCTTGGATGCTGGGCTGATCATGATGGGGAATTTAAACTGGTATTGATTTACAATATTGCAGAAGAATTGACTCTTGGTTATTCGCCAGTGCCTGGCGTTATGTTTGCAGAAAAAGATTGCGATGATGTGGTTGTTTTGTCGACGAAAAAAATGACATCAGCAGAAGTTGCCGATGTTGCAATACATGAGTTAGGGCATTTTTGGGGGTTAAATCATACTACAGAAAAAGATTCTGCAATTTTTGATAATATTGATGATACTCCATTTTGTGCCGAAACGGTAAAGACTTTTAATTGTCCTGATTATGGCTATATAATGTTCCCGTGGAATATTCCGGATTATCAATATCTCTCTTTTACTACGGAACAGATGGATGTCATTCGTCATTACTTGTCTGCTCGGCCGCATAAGTGAGCGGGTGAGGACTTTTCTGCTTACTCATCTTCGTCAAAAAACGATTCTCTGATTTTCTTGCGAATTTTAGAAATGAAGATTAAATAGAGGATGGAAGGGACGTCAATGATAATTGCGATTATAGTCCATCTGACATGGAAATGACTTGCGCTTAGTAGTTCTCCGAGAATGTCCGGAGTTAAAAAAATTATAATCGGAACAAGGAATACCTGTATCCATACAGAGGGAAAAAATATCAGTTTTCGAGCAGTGTCTGTGGCGATATTTTTTTTAAAGGCTAGTAAGTGTAGTAGACTGAAAGGAACACCTAATAAAATTGGAAATGTTGAAAAAAAGAGGAATAGTGCGTAGAAATCTTCGTTCCTTCGCGTACCTAGCGAAGCCACTGAAAAGAGGGGAATAATGGAGAGCAGGATGGATGCCCCCATTGATGAAAGAACAAATTTCCAGTTCTGAAACTTTCTCATTCTTCGACAGGTCCTACTGCTCCGACCCAGATGTGGCCTTCCTGCACGGATTCGACTTTCACGCGGGTATTCGCCTCGATGATTTCGCCGTGCGTCTGTACGTCAAATAGCCTAGTACTGCCGTCGGGCATGGTAAAGCTCGCCTGGCCTACGGGGCGGAGGAACGTCTTTGCTGTGCCGATGTCGCCCACATGTACTTCCTGCACGGATTCCGTGGGGGAGGCCGCGGTCTCGAGGTCGGTCTTGAGCATGGGCGTCCAGCCTTCGGGCAGAAGCGGAATCAGGTACTTGCTGGCGGCAATCGGGAACACGAGCGCAACGCCCGCGCAGCACAGCATGTAAAGCAAGCCGATTAGCCATGGGGTCGCATCGAACGTCGTCTCGACGGCGTCGGGGACGTATTCTGGGAGTTCTCCGGGCGAGAACGACATCGCAAGCGCGATTATCATGCAGATGATGCCGCCGATGCCGAACAGGAAGGTTCCGGGCATCACGAAGATTTCCACAAGGAAGAGGATGACGCCTGCGACGAGCAGGATGGCGGGAATGTAGCCGTCGAGTTGCGGGGCGAACTGCCCGAGGAACACGATGCCGATGAGGATGATGCCGATGATACCGAAGAGCCCGAAGCCCGGGGTCTTGAATTCGATATAGAGCGCGCCGAACCCGATGATGAGCAATATGCCGGAAATGGCCGCGATGGCGGCGGCGATGTCTTCGCCGAGCGTGGTCTCGACTTCACTGGCCTTCTCGATGGCAAGCGTGGTCTCGAATTCGTTGCGGTCCTTGAACGTGCCCTTGGAGAACCCGAGTTCCATGGCTTCCTTGTCGGTCATGGTCAGGAGTTCGCCCTTCTTCACGAGGATTTTCGGGGCGCCCCAGAACTTCTTGTCGGCGCTGTCGAGGACGGCGTACTTCTGGCCCTCGATGATGAGCGTCGTGTCGCGTTCCGTCTTCTTGCCCTTGTCGAGTTTGGCGGTGAGTTCAAGCACTTCGAGTTCCGGCGTTACGAATGCGGAACTGAGCAGTTCGGGGTAGCCGTTGCGCTGGGCGAGGTTCCTGAACTTGGCGCGGAGCGGGGACTGGATTTTTTCGCCGACGATTTGCGGGGTGCCGTCGCCACCCTGCACAATGGGCGCGCAGTCACCGATGGTCGTGGCTTCGAGCATGTAGAGCTTTTTGCAGGCGAGCGCGATGAGGCTGCCCGCGCTGATGGCCTTCTTCTTCACGAGGGCGATGGTCTCGGGACCCTTGACCGCCATGATGGTATCAACCAAGTCGAAGGCGGCATCGAGCCTGCCGCCGAAGGTGTTAATTTCGAATACAATGTAGTCCGGATTTTCCTTGAGGGCGTCGGCGATGGCGCGGGCGCAGAAGTCGTACATGGAGGGTTCCACGTCGCCTTCGAGCTTAATCCAGACGGCGTGCTTCTTGGCGTTGGCCTTGAGCGTAGCCGCTTGTTCTGCTGCAGGCTGGGTAGAATCTACGGCACTGGAAACATCGGTTGTAGCGGTTTTGCCGGTGTCGACAGTCGCAGCAGCGGAATCAACGGTTTCGGTTGTAGTGGAGTTTGCGAATCCGAATACGACCGCAAACATCAAAATCGAGAAAATCTTGAATAACATCTTCATGTTTATAATGTATAAAAAAGAATTGCCAAAAGAACGATTTTCGTTAAGAAAATCTATAAATGCATCTGTGAAAGGAAGGTTTTAGGAGGGGCGGAGCCTCTCCTAGTTGTATGAACGATTCTCGTTAAGAGAATCGTTCATATAATGCGTCGCGCTCGACAGGCGTCAAACCTTCGCCCGCAATAAGCGACTTCATGCGCTCGGGGCTCATGCCCACGGGGACGGTGGCTCCGGCGGCGTGCGTAATCTTTTCCTCGATAATCGTGCCGTCCAGGTCGGAGGCTCCGGCGTGTAGCGCCTTCATCGCGGTCTCGATGCCCATCTGTATCCAGTAGGCCTTGATATGCGGGAAGTTGTCGAGGAATAGGCGTGCGACTGCGACGGTGCGCAGTATGTCTTCTTCGCTCGTGATGTTCGGGACGATCTTGTGCAGCGCGTTGTGCTCCGGGTGGTACACGAGCGGGATGAACGCGAAGAATCCGGGTGCTTCGTCTTGCAAGTCGCGGAGCATGCGCATGTGGGCGATGCGGTCCTCGGGTTTCTCGATGTGCCCGAACAGCATGGTCGCATTTGTCGGGATGCCAATCTTGTGTGCGGCGCGGTGCACGTCGAGCCATTCCTCGCCGGTCTCCTTGCCGGGACAAATCTGGTCGCGCACGCTCTGCACGAGTATTTCCGCGCCTCCGCCGGGGAGAGCGTCCAGGCCCGCTTCCTTGAGCGTGGTCATGATCTGCAGGGGCGTCTGGCCCGAGATTTTTGCGAAGTGGCAAATCTCTACCGCGGTAAAGGCCTTCAGGTTCGCCTTCGGGAATTCTACGCGCAGCTTGCGCAACATCTCGATGTAGTAATCGAAGGGATGGTCCGGGTGGAGCCCGCCTACGATGTGCAGTTCCCGCGCGCCTCCGGCAATTGCCTCTGCGGCCTTGTTGCGTATGGTGCCGTAGTCCCAGTCGTATGCGGTGGGGCTATCCTTCTTGATTTTTGAGAAGGCGCAGAACTTGCAGTGCAGTACACACACGTTCGTGTAGTTGATTTGGCGGTTGTTCACCCAGTACACGGATTTCCCGTGCAGGCGTTCCTTCTCGGCGTTTGCGCGTGCGCAGAGTTCGTCGAGCGGCGCGTTTAAAAACAGGTCTAAAGCTTCGGATTCGCTAAGTCGCGGCATTTTATACAAACTATTTATCGCGCGTTGGCCGCACGTATTACTTAAACTCTTCGCACCATTTGGGTACGATTTCGGTCGCCTTGCCCTGCACGAACACGTCGGTATCCGGGTCGTGTGCGGGAATTTCGAGGTTAAGGCAGGTCACCTTCGCGCCAAAGCGCTTGGCAAAGTTCTTGAAACCGGCGGCGGGGTACACGACGCTGCTCGTGCCAATGTACACGAACTCGTCGCATTCACGCAGCGCGTCCTGGATCATTTCCATGTAGAGCGGGACTTCCTCGAAGAACACGATATCGGGGCGAGTACCTGCGCCGCAGAACGGGCACTTGGTCTCGAGCGTTTCTTCACCCTTGAACATGAATTCGTGGTCGGGGTGGTTCATGCAGCGGAGTTTCATCAGGTCGCCGTGCATGTGCAAAACGCGCTTGCTGCCCGCACGTTCGTGCAGGTCGTCGACGTTCTGGGTCACCAGCAGAAAGCGGTCGCCCAGGCGCTTCTCGAGTTCGGCGAGTGCAATGTGGGCTGCGTTCGGCTTGTGTTCGGGGAGCCCCTTGCGCAAGAAGTTGTAGAAGTCCATGACGCGCTTCGGGTCACGACGCAAAGCGCCGGGCGTGCAGACGTCCTCGATATTCTCGTGTTCCCACATCCCGTCGTTTCCGCGGAAGGTGCGGAGTCCGGATTCTGCGCTAATTCCTGCGCCCGTCAGTACAACCAGTTTCTTTTCCATGTTTTTCAATATAGCAAATTCTAAAAAAATGGGGTTGCCCTATGCCAGCGACATAAAGAACAGCGTCTCGGCGACAATGCCTGCCTCGAAATCGGGCAGATAGAGGCTCTCGTTCTCGCCGTGGGCCGCACATTCGGGGTCCTCGAGGCCGGTGAGCAGTATGGGAATGTCGCCGAAGGTCTTGCGGAAGAGTTCTGCACCCGGGATGCTTGCCCCGCAGCCGATGAACTTGGTATCGTTCTTGTAGGCTTGCGCCATCGCTTCGCTCATCTTCTTGAAGAAGGGGTGCTGCGTGTCAGTGACAAACGGGTTTGCACCATCCTCGATTTCGGCGGTAAATTCGAGCCCGTTCGGGACCTGAGCCTTCAAAAAGTCCACGAGCATTTGTGAACAGCGGTCCGCGTTCATACCGGGCGCAAGCCTGATTCCGATGCGGGCGTAGGCGCAGTCCTGCAACACGTTACCCGCGTTGCTCCGGTTGCCCGACTCCATCGCGGTCACCACGATGGAAGGCCTGCGCCAGAGCGATTCGAGAATTTCTCCTTCGGGGACGGTTAATTTTACTTTGTCCAAAATGCCGCTCTCGCTGCGGAACGTCTTTTCGCTGTAGCCGAGACTGCGGTAAGACGCGAGTTCTTCTGCGGTTGGCGGTACGAGGCCATCCTCAAAATTCGGGATGGCGATGTTCCCGCGCTCGTCGGTCAGCGATACTATCATGCGGCAGAGTGCCTGAGCGGGGTCGGGAATCGGGCCCGACCAGCTGCCGGAATGGAGCGGCGTCTTGGTGCTGCGGAGGGTGATGTTCACCGCGCTCATTCCGCGGAGTGTCGTCGTGATGGAAGGTGTCCCTTTTGCGAAGTTCCCGAGGTCGGCCACAATCACTGCGTCGCATTTCAGGAGAGCGGCGTGCTCGCGCAATATTTCTGCGAAGCCGGCGCTTCCGGATTCCTCTTCGCCCTCGATAATGAACTTGAGGTTCGGACCCTTGTCGCCGAGCATTTCGCGTACCTGCTTGAATGCCGCAAGGTGCGTGATTATGCCCGCCTTGTCGTCGGCGGTGCCGCGCCCGTAGATGCGGTCGCCGCGAATCTCGGGTTCGAACGGAGCGCTGTTCCACAGGGCTTCGCGCATGGTGGGCTGTACGTCGTGGTGCGCGTAGAGCAGAATCGTGGGCTTGTTGGGGCTCGTGAGGCTTTCTGCGTATACGGTCGCCCTTCCGCTCGGCGGCAGCAGGAACTGCACGTTCTTGAGCCCCGCCTCCTCGAACATGGCCTTTACGGCTTCCGCGCTTTGTTGCACGAATTTCTGGTCAAAGTTGTCAAAACTGATGGATGGAATGCGCACAAGGCGCTTGAGGGCCTCGATATAGCCGTCGAAATTTGCATGAGTAGTCTTTTCTACGTTCGAAAGCACTTTTGTTACCTCTTTTTTTTGTAATTTAAATAATATGGCGAACGATTGCATCAACCACGAATATTATTTGCGTTTTAGCGACAAGGTTCTTGCGCTTATCCGTAAGAT
>JAEEGH010021782.1_pt1 | contig 13208 bp, 6 predicted proteins | sample 9134181 | NCBI WGS metagenome assembly JAEEGH01 (sample SAMN16246544, study PRJNA631951) | gut metagenome | biome: gut microbiome; feature: rumen; material: DP-attached | host: Bos | place: Iran: Karaj | collected 2018-10 | reverse complement strand
CCTCTTCAAAAGGCATATACCATATATGTTCCGTCAGCCGCTTTAATTCCATCATTGCCTCATCTCCCCGGAATAAAAACGGACAGCATGATTGATACTGTCCGTTGCATGTTTACTGTTCACATATACTCAAAATACAAAACTTATTTCTCAGAACGATCCGTACTGGCTGACCGCTTCATCAATGGTGATCTCCCCGGCGCCGACCTTATAGGCCGCGTTCCGTACCTGTGTGGCAAGGGGATCTGTAACCCCGACCACTTCCGGGGAGAAGGTCCGTTCGGCAGGCACCCCGCCGAAGGGCGCGTACACGGCGTCAAAGGACAGGTCGGTCGTCGGCGTACCCAGGCGCTTCACGGAAGCCATCTTGTTCAGCTCCTGGCGGCTGATCAGGAAACGCATAAACTCGTTTGTCATGTCCAGGTTGTCGCAGGTTTTGTTGACCGAGAATTCCACCGATGGACTGTCCACAAAATACCCGCCGGCTTCCGACAGGGGAACGGGGGCGAAGGAATAGGTGAAAGGCGCTTTGGAAAATGCCTCGGACTGGCTTTCCCGTTTTGCTGTTCCGGACACGGTGTCCCCTGTGCAGACCATCATGGGGACGTCTCCTTCAAAGAAGCGGAGGATAACCTGTGTATAGTTGTCGGTGATCTTTCCGCATTCCTCCAGGTTGATATATCCTTTTTCGATCAGCTGCATCATCTGTTCCAGCCCCCGGCGCATGCATTCACCTGCTGAAGGATCCATTTGATTCGCGGCGTTCAGCGCTTCATGGTCGCCGGCCAGGGCTGCCACGACTTCCGGATACACCAGGTTGTTCATCAGGCAGCCGGAGGAATCCGCGCTGTAGCCCATCATGGGGCTGGCATAACCCTTGCTGAGAAACGCTTCGCACACAGCCAGCAGTTCTTCCCAAGTGGTCGGAACTTGAAGCCCTTCCTTCGCAAACAGATCGTTGTTCACCAGCATGCCATAGTTTCTGGCGAAAACTGGCACCATCAGCAAATGACCGTCCGCGTCCAGATTCAGCAGACCGGTGCGAAGACAGTCCAGATCCAAGCCTAGCTGGGGATCGGAAAGATCCTCCATATGGTCATAGACCTGTTGGTATTTTTCATTTCCGCACATCCATTGATAGGAGAAGAAGATGTTCGGGGCGTTACTGCTTTCCAGCACCGTTCCCAGCAGATTGTTGTAATCATCCGGTTTCCAATAGCTCATCTCAACATCGGGATAAAACTCATTGAATCTGTCGAATTCGGTTTCCAGCGCTTCAAAGTTGGAATAGCTCCCAATCACAGTGATCTGGCAGCTGGTATCCGTATCCAGCCTCGGCTGGAATGCAGATTCCGCCTTAGCTCGAGAAATACAGGCCGTCGGTACGATAGCAAGCAGGGCACCCAGGATGACGCAAAGCATTTTTTTCATTTTCTCTTTTCCTCCTTGATTCTGCGAATTTCTTTGATGACAAGTTTCATGTCAACCGGTTTGGCGATATGTCCATCCATGCCCGCTTCCAGGCATTCCGCGATATTTTCTGAGAAAGCGTCGGCAGTCATAGCAATGATGGGAATGGAAGAAGCCCATTTATTTTCCAGCCTGCGGATATGCCGCGTCGCGTCCAGACCGTTCATTTCGGGCATTTGAACATCCATGAAAATCAGCGCATAGCTTCCCTCTTTGGCCTCCGCCATTTTGTCTACGCAGATCCGGCCGTTTTCAGCTCGTTCTGACGTGATGCCAAACATGTTCAGCATGGCGGAGATGATTTCCCAGTTAATGTCGTTGTCTTCCGCCACCAGGATATTGATTCCCACCAGGTCAGAATAGTTATCCTCCGGTTCCACGGCCTTTGCTTCCGTCCCGAGCAGTTCATTGATTTTCTGATACAACCTGGAGCGGAACAGCGGCTTGCAGCAGAATCCGTTTGCACCCGCCTCCTTTGCTTTGCCTTCGATGTCGGACAAGTCATAAGCGGAGGTCAGCAGGATGGGGATTTGGGCGCCTACTTCTGCCCGGATCCGCTTAATTGTTTCGATACCGTTCATATCCGGCATCTTCCAGTCCAGGATAACCACATTGTAATCCTTCCCGGCTGTGTGGCGGCGGCGGGTCATCTCCAGCGCTTCCATACCGCTCTTCGCCCTCTCCGCGTTGATGCCCAGCGATTCCAGCGTATCCGCCGCGGTATCCAGCAGAATCGGGTCATCATCCGCAATCAGTGCGTCGACAGCTTCAAAATACAATTCCTCCATCTGCCTTTCGGCGATAGGAATATCCAGCGCAATGATGAAGGTCGTACCTTTTCCGATTTCGCTCTGGCACTCGATGGTTCCGTTCATCAATTCGACCATCTGTTTTGTGATTGCAAGCCCAAGCCCGGTTCCCTGGATACTGTTGACCCGGCTGTCCGTCTGCCGGGAAAAAGGCTGATACATCTTTTCCATGAATTCAGGGCTCATGCCGATACCGGTGTCCGAGACAATATAAATCAGCTTTACGCAGCTTTCCTTTTCGCTTTCTTCCTCCCTCAGATCCACGGAGACGCGGCCGCCCGGCTCCGTGTATTTGATTGCGTTGGACAGGATATTGATGTAAATCTGGTTCAGCCGCAGCTGATCTGCGTAAAGGTATTCCTTTTCCATACGGTTGATGCGGAAGCTGAAATCAATGCTTTTCTCCTTGATCATGGGTTGAGCCAGGTTTACCAGGTTCTCCACTGTCTCCACGATGGAGAAGGTCAGCGGACTCAGGTTGAGTTTTCCGCTTTCCACCTTGGAAATATCCAGAATATCATTGATCAGCGTTAGAAGATGGCTGCTGGCCAGGCCGATCTTTCTCAGGCTTTCTCTCACGGCTTCCCGGTCGCCCAGATTCTTTTCGGCAATCGTGGTCAAACCGATGATTGCGTTCATCGGGGTGCGGATATCATGGGACATGGTGGAGAGGAAATCGGTTTTTGCCTTGTTGGCGGATTCAGCGTTCCTTGCCATCACCCGAAGCATTTTATTAGATGAAAGCATATACAGGAAATCCACCACCAGCAGCATCAACAATCCGGCGGTCACGGCCCCGATCAGCAGCCAATCCATCGTATCCGCATTCAGATCGCTGACCGGTGCAGTGCTCAGCAGCACCCAGCCGCTGGTGGAAGTAATGGGCGTATGTGCGACGATGCATTCCCTGCCCTTTGAATCCAGCATGAGAAACGAGTCCGTTTCGGACAGGATATCAGCAAACAGCTGTTGCTGTGCCGTGATGCCCGGCTGGTTATAGGATTTATAGAACTCAAAGAAATTTGAATTTTTAAAAGAGCGTCCCCGGATGATGTAGTTGCCGTCAGCGTCGATCATGGAAAACTCTTCATTCTCATATTCTTCCTGCGGGAAAACCCACTTTCCGGCCAGGTTGGAAGTGGGAACGATGCGCAGCAGGTAAGCCAGCCTCTTCTCTCCTGTTTCTGCGTCCCGTACGGTGATCCTGTTGCAGAAAGCCAATGACTGTTCCCCGTTGATGGGATTCGTATAGGTTCGGGAGATGTTGATCGCCGTGTCATGGTCTGCGATCCAGGATCCGTCCCCAAACAGGTCTATCCGCGCATAGGAAACAGAATAATCATCCCTGTTGTTCGGCCTTGGCCGCGTTGAATAGCCCTTCAGGGTTTCCGCGTCGATAAGATGGGCGGACGTCGTGGCCTGCGCGTGGGTCGCTCCCACGTATGCCGCGGCTTCTTCCAGCGTCAGATCCTGGCTGTTGATATAATGCGCCCAGTTGTCGCAGATTCCTTGCTCCCCTTCCAGGTAATTTCCCGTTACCTGTTCCATGGCGACAGTGGTGTTGACAAAATGTTCCAACTGGTGCTGGTACTTTTCTTTTCTCTCAGAGTTGGAATACAGCGCAACGAAGGCCATGATGGCAGTCATAAGAACCACATTCACTATGATAATCCATGATGTCTTCAGACGGTTCATTTCAGCAATTCCTCCAGACGAAAGACAGGGATGTTACCAATAGTTTTTCCCAACGTCTTTGATGCATCGAAAACTCCTTTCGGGCCTATTAGCTGAACCGAATATGGTCATTCTTCTTGATCGATTGATACAAATACTCGAAAATTGTTCTTTAATTCATTTTAATACAATGCAACTTAACGCATTTTGTTTGGGAACTGTTCTTTCTTCTCTCCATCGTGATTCTGATTCTACAGATTATTCATATGCTTTGTCCTATACGGCTCGTTTTTATCATTTGTTTATCACGCTGATAAAGAGCCGTTCAGACTGCGGATTACCCCGCTGGAATAATTATATATCATCTCTTCGTCTAAGTCAATTCAGATAGACATCGCGTTGTGTTTACCCTCCTTGAAAAATGAATGTCTTTCACGATGACCTTGTTACTTGGAAATTTTATCATGTTTTCCAAAAACAGAAAACCTCCGCGAAACTTAAAAATCAGTTCTGCGAGGTATTTGTCTATCTGAAAATGAAAAAAGATGAATTAACAGAAAAACTAAAAGCACATTGATTTTAAAAGCCTGTGATTCTGATGACCTGCAGAAAAGCAGGCTGTGGATGATCAGCTTTTCTTTATGAAACAGGTTCTGATTAGATTGACTTTATCGGTTTATATGCAATTCTTCGTCATCGTATATTTTTTTTCTTTACGGATCGACAATTATCGGGTAAAATAGAAGATGATTCAATGATTGCAAACGGTGCTTTGGGGGGCGGTATATACAGCGGTTTTAAGGCGCAGGTTTCCACCGCGGCGATGATCGGGAAAAATGCCTGCAAAACGGAAAGATGGAGGGACAGAATGCCTGAAAAAAATTTTCAGCTGAACGAACAAAACATTTCCATCGTTCGGGAGATCGGAAAGCATATGCCCGGGGGATTTTTTATCTACCGCGCCAAGCAGCCGGAGGAATTGCTGTACGCCAACGAAGCTGTGTTCGACATTTTCGGCTGCGACGATCTGGAGGATTTCAAAAGGCTCACCGGCTACACCTTCCGGGGCATGCTCCATCCGCTGGATTACGAAAAGGTCGCGGCGTCCATCAATCAGCAGATCCGGGACAGCGAGGAAAAGATGGATTACGCCGAATACCGGATCATCCGCAAGGACGGCGCGGTGCGCTGGGTGGATGATTACGGCCATTTCACGGAAACGGAAGCCTACGGCGGCATTTACTATGTGTTCATTTCCGACATCACTGAAAAACGGGAACGCATGGAATCCGACCAGAAGAAATACCAGAGAGAACTGAACAATATGATTACCGCTATGGCGTCAGATTACCGCAGCGTATATCATGTGGATCTGGACGCTGACGACGCGGTCTGCTACCGTATGGACCCGGAGGATGCCGGCGATCAGGAAGGCGTTCATTTCTCCTTTCATCAGCGGTTTCAAGAATACTGTACGCAGTATGTGGACGAGGAATACCGGGAGGGCTTTCTTCACTTTATCGATCCCGCGCAGATCCGCAGCGCGCTTGCCACGGAGAACATCATCGCGTACCGCTACCTGATCCGGCGCGGCGGCAAGGAATCCTATGAAATGCTGCGGATGGCGGGCGTACGGCATCCGGCGGACCGGGAGGATCATATCGTGCACGCCGTGGGCCTCGGCTTTACCGATATCGATTCGGAGATGCGCAAGAACCTGGAACAGCAGAAGGCCATAGCCGACGCGCTGGAGGCGGCCAAGCAGGCCAACCTGGCCAAGACGGCTTTCCTTTCCAACATGAGTCATGAGATCCGCACGCCCATGAACGCCATCATCGGCCTGAACAGCCTGGCGTTGCGCAGCAAAGTCCTGCCGGCGGAAACTCGGGAATACCTGGAAAAGATCGGCGGCAGCGCCCGGCATCTGCTGGGTCTCATCAACGACATTCTGGATATGAGCCGGATCGAATCCGGGCGGATGGTGTTGCATAAAGAAGAGTTTTCCTTTCGCAGCATGCTGGAGCAGATCAATACGATGGTCATGTCCCAGTGCGTGGAAAAAGGGCTGAAATACGAGTGCCAGGTTCTTGGCGGCGTCTGCGATTACTATATCGGTGACGATATAAAGCTCAAGCAGGTACTGATCAATATCCTGTCCAACGCCATCAAATTCACCGATCCGCCGGGGAGCGTTTCCCTGACCATAGAACGCACCGGGACCTTTCACGAACAGTCCACCCTGAAATTCGTGATCTCCGATACCGGCATCGGGATCGATCAAAATTTTATTCCGAAGATCTTCGATCCCTTCACCCAGGAAAACAGCAGCCGCAGCAGTAAATACGGCAGCACCGGCCTGGGCATGGCCATTACCCGGAGTATCGTGGAGCTGATGAACGGTGAAATCTCCGTCCGGTCCGAAAAGGGAAAAGGCTCGGAGTTTACCGTGGTGATCTCCCTGAAAAACTGCAGGCATCAAGGCCCGGCGACTCATTACATCAAGCCGAATGATATGCGTGTGCTGATCGTGGACGACGAGGAAATCGCGGCGGAGCATGCCCGGCTGGTGCTGGACGAAGTGGGTATCCGTGCGGATATCTGCTTGACCGGCGAGGACGCCATGCAGATGCTGGAGGTGCAGCACGGCAAGCATGCGCCCTATAACCTGGTGCTCCTGGATTGGAAGATGCCGGAAATGGACGGGCTGGAGGTGGCGAAGGAAATACGGAAGCGCTACAGCAGCGAAACCACCGTGATCATCCTGACCTCCTTCAACTGGGACGAGATCATGGACGAGGCGCTGCACATCGGCGTGGACAGCTTCCTGGCCAAGCCGCTGTTCGCCTCCAACGTGATCGACGAGTTCGAGCGGATCGCAAGAAAGAACAACATGTCGCTTTTCAAGGAGCGGAAACGGGCGGAACTGAAGGACAGGCGGATTTTGCTGGCGGAGGATATTATTATCAACGCGGAGATCATGAAACATCTGCTCGCCGCGAAGGAAGCCGTGATCGACCATGCCGAAAACGGAAAGCTGGCGGTGGAAATGTTTGAAAAGAGCGGCGTCGGATATTACAGTGCCATACTGATGGACGTGCGGATGCCGGAAATGGACGGCCTGGAAGCGGCACAGACGATCCGGGCGCTGGACAGGCCGGACGCCAGGCGGATTCCCATCATCGCCCTGACCGCCAACGCCTTTGACGAGGATGTGCAGCGCAGCCTGCAGGTGGGCATGAACGCCCACCTGTCCAAGCCGGTGGAGCCGGAGCGTCTGTATCAAACGATGGAAGAGCTGATCTGGGAAGCGGAGAAGGAAAACCGGTAAGGAGAGACGGGATATGGAAAGCAAACGCAAAAACAGGACGGTGCTGGTCACGGTGCTCGGAAGCACTGCCCTCGCCGTGATCCTGATCGGGGGGATCTTCCTGATGGCGGGAAGCGCCCACCGGGACGCGACAGATGCCGCGCACTCCGTGAGTCTGCTGTATCTGGACGAATTGGCCGGACGCCGGGAGCAGGTGGTGGAGGACAAGCTGAACAGCAATATCCAGGTAATCCGGGTCGCCCTGGAAATGCTGGACGATGAGGATCTGAGCGATCTGGACCACTTGAGGAATTACCAGCGGCGGGTCAAGCGGTTTTTCAACCTGGAGCGCTTTGCCTTCGTGGATGAAAACGGCTTGGTCTATACGGCGGACGAGGGTGTGCGGGATGAAATGGGTCAGTACCCGTTTGATTATCAGACGCTTTCGGAACCGGGCGTTTTTATCAAGGATCAGTCCGTTCCCGACAAGCGGGTGATCATCGCCTATCCGATCAGGGACAGAAAGCTGTCGGTGGAGAGTCAGCCGTTGGCAATCTGCTTCATGGAAATCGATATGAACACCCTGCTGCAGGACGTTTCCATGAAATCTCAAAGCTCCGGAACTACTTTTTCAAATATATATACATCTGACGGCATCGCGCTGACTAACACCGTATTGGGCGGCCTGGCGGTGGAGGACAATTTGCTGGAAGCGCTGGCGCACGCGGAATATGACAAAGGTTCTTCCTATGCGTCCGTGATTCGGGATTTCCGCGAAGGAAACAGAGGAGTCACGGCTTTCACCTACGGTGACACCAAGGAAATGCTGAGCTACGTGCCCGTTCCGGGAACTAACTGGATGCTGACCTACCTGATCCGGGACCAGATCATCAGCGAACGGATTGATTCCGTTTCCAACAGGATCATCGTCCGGAGCATACTCCAGTCAGCGCTGATCGCGCTGGTGCTGGGTGTAATGTTTGCCTTTATCATCCGGCAGAACAGGAAAAACGCCATGCTTGCGCTCGAGAAGGAAACAGCGGACGCGGAAAACCGCGCCAGACAGCAGGAGATGGAAGAAAAGCTGGCGCTGCAGGATCAGCTGCTGGAGCAGCGTCAGGCCCTGCAGGAAGCGCTGGAGGCGGCGGAGCAGGCCAGCAAGGCCAAGACCGCCTTCCTTTCCAATATGAGCCATGAGATCCGCACGCCTATGAACGCCATCATTGGGCTGGACAGCATCGCCCTGAACGATCCGGATGTTCCGCCAAAAACCAGGGAGCTTCTGGAAAAAATCGGAGCTTCTGCGCAGCATCTGCTGGGAATCATCAACGACATCCTGGACATGAGCCGGATTGAGTCCGGGCGTATGATCATCAAGAATGAAGAGTTTTCCTTCTCTGACACGCTGGAGCAGGTCAATTCCATTATCAGTGGCCAGTGCCGGGACAAGGGGCTGAAATTCGACTGCCGCACGGTGGGAAAGATAGACGATTATTATTACGGCGACGAAATCAAGCTCCGCCAGGTGATGATCAATATTCTGGGCAACGCGGTGAAGTTCACGCCGCAGGGCGGAGAAATCTCCTTTCTGATCGAAGAGGGACAGCGCTTCGGCGGTAAGGCTGTGCTGAAGCTCATTTTCCGGGATACCGGCATCGGCATGAGCAAGGAGTTTCTGCCGCACCTCTTCGACGCGTTCAGCCAGGAGGATTCCTCCTCCACAAGCAAATACGGCAGCACCGGCCTTGGTATGCCCATCACGAAAAGCATCGTGGAGCTGATGAACGGCCATATCGAAGTGGAAAGCGAAAAGGGGAAAGGGACGACCTTCACCGTGACGGTCACGCTGGGCGAATCCGACAGCCACGCCGGCATGCTGGAGGGCGACATCAATCCCAAGGAACTGGATGTGCTGGTGGTGGATGATGATCCCATCGCGCTGGAGCACGCGCAAATCGTGCTGGGGCAGGCAGGCATCTGCTGCGAGCTCGCCGCTTCCGGCGCGGAAGCCCTGGAAAAAGTGCGGCTCCGGCACGCCCGCAGGGACGATTACGATCTTTTGCTGGTGGACTGGAAAATGCCTGAGATGGACGGCGTGGAAACCACCCGTCAGATTCGCGTCGTGGTGGGCAGCGATACGCCGATCGTGATCCTGACGTCGTATAATTGGGATGAAGTGGCGGAGGAAGCAATGCGTGCCGGCGTGGATACTTTCGTTGCTAAGCCTTTGTTTGCCGGGCATGTGCTGGATCAGTTCCGGGTGGCCTTCCGGCGAAAGAGCGCGGAAATGAAGGTCGAAAAGGCTGATCTGAAGGGACGGCGCGTGCTGCTGGCCGAGGATGTGGAAGTGAACGCCGATATCATGGTCATGGTGCTGAGCATGCGGGAGATCAATACGGATATGGCGCAGAACGGCCGTATCGCCGTGGACAAATATCTGTCGCAGCCTGCCGGGACCTACGACGCCATTCTGATGGACATGCGGATGCCGGAAATGGACGGGTTGGAAGCCACGCGGCAGATCCGCGCCTCCGGCCGTGAGGACGCGCAGACGATCCCCATCATCGCCCTGACCGCCAATGCTTTTGACGAAGACGTGCAGCGGAGCATGCAGGCCGGGCTGAACGCGCATCTGTCGAAGCCCGTTGAGCCGAACGCCCTGTTCGATACACTGGAAAAAATGATCAGGCCTTAATCGTTGGGAGATGATACGAATGACTGCTTTGAATCAGATGTACGACATTTCCGAAATCAATGCGAAGAACCGGAAAAAGCCCGTGCTGATCGTGGAGGATGATTTCGTCAACCGTGAATTGCTGAACGCTTATCTTCAGCAGGAATATGAAATCCTTTGCGCGGAAACCGCCGAGGAGGCCCTGCGGATCATTCACGGGAACAGCGAAACGCTCAGCCTCGTGCTGTTGGATCTGAACCTACCGGGCATGAAAGGCCTGGACTTGCTACGGGAGATCAAGAAGGACATCGACCTTTCCCGGATCCCCGTCATTGTGCTGACATCCGATACGGAATCCGAGGTGGACAGCCTAAACGCCGGGGCCAGCGACTTTATCCCCAAGCCCTATCCGCGGCACGAGATTATCCTGGCCCGCGTTCGGCGCAGCATCGAGCTTTCCGAAAACAAGGATCTGATCCGCTGGACGGAGCGCGATCAGCTGACGGGACTGTATAACCGGGAGTATTTTTACCGGTACGCGGAAATATACGACACGTTTCATCAGGACGAGGCAACGGACGCCCTGGTGCTGGACGTCAGCCATTTCCGCGTGATGAACGAGCGCTTCGGAAGAGCATACGCGGATGAAGTGCTCAAACGGATCGGCGCGGAACTGTACAAATTCGTCAGGAGCAACGGCGGGATCGCGTGCCGCAGAGAGGCGGACACCTTCCAGGTCTACTGTCCCCACATGACGGATTACGCGCCGCTGGCCCGGCAGGTGACAGCCGCCGCCTGCGGGGAAGATAAAGGGCGCGTCCGCATCCGCGTCGGGGTTTGCCCCCGGGTGGATAAAACCGTCGATATGGAGCGCCGCTTCGACCACGCCAAAAGCGCGGCGGACACCCTGCGGAACAGCTTTTCGGAATCCGTCGCCGTGTATGACGAATCCCTGCGGGAAGGAGAAGCGTATGCCGAGCGGCTGCTGGACGATTTCCGCACCGCCCTGGCGCAGAAGCAATTCGCCGTGTATTTTCAGCCGAAATACGGCATCCGTTCCCCGAAGCCCGTTCTGTGCGGCGCGGAGGCGCTGGTGCGCTGGCAGCATCCGGAGCTGGGCATGATCCCGCCCGGCAGGTTCATCCCGCTCTTTGAGAGCAACGGCCTGATCCGGGAGCTGGATCATTATGTCTGGCGGGAAGCCGCCGCACAGATCGGCGATTGGAGGAAACGGATGGGATGCTCGGTGCCCGTTTCCGTCAACGTGTCGCGGATCGACATGATGGATCCCGACCTGGCCGATACGTTCTGCCGTCTTGTGGAAGAAAACGGGCTGAGCTTCGATGATCTTCATCTTGAAATCACCGAGTCTGCTTATACGGAGGATTCGGAAGAAATCATCCGCGTCGTTTCCGGTCTGCGGGCGAGGGGTTTCAAAATAGAAATGGACGATTTCGGCGCGGGCTATTCCTCGCTGAACATGATTACAAAGCTGCCCATCGACGCGCTGAAGTTGGATATGATGTTCATCCGCACCGCGTTTCATGAAACCGGAAATACCGGCATCCTGAAAATCATGCTGGATATTTCCCGCTACCTTTCCGTACCGATGATCGCTGAGGGAGTCGAAACGGAAGAACAGATGCTAACGCTTCAAGGCCTGGGCTGCGATATCGTGCAGGGTTACTATTTTGCCCGGCCGATGCCAGCAAAAGACTTTGAAGCCTATCTGAAATCCAAATGAGGAGGGAAAATACATGCTGACGATTGAAAGCCTGCGCGGCTGGGGTGCAAACGTGGACGAGGCATTGGTCAGATGCCTGAACAATGAATCCTTTTATCTGATGCTGGTCAACAAGGCCATGCAGGACGCTCCTTTCGACAAGCTCAAGGAGGCCGTCGAAACCAGCGATCTGGACAAGGGGTTTGCCTTCGCCCATTCGATAAAGGGTATGGCGGCTAATCTGGCGCTGACGCCGATTTGCAAGCCCATCGAGCAGATCACCGAGCTGCTTCGGCACAGAACGGAAATGGATTATGCCCCGCTGCTGGAAGAAATCGAAGAAAAAAGCCGCCAGTTAATGGGGCTTTTGTAACAAAAAAACGCGCGCATAATCAATGGGCCAAAGCCTGCCCGGGGCAGCAGGACGACTGCTGCCCCGGGCAGGCTTTGGCCCAGTTGCAAATTGCTCAAAATGATCCGTATTGGCTGACTGCTTCATCAATGGTGACGGCTCCGATCCCGACCTGATACGCCGCGTTCCTTACCTGAGTGGCAAGGGAATCCGTGATACCAATCACTTCCGGGCACAATATCCGTTCTGCGGGCACTTGGCCGAAAGGCGCGTATACAGCGTCGAAGGATAAATCTGTCGTCGGCGTAACCAGGCGTTTCGAGGAAGCCATCCTGTTCAGTTCCTGGCGTGAGACCAGAAAGCGCATAAACTCGTTTGTCATGTCCAGATTGTCGCAGGTCTTATTGACAGAAAACTGGATGGAGGGGCTGTCAATAAAATATCCTCCGGCTTCTGACAGCGGAATGGGGGAGAAGGAATAGGTGAAAGGCGCTTTGGAAAACGCCTCGGACTGGCTTTCCCGCTTTCCTGTTCCGGATACGGTATCTGCCATGCAAATCATCATGGGGACATCCCCCTCAAAGAAACGAAGGATAACCTCGGTATAGTTGTCGCCTATCTCATTGCATTTATCCAGGTTGATATATCCGTTCCCGATCAGCAGCATCATCGATTCCAGGCTCTGCCGCATGCACTCCCCTGCGATGGGATTCATCTCATTCGCGGCTTGAAGCATTTCGGGATTGTCAGCCAGGGCTGCCACCACTTCCGGATACACCAGTATGCTCATCAGGCAGCTGGAAGGATCCGCGCTGTAGCCCATCATGGGGCTGGTATATCCCTTGCTGAGAAACGCCTCGCAGACAGCCAGCAGCTCGCTCCAGGTGTTCGGAACCTGCAGCCCTTCCTTTTCAAAAAGGTCGTTGTTCACCAGCATCCCGTAGTTTCTGGCGAAAACCGGTATCGTCAGCAATTGCCCGCTGGCGTCAAGTCTCAGCAGGTTGGGACGGATGCATTCCAGATCCAGTCCCAGTTGGGGATCGGAAAGATCCTCCATGTGTTCAATGGCCGTCAGGTATTTCTCGTTCCCGTACATCCACGGAAAGGAGAAGAAAATATTCGGGGGATTCTTGCTTTCCAGCACCATTCCCAGCAGGTTTTCATAGTCATCCGGCTTCCAATAGGTCAGCTCCACATTG
>JAEEGH010021780.1_pt1 | contig 13208 bp, 10 predicted proteins | sample 9134181 | NCBI WGS metagenome assembly JAEEGH01 (sample SAMN16246544, study PRJNA631951) | gut metagenome | biome: gut microbiome; feature: rumen; material: DP-attached | host: Bos | place: Iran: Karaj | collected 2018-10 | reverse complement strand
TATCATAGATGCAGTAGGAACAGCCAGTTGTACAGGCGACTTTGTATTGAGAAAATCAATATTTTACCAGATGGTACAATACCAGAGGTAAAAATGACATCACAGGGAGTAGGAGAACCATTTGCCCTTGGAGAAAAGATAATGGGGTATATGGCTTGTGAGGTTCATGGAGGATGCTATATAGATATTGATGAAAAGTATCAAGAGGTTCTTACTAACTTCATAGCAGACAGTGAAGCGGTATTTAGATATGTTAAAAGTGATGTGGATTTTGAAAAGATTAAAGTTACAGCATTAGGAAAAGGAAAAGTTCAGTTATTGATGAATGGAAATAATGTTGGCACGGTAGAGGTTAATTCCATAGATGAATATGGGATTTTTGAAGGGGCGATTGAAAGTCTTGCTGGAGAATATGAATTAGTAATTAAATCCATAGATTCAAAAGATTTAAAAATTGCTGAGATTATATTGGAGTAAATGTAGAAATGAAAAGAGAAGATATAAATATCCGTGATCCATACGTATTAGTGGATGATGGAAAATACTATTTGTATGGCACCAGAAGTGATACCTGCTGGGGTGAAGCTTTTGGATTTGATTGCTATGTAAGTTCTGATTTGGAAAATTTTGAGGGACCAATTGAGATATTTAAAAGATCTGAAGGATTTTTTGCTACAGAAAATTTCTGGGCACCTGAGTGCTATAAGAGAGATGGAAAATATTATCTTGTGACAACATTCGGTGGAAAGGATTTCAAAAAAGGAATCTATATTTTAGAATCAGATAATCCAGCAGGACCATTTGAAATGTATTCCAAGAGACTTACACCAGAGGACTGGACTTGTATTGATGGGACTTTATATTTTGATGAAGAAAAAATATACCTGGTATATTCACACTCCTTTGAGGATGCATTTGATGGTACAGGAAATGCAGATGGAGATTTTTGTGTAGTAGAGCTCTCGGCAGATTTACAGGAATCCATTACACAGCCAAAGGTACTTTTTTCTCCAAAGGAAGCAATCTGGGCAAAGCCAGTTCCTTTTGCAAAAGCAGAGTTTGGATTGGAGGACGATTGCTATTTCAGCGATGGACCAAGCTTTATGAAAATAGATGATGGAAATCTGTATATGATTTTCTCAAGCTGGAGCACTAACGGATATGCAGTAGGAGTTGCCCTATCAGATACTGGCACAATAAACGGACCATGGCATTTGCAGGATGAGCCACTTTATCCAGAGAACGGTGGTCATGGAATGTTCTTTAAAAATCTCGATGGAGAGATTATTTTTACACTTCATTCTCCTAACGATAAATACATGGAGCGCCCACATTTCTGGAAAGTAGAATATAAAAATCAACGCCTACTATTAAAGTAGAGCAGTGTTTTGAAGAATATAATTTTATATCTGCATATTAAAAGATAGTATCTGCATATAAAACTTCCAATTATATGCAGATACTTGTTGTATATCTGCATATAAAGTAATAAAATATATGCAGATACGGAGGTGCATTATGCATATATTCGACTACTCTTTTTTAGATAATGGATTATTGCCTGCAGATATGGTTAATTTAACAGCATCTATTGCAGCTTTTAATGCTATTTCATCAGATAGGCGAGACGCAAATAAAAAAATATATACAGAGTTGGAAAGGATAGCAAGGGTTCAATCTGTAAAAGGGTCGAATGCTATAGAAGGCATTATTACAACTGATGTAAGAATTAAGGAAATTGTAGAGAAAGGTACTGCACCATTAAATCATAGTGAACGTGAAATAGCAGGGTACAGAGATGCACTTGATGAAATTCATTTAAATCATAGAAATTTGACATTTAATGAGAACACTATTTTACATATACATGAAGTTATGAGCAATATCGCAGGTTATGAGCTCTCAGGACAATATAAGGATGAGGATAATCTTATATTGGAATTAGGAGCAGATGGTAGGCGAAGAATTAGGTTTACTCCGGTGTCTGCTGCTGAGACGAAGGAAGCCGTTGAGCAGATGATATTAGCGTATATGGATGCTAAATCTAATCCCAATATAAATAATCTATTGTTAATTCCATGTGTTGTATTGGATTTCTTATGTATTCATCCTTTTACAGATGGTAATGGCAGAGTTTCTAGATTGTTGTCAATACTTTTAATGTATAAGAGTGGATTTGATGTTTGTAAATATGTTTCTTTTGAAGAGCAAATTAACAATTCAAAAGATTACTATTATGAGGCATTAGAGGAATCATCAAAGGGGTGGCATGAAAATAGTAATTCGTATTTTGAGTTTATGAAGAATTTCTTGTCAACTCTATACAAGTGCTATAAGGAGTTGGATAAGCGTTTTTCAACAGTAAATGGTAACAGATTGACTAAAACGAAGCGAGTAGAACAAACGGTTTTAAATAGTGTTCTGCCAGTATCCAAGGCGGAAATATGTGATATTTTAATGGATGTCAGCCCCACTACGGTAGAGGCTGTGTTGGGCAAAATGGTAAAGACAGGCGCTGTAAAAAAAATAGGAAATGCCAGATCAACTAAATATGTTAATGCAGATTATGTTGAGTGAAATAAAAGGGAGAATCTATGCCAGACATTAAATACAAGCTTGCTGAAGCAATGAAGAAATGCATGAAGACCACATCTGTGGAGAATATTACTGTAAAACAGATAGTGGAGACTTGCGGAGTTTCGCGGCAGAGCTTCTACAGGAATTTCATAGATAAATACGATTTGGTGAATTGGTATTTTGACCGTCTATTGGAACAATCCTTCAAGGAGATGGGAAAGGGTGAGACTATCAGAGATGGTCTCATCAAAAAGTTCCAGTATATTAAACAAGAGCGTTTGTTTTTTACAGCTGGCTTCAAGGGCGATGAGCAAAACAATTTAAAAGAGCATGATTTTATTATGATTTATGAATTTTACTGTTCACTCATTCGTGACAAGACAGGCGCCCCACCTGAGCATCATACCAGAAAGCTTCTTGAAATGTACTGTCAGGCATCCATTTATATGACAGTTCAGTGGCTGATGAAGGGTATGAAGGAAACTGAGGAGGAGCTGGCAGATTTGATGGTTGATGCTATGCCAGAAATGTTACATCAGTTGTTTGAAAAAATCGACTTAGTGTAGAAAGCTTATAATTACGCTATTTGTGAAAAATACAAAAATGTTACACAAGTGAATATCTGTAACTTATGTTAGCACACTCTATGGTGATAGAATATCATTAGTAGGGTGTGTTATTTATTTAACAAACACATCGGAGTTCATCATTTTCAAAGAAAAGGAGTAAATGTTATGGCAAACAGAATTTCACTTAATGCAACATCTTATCATGGTGCAGGCGCTATTAGTGAGGTAGTAACAGAGATTAACAACAATGGATTCAAGAAGGCATTTGTAGCATCTGATCCAGACCTTATTAAGTTTGGAGTAACAGGAAAGGTTACAGACCTTCTTGATGCAGCAAAGATTCCTTATGAAATCTATTCAGATATTAAGCCAAACCCAACAATCGAGAATGTTAAGAATGGTGTTGAGGCTTTCAAGAAGTCAGGTGCTGATTGTATCGTAGCAATCGGTGGTGGTTCTTCAATGGATACTTCAAAGGCTATCGGTATCATAATTACAAACCCAGAGTTTGAAGATGTTCGTTCACTTGAGGGTGTTGCTCCAACAAAGAATCCTTGTGTACCTATCATTGCAGTTCCAACAACAGCTGGTACAGCTGCAGAGGTTACAATCAATTACGTAATTACGGATGTTGAGAAGGAGAGAAAGTTTGTATGTGTTGACACACACGATATGCCAATCGTAGCAGTAGTTGACCCAGAGATGATGGCTTCTATGCCAAAGGGACTTACAGCTGCAACAGGTATGGATGCACTTACACACGCTATCGAGGGTTACACAACTCGCGCAGCTTGGGAAATGACAGATATGTTCCATCTTGAGGCTATTCGTCTTATCTCTAAGAATCTTCGTGATGCTGTTGAGAATAAGAAGGAAGGTCGCGAGGGTATGGCTCTTGGTCAGTACATCGCAGGTATGGGCGTCTCAAATGTAGGTCTTGGCATCGACCATGCTATGGCTCACACTCTTTCAGCTCACTATGACACACCACACGGTGTTGCATGTGCTATGTTCCTTCCAATCTCTATGGAGTTCAACCGTGAGTACACAGGTGAGAGACTTCGTGAGGTTGCTAGAGCAATGGGCGTTGAAGGCGTAGATAACATGTCTCAGGAAGAGTATCGCGATGCAGCTATCGCAGCAGTTAAGAAGCTTTCTGAGGATGTTGGAATCCCAACTACTCTCGACAAGATTAAGGAAGAAGACCTTGATACACTTGCAACAGATGCACTTAATGACGCTTGCTACCCAGGTAACCCACGTGAGGCTACAAAGGAGCAGGTAATCGAGATGTTCCGCATGCTTATGGCATAATCTTAATATCATAGATTAACAAAGGCTCTCTAGTATTAACTAGAGAGCCTATTTTTTATTCTCGTATCCACACTTGCATTTCATTTTCGCCGCGATTTGCCCAAGCAAAATAAGGTATGAATTTCAAAGGATGATCTTTCAAATTCATTTTAGAATTGGTATAAAGAGTTGTCTGATCTCCATCTTCTATTCGTCGACCATTTCCATAAACTGTTCCGACTCCACCTAGTAAATCGTCTTCATATTTATAGGAAAGACTTTCGTCATCTGGTAGACTAATATTCTCCAGGTTACTGCCATTATCTACTCCTTCTAGGCAATATACAAAGGGGCCTCTAGAAATAGCCACTCTGCCAACATTCTCTGAAACCATTGAGTTGCAATAATTTCTAAGTATTGGCATATCGAACATCAATTGAATGCTTAGACTAGCATCCGGTAGTACTTCAAGGAAATAATAGTCAGCCATAACATCTAGAACCTTTACATTGATATTCTCTTTTAGTGTAGCCTTTCTAGACCATTGGGGTATTCTGACACCAATCTTGACAACCGATTTGCTATTATTCTTTATATCAAATTTGACAGTTTCATCCCATGGAAAATCAGTCTTTTGAAGAATTTCTATTTCACCTGAATCCGTTGAAATCGTACTGCTGGAATCCATAAATAGATTTACCAAAATGTGTTTATCAGTTATCGTATATACGTAGTCATCAAGAGATGCAAGCATGCGTGCCAAGTTTGGCGGACAACATGCACATCCAAGCCATGATGGTCGAACCGGCTTAACATGACTCTTTGTAGGGTCCTTTTTAGACTTCATAGGATTTACTGAAAGGGGATTTACATAAAAGAAGTGTTTTCCATCAAGAGCCATACCAGCTAACGCGCAATTATATAATGCCCTCTCCATCACTTCTGCGTACTCTGCTTTAGCTTCTATTTTCAGCATTTGTCGAGCGAAAAAAATAAGTCCTATTGCTGCACATGTCTCACAATACATGGTATCGTTTGGCAAATCATAATCAAGGGTGAATGATTCTCCTATAACAGTCGAACCAATTCCTCCCGTTATATACATACGACGTTTTGTGATATTGCCCCACAATCTCTTGCATATACTGTATAGCTCTTCATCCCCTGTAGTTGCTGCTAAATCAGCTAACGCTGTGCACATGTAAACAACTCTAACAGCATGTCCCTCTGCAGAATCTTGCTCACTTATAGGCTTATGATTTTGAAAATAAGTTGCTGGCATTTTTTCAATACCATTTATTGCATTTGGGCCTTTATAGTCCTTGGCTTGCTCTCTAAAAAACTCTGGATTTTTACCGCGCTCCATTAAGAAATATTTAGCAAGGTCAAGATATCGTTTCTCACCTGTCACATGAAAAAGTCTAAGAAGTCCAATCTCTATCTCCTCGTGGCCATCATAACCATGTATCTTTCCATCCTCAGGACCAAAATTCGAGTCAATATTATCAGCACATTTTTTTGCTATATTTAGAACCTTCTCATTTCCGGTTGCATCATAATATGCTACTGCTGCCTCAATAAAATGTCCCATACAGTATAATTCATGGCTACCAGCCAAGCTCTGGTATCTATAATCAATGCCTAAAATGGAATAAAAAGTATCTAAATATCCATCCTCTTCTTGAGCATCAGCTATTAAATCAATAACTTCCAGAGCTTTTGCTTCAAGCTCTGGATCCATCTTTTCTCTAAGAGAATAAGCCACAGCCTCTAGCCATTTATATACATCACTATCTTGAAATGTCCATCCATAGTGAGTTCCATCAATTTTACCTGCTGCCACTTTAAAATTCTTGATGGCATGACTCTTGTCACTTGGAATACTCTCATCATCTCTTTCTTTTTCAATGACAATGTTCGCCTTATCATTAAGAACCTCCCACTGATAAGGAATCATCTCAGTTCGAACTAGATTCCTATATCTGCTCCAAAATTTGGATGTAATTGCTACCTTCTGCCTCATTTCAATTCCCCCATTTCAAAATATAATAAAGGCCGGAGACAAAATCTCCAGCCCCTGCTTTTATTATAGAAAAATCTAAATTATTTTCAATATAGTTTAATTAAATATTATCTCCATATTGACTAATTATCTCATTGGCTACTTCGACCTTGGTCAATCTCCTATCCATGGCCTGCTTCTCAATATATTTATGGGCATCTGCCTCAGATATATTTTCTGTAACCATAAGGAGAATCTTTGCTCTAGAGATAATTTTCATATCCTCAAGCTTTTTCTCAAGCTTTACATTCTCTTTGTGGGCCATATTTAGCCTTCGCTGAGCAACCTTTGCCAGCTTTAGCGCCTGCCAAAACAGTTGCTTGTTTATAGGCTTTCCCACTGTGATTACGCCATAGTCCTCCACCTGAGCAGTGATTTCATCCAACCGCTCAGCTTTTACAAACAGGATGACCTGGCATATATTCTTTTCAGCGATATCAATAGAAAGCTCCTCTCCACTAGTCCCTCCGATTGGTCCGTTTATGATGCAAATATCAAAATCATAGTCTAGCATGGCACGCTTTGCCATAGCGCCACTAGTGACCGCCACCATATCAAGATAACCATTTTCTTTTAGGAAGGATTTGTAAAAGGCTGTTCCTTTTTCGTTATCGCAAACAATTAAAGCCCTATCCATTTAATAATGCTCCTTAATTAAACACGTGATTTTATTGTCTCAATATAGTGATTTGCAATATTGGCAAAATTGGAATTATTAATAAAATCACTGTTTGAAGCAACCTCAATAGCCTCTTCAATTGAAAGAGGTAATGTATCCAAGTATGCTGACCTATCCTCTGTTAAATATCTTGAATTGATCTCAAGAGGTGCTGGCAGCTTTTCTTTATTCTTTACTCCTGCGATTCCTGCCTGAATTAAAATTGCACTTGCTAAATAAGGATTTAGGCATGAATCTGGAGAACGTAAGATAAAGTAATTTCTCTTTCCATTTACCTCTGGCACTCTAAGAAGTCTTGAGTTGTTTTGAGCAGACCATGTAATGTACTTTGGCGCTTCGGAATAACCAAATCTTCCGTAGGAATCCTTGCGGCAGTTCAAGAAAATAGTAATTTCTCGAATTCTATTCAAGATACCTGCCATAAAACTCTCTGAGAAGTCTTTGTCTATATTCTGTAAGTTTTCTCCATTCTTGTAATTTGCCATCTTTACATGTAGACCATTTCCAGGCTTGCCTTCAAGTGGAATTGGATCGAATGAAGCAAACACTCCATTTCTCGCTGCTATATTTTCAACAACATTTTTGTAAGTAACAAAGTTGTCTGCTGTTGTAAGAATATCACCTGCCAAGAAATCAATCTCGTTCTGTCCTGGTCCTCTCTCATGATGAGAAGATTGAGGCTTGATTCCCATTTCCTCAAGTGTAAGACAGATTTCTCGTCTAATATTCTCTCCCTTATCATTAGGTGCTACATCAAAGTATCCACCATTATCAAAAGGAATATCAGTTGGATTATCATTTTCGTCTGTTTTAAATAAATAAAACTCTGACTTAAGGCCCATTCTAGAATTGAAGCCAATCTCCTCACACTCCTTTAATGTCTCTTTAAGGAAGTGACGATAATCATATTCAAAAGGAGTTCCATCTGCAAGCACAATATCACAATATAGACGAACTACTCGACCAGACTGTGGTCTCCAAGGTAATATATGAAGTGTATCTGGATCAGGCTTCAAGAATAAATCCTGCCCATTGAAATCCTCCAAACCAGAAATTAAGAATGAATCAAAATTGATTCCATCCTCAAACGCACTTCTAAGCTCATCTGGCATAATAGAAATATTCTTTTGAATTCCATACAAATCGCAAAATGCCAAACGAATAAATTTAACATCATTTTCTTCTACAAATTCAATAATATCTTCAACTGTAAACTGTGACATAGGCCCTCCCTGATTATTAAAAAAATGGCGTACTTTTTGAGGCACTTATAGCCCAAAAAATACGCCTTTGTACTCATTTAAGAGTACAATAGGCGTACTGATTTGTAAAGAGTTTTTATTACTGTTTTTTTGACTATTCAACATCCTGAAGAGCTGCGAAATCCTCTTCACCTGTTCTAATCTTAACAACCTGCTCTACGTCGTAAACAAAGATCTTGCCATCGCCGATGTGGCCTGTATAAAGTACCTTCTTTGCTGTTTCGATAACCTGTGATACAGGAACCTTGCAAACGACTACGTCTACACGAATCTTAGGAAGAAGTGCTGGCTCTAAAGCTACACCTCTGTAGTACTCAGGAGCACCCTTCTGAACACCACAACCCATTACGTGAGAAACTGTCATACCAGTAATACCAAGCTTTAAGAGTGCATTCTTAAGCTTCTCAAGGTTACGCTCCTTGCAAAGGATTTCAACCTTTGTCATACGAGGACGGCCAGCTGCTGTAATCTGTGATGGTGCGTACTCAACTTCGATAGCTTCGTCTGGAGTAGCAAGACCTGCTGCCTCAAGTGTCTCTGTAATAAGTGAAGCTGTCTCCTCATCGTAATCATCTGTATCAAAGTCATCCTCAAGCATGTTGAATCCAGAGTATGCTGATGGAAGACCATGCTCAGTTCTGTCGAGACCAACGATTTCCTCTTCTGCAGAAGCACGAAGACCAATTGTTGCCTTAATTACTGAGAATGTAATTGTAATTGTAACTGCTGCCCATGCACCTACTGTAAGTACACCAAGAAACTGTATTCCAAGTAATTTAAAACCTCCCCCATAGAAAAGACCTGTAAGCTCACTGTCAGGAGCTGATGTTGTTGCAAATAAACCAACTGCAAGTGTTCCCCAGATACCATTCATCATATGAACTGCAACTGCACCAACCGGATCATCAACGTGAAGCTTGTAGTCTAAAAGCCATACACCAAATACTACCAAGAATCCAGAAACAACACCGATAATGATTGCACCAAGTGCATCTGTTACGTCGCATGGGGCTGTAATAGCAACCAAACCTGCTAATGAAGCGTTAAGTGACATTGAAACATCTGGCTTACCAAATTTGAGCCATGTAAATACCATTGTTGTACAAGTAGCAACTGCTGGTGCAATTGTTGTTGTAACAAAGATTGATGCTAATTGCTCAAGTGATGTTGCTGCAGCACCGTTGAATCCGTACCAACCAAGCCAGAGAATAAATACACCAAGTGCACCAATTGCAATGTTGTGACCAGGGAATGCATTTACTTTTACGATTTTACCCTTGCTGTCATGGCTAAACTTTCCAATACGAGGTCCAAGGATTTTTGCACCGATAAGAGCACAAATACCACCAACCATATGAATTGCACAAGAACCAGCGAAATCGTGGAAACCAATCTGTGACAACCAGCCGCCACCCCAAATCCAGTGAGCCTCGATTGGGTAAATCACAAGTGAAATAACACCTGAATAAACACAATAGCTAACAAACTTTGTACGCTCTGCCATAGCACCACTTACGATTGTTGCTGTTGTTGCACAGAACACAAGGTTGAATACAAAGTTGCTCCAATCAAAGCTTGCGTAATTTGTAAAGATACCAAGTGTTGGTCTACCTACAAGACCGAATAATGTATCCTCGCCAAGCATCAAGCCAAAGCCTAATAAGATAAACATTACTGTACCAATACAGAAATCCATCAAGTTTTTCATGATGATATTTCCTGTGTTTTTTGCTCTGGTAAAGCCAGCCTCTACCATTGCAAATCCTGCTTGCATCCAAAATACCAGTGCGGCGCCGATCAGGAACCAGACACCAAATAATAAGCTACTATACTCTTCCATAATATTTCCTCCTTGGGGTTTTTATTTATAAAAAATGGGACGCAGTTCATCTCATGAACTACGCCCCATTGCGTAACTATTTTACTGAGTAAAGAATCTCTCCATAAGTTGGATAAGGCCAAATATCACTTGGAACAACTGTCTCAAGTAAGTCAACCACCTCACGAACCTCGTTCATGTCTGCGAAAATTACATCATGGTGGAACTTAGCCAACTCATATGTATCTGTAAGCTCTTTAGCCTTTTCAATATCAGCTTCAAGCTTTTCAACTCTCTCATCCATCTTGCATGTAAGCTTTGATGCACACTCAAGACGCTTCTTTTCTACTGAAGAATCAACTGAAAGTCCTGTTGCAGCCTTTGCATTAAGAGTCTCAGCCAATGTGTACTGATAATCAGTAGCTGCTGCCATGATATCCTTCTTAACCATCTGGTCAAGTGTGAGAGCCTCGATATCAATTACCTTGTAGTAATTCTCAAGCTGAATATCATAACGGCTGTAGATTTCCTGCTCTGTAAATACTCCATGCTTTGTAAATACATCAATTGACTTCTGCTCTACAAATGCTGGAAGAGCATCTACTGTAGACTTAAGGTTCTTAAGACCTCTTCTCTCAGCTTCCTTTACCCATTCCTCTGAGTATCCGTTGCCATTGAAAATGATTCTCTTATGAGCTGTAAGCTCTCTCTTGAGAAGTTCAGCAATAGCCTTATCAAAATCAGCAGCTCCTTCTAATTCTTCTGCAAACTTATCGAGCTCCTCTGCTACGATTGTGTTCAAAATTACGTTTGGTCCTGAAATTGAAGCAGATGAACCAAGAGAACGGAACTCAAATTTATTTCCTGTGAATGCAAATGGTGATGTTCTATTTCTATCAGTTGTATCCTGTGAAATACTTGGGATTACAGCTGCACCAATTGACATCTTTTTCTTCTTAATATCCTCATAATCTGTGCCATCGATGATAGACTCAACAATTGCCTCAAGCTCATCACCAAGGAACATAGAAATGATTGCTGGTGGTGCCTCATTTGCACCAAGTCTGTGATCGTTACCAGCAGAAGCAACTGATACACGGAGCAACTCCTGATATTCATCAACTGCCTTAATAACCGCTGTTAAGAACAGTAAGAACTGTGGGTTCTGGGAAGGAGTAGCCCCTGGTTCAAGGAGATTTACTCCAGTATCAGTTGAGATAGACCAGTTATTGTGTTTACCTGAACCGTTTACTCCAGCAAATGGCTTCTCGTGTAAAAGACAGGTCATGCCGTGCCTGCTTGCAACTACCTTCATCATCTCCATGGTTAGCTGATTATGGTCAGTTGCTATATTAGTGGTTGAGAATACTGGAGCAAGCTCATGCTGTGCTGGAGCAACTTCGTTGTGCTTTGTCTTTGCAAGCACACCCAGTTTCCACAACTCCTCGTCTAACTCTTTCATAAATGCTGAAACTCTTGGCTTGATTGTTCCAAAGTAATGATCCTCAAGCTCCTGTCCCTTTGGAGGCTTTGCTCCGAAAAGTGTACGACCAGTGTATATTAAATCAGGTCTCTTATTGTACATTTCTGAATCAATGAGGAAGTACTCCTGCTCTGGTCCAACTGTTGTAATAACACGCTTTACATCATCATGACCAAATAACTTAAGCACTTTTACAGCTGACTTATCAAGTGCTTCCATTGAACGAAGAAGTGGAGTCTTCTTATCAAGTGCTTCACCTGAGTATGAACAGAAAGCTGTTGGAATGCAAAGTGTATCATCTTTAATGAAAACATAACTTGTAGGATCCCAAGCTGTATAACCTCTAGCCTCGAATGTAGCTCTAAGTCCACCGGATGGGAAAGAAGATGCATCAGGCTCGCCTTTGATGAGCTCTTTTCCTGAGAATGTCATGATTACCTTTCCGCCCTCTTCCGGCTGGATAAATGAATCATGCTTTTCTGCTGTAACACCTGTCATTGGCTGGAACCAATGTGTGAAATGTGTAGCACCAAGTTCAATTGCCCATTCCTTCATTGCATGTGCAATTACATTTGCAAGTTCTCTATCTAGTGGACGTCCCTCCTCTACTGTTTTCTTTAACGCCTTATACGCGTCTTTTGGAAGTCTCTCCTTCATGGTTTCGTCATTAAAGACTTTTGAACCAAAAATTTCTGTTACCTTGCTCATATCATTAATCCTCCTTTAGTTTTCTTAAATTCCTGAAGCTCCATAATTTGACAATACCCTCGCCGACGGATCGTCTACATTGCAGCCTTCCCAATTTCTGTTTGGCATCCAGAAGTCTGCTATCATGTGGGCCTGTCCAGGATAATATTTTTCAAACAAATCTCTATAGAGAAGTGATTCTTTAGTAAATGGTGTTGCATATTCGTATTTACGTTTTGCATTCTCCAAATCCTCATCAGAATAAATGCTGTTTGCATATTCCTTTAAGTAGTAAACCATTGAATGTCCTACCGCATCTGAGAATGCTGCTTTCTCCCTAAAGAGAATGTCGTATGGTAAATATTCATCTCCTTCAAAAGCATGTCTAAGCAAGTATTTTCCTTTGTTATACTTATTCATCTTTATCTCAGGATTTATTCCCATTACATAATCAACAAAAGCTAAATCTCCGAATGGAACTCTTGCTTCCATTGAGTGAACTGAGATACATCTATCTGCTCGAAGCACGTCGTACATGTAAAGCTCTCTCAGTCTCTTCTCAGCTTCTCGTTGGAACTCTTCAGCACTTGGTGCGAAATCAGTATATTTATATCCGAAAATCTCATCTGAAATCTCACCAGTCAAGAGAACTCTTATTTCTGGAAATTGCTTTTTGATTCCTTTACAAATCAAATACATTCCCATGGAAGCTCTGATTGTTGTAATGTCGTATGTACCAAGTGCTGCTACGACTTCTTCAAGTGATTCTAGAACAAT
>JAEEGH010021779.1_pt1 | contig 13208 bp, 9 predicted proteins | sample 9134181 | NCBI WGS metagenome assembly JAEEGH01 (sample SAMN16246544, study PRJNA631951) | gut metagenome | biome: gut microbiome; feature: rumen; material: DP-attached | host: Bos | place: Iran: Karaj | collected 2018-10 | reverse complement strand
CGGAGAATCTTTTTTAAATGGGTGGTTTCTCGTGCGTCACACCTCTTGTGCGGCGGGCGCGGCCCGAACTCTACACGGCAAAAGTCGATTTGCAAGAACTTTTTTTCGCAAGACATTGCGGAACTTGGAGTTGTGAGAATTGTCCCGTAGCGTAAGTGCTTAGCGGGGCGGCAGTTAGGTAAAACGCTTCACTAAAACGTTCTACCTTAAATTTTTTTTGACATCGCGCTCTTTCCCCGGCTCGAAACTGGGTTCCATACAATGGAAACGTGTTTGGGAGGGGCGGGGAGAGGTCGCGGCGGAGGGGTGGGGCGCGAGGGGGCCCCGAGGATGACTTCAGGCAAGAGGGTGTCAATAACAAATTACCTGGTAAGATGGCGGTGGTCGATGAGGGGGACAAGCGACATGGGACGAGACGACAAGCGGGGGAAGGAAAGAGAGCGGGGGAAGGAAGGAAAGAGGAGTGGTAAGGGGGGGAGGGCATGGAAAAGCCCGCAACCGGGAGGGGGCCGCGGGCTGGGGGGGAAGGGTGGGGGAGGGGTTACCAGGCGTAGGTCGTGGTGGTCTGGGTGACGACGGGCTGCTGGACGACGGTGCGGGTGACGGTGGTCTCCTCGACAACGGTGGCGGGGCGGGACTGCTGCTCGCTGTTGCAGATCGTGAACAGGGCGAGGGCTCCGAAGGCTCCGAGGCAGGCGCCCGCCAGGAGGTCATCGCCGCCGCCGCCATGGTGGTGGTGATGGTAGTGGCCGTGGGGCGCGGGCGGACGGCCGTGGCCGTGGGGGCCGGGCCTGGCGGAAGCGGTGCTGGCTCCGACCAGCATGAGAGCGGCGAGGATGGCAACGATGCTCTTGAGATTGATCTTTTTCATCGGTCAGTTCCTTTCAGGTCGCTGGGGGTTGGTTGCGACTGAATCCAAAGTCGCAGGAACTGGGGCGGGCGTTACAGGGGGGGGGCGCGCTGCGCGCGCAGTGACGAGTGACGAGAGGAAAGGAAAGTAAGAAGGAAGAAGTAAGAAGTACGAATGACGAGTGACGAATGACGAGTGAAGAATGAAGAGTGAAAAGGAGGAGGGACGAAAGGGGGGGCGGGGGAGGGAATAAAAAAGCGAATTTATTGGAAAACTACCGTAAAATCACGGCAATGGAGAGAGAAAAATGGTGGCGGGGGGGAGGGGGCGGAGGGGGTCAGGCGCGGCAGAGGTAGGAGTGGGTGATGCGGGAGGGGGCTTCGATGGCCTGGAGGATGGTGAAGCCGGCGCGTTGGAGGATCTGGCGGAGGATCCAGTCGGAGGTGACGAATTCGCGGCGCGGGGTCTTGGCGAGCTCGTCGGCCATTTCGGGGTCGGAGGTGGCGAAGGTGTCGAGCCAGGCCTGGATGGCCTCGATGGGGTGGTCGTCGGGCCAGGACATGTCGGAGAGCAGGAAGGGGGCGCCGGGCCTGAGGGTGGAATGGATGCGGTTGAGGGCGATCTGCTTCCAGAAGTCGGGAAGGTGGTGGAGGGCGAGGGCGGAATGTGCGGCGTCGAGGGGAGGGGCCTGGTGGACGTAGGTGAGGAAGGTGGCGTGGTGGAAGCGGATGTTGGCGAGGTGGCGTTCGGCGGCGCGTTCGGCGGCGAAGCTGAGCATGGCGGGGGAGAGGTCGATGGCGTGGACTTCGCGGCAGACGGCGGCGAGCCGGAGGGCGAGGACGCCGGTGCCGCAGCCGTAGTCGGCGACGGACCATTCCGGGCGGGGCGCGAGCAGCTCCATGGCCTGGGCGGCGTCGGCGTCGGGGTCGCGGAAGCGGCGGTGGAAGGCGTCATAGGCGCGGACTTCGTCGGCGGAGGTGAAGTCGCGGCCGAGGGGGATGCTTTCGTCGTAGCGCCAGTCGGGAAGGTCGGTCTCAGGAGTCATAAAACCTCTTTCCATACAATGGAAACGTGTTTTGCGGCGTGTTGTCGCGGGCTCACAGGTGGGTGCCGGGCGGGATGGAGGTGTTCTTGGGGATGACGATGATGCCGTCGGCGACGGTGTAGAGGGGGTGGTGGCCGTCGGGCTTGCCGTCGGGGGTGATGACGCAGCCGTCGCCGATGCGGGCGTTCTTGTCGACGATGGCGTTGCGGATGACGCAGTTGCGGCCGATGCCGAGCGGGAGGATGCCGGGGGGGAGCTCGGGCGGGTCGTAGTAGTCGGCGCCCATGACGATGGTGTTTTCGAGGGTCGTGCCCTCGCCGACGCGGGCGCGGACGCCGACGATGGAGGAGCGGATGGAGGAGGCGGAGATGATGCAGCCTTCGGTGAGGAGGGCGCGGTCGAGGTCGCATGCGGTGATCTTGGAGGGGGGGAGGAAGCGCATGTGGGTGTAGAGGGGGCCGGCGGAGGAGTAGAGGCTGAAGGGGGGCAGGGGCTGGGTGAGCTCCATGTTGGCCTCCCAGAAGGCGCGGACCGTTCCGATGTCGCGCCAGTAGCCGCGGAAGCGGTAGGAGTAGACGGAGCGGGTCTGGATGGCGGAGGGGATGATGTTCTTGCCGAAGTCGCGCTGGTCGTTGTCGAGGAGGATCGGGAGGATGTCGGCGTTGAAGATGTAGATGCCCATGGAGGCGAGGAAGCGTGGGTCGGAGGGGGAGGAGGACGGGTCGCGGAGCTCGTCGAGGAGGGGGGTGTTTCCGGGCTTTTCGACGAAGCGGCGGATGCGGCCGTTGGAGTCCGTCTTCATGATGCCTAGGGCGCCGGCCTGCTCGCGGGGGACCGGCTTGGTGCAGATCGTCACGTCGGCGTGGCGGGCGATGTGCTCCTCGAGGACGGGGCGGAAGTCCATGCGGTAGAGCTGGTCGCCGGAGAGGATGGCGACATAGTCCGGCGAGCCGTCGAGGATGTAGCGCAGCGACTGGCGGACGGCGTCGGCGGTGCCCTGGAACCACGAGTCGCGGCCCGGGGTCTGCTGGGCGGCGAGAATCCGCACGTAGCCGGAGTGGAACTGGTCGAAATGGTAGGTGTTCTGCACGTGCTGGTGCAGGGAGACCGAGTTGAACTGGGTCAGGATGTTGATGCGGCGGATGCCCGAGTTGATGCAGTTGGAGACCGGGATGTCCACCAGGCGGTACTTGCCGGCCACCGGGACCGCCGGCTTGCAGCGGTCACGTGTCAGGGGCTGAAGCCGCTTGCCCTCGCCACCTCCCAGAATCACTCCGACCATGTTGATGTCTGCCATGATGCCCAATCTCCTGCGCCTGCGTTGCCGTGCTGTCGTTTCTTCGCAAGCCAGCATAGCCCACTCGCCCCCCCCGGGCAAGTGCCGAAAGCGGAAAAACGTCATTCTGCCCGCCCAGCCGCCTTCCGCCTTCTGTCAGATACAAATTGTCTGGTAATTTGTCGGATTTTTGGGCGATTTTGCGGATGCGGGCGGCGGCAAGCAGTGGCAGGGGAACAGGTCCGGCGCATTTTTTTTGCTCCTCCGGCCGGGGACTTTGTGGCACTATCCCGACGCCATGTCCGACCCCCGGCGTCCATCCTTTTCCTGTTTCCGCGTCCTGCTGGCCGCGCTGCCGCTGCTGCTCCTGCTGCTGCTGGCGGTTCCGGGCCGCGCAGACATCGGTCCGTTGCAGACGCTGGTCGTGGTCAACGTCGCCGACCGCGAATCCCGTGCCCTGGGGGCCTACTATCTCGAAAAGCACGGCATCCCGCCTGAAACGCACCGCTGCGAGCTCAAGCTGTCGCGTATGGTCGGCCAGAACATCTCGCTGGAGGACTTCGAACGAGACATCCGGGCCCCGATCGAGGCGCACATCGAGCAGCACGGCCTGCGCGGGCAGATCCAGCTGGTGGTCTTTTGCTGGCGCGGACCGACCCGGGTGGGCGGGGACAACTCCCTGAGCTCGGCCTTCTATTATGGATATAAGGCCCGCCCTGCGGACGCGAAATCTCCGTGCTCCATCGCGCCGGACTCCCGCTCGGGCTACTACGAGGCCTCCCGGGCCTACAGCGCGACCGCCGGCTACACGCCGCTCCGCTCCCCGCTCGCGTTCGTCTTGACCGCCCGCACGCTGGACGACGCCAAGGCCGTCGTCGACCGTGCCGTGGAAGGCCATGCCGCGGCTCCCGCGGACGCCGCCTACCTCCTGTCATCCTCCGCCGACGCCGCACGGGCTGTCCGCGTCACCCAGTTCCCCGCCGCCTCGAACCTGCTCCGCCGCCTGGGCGTGAAGGCGGAAAACATCCTCGTCACGCCCCAGGCTCCGGGTTCCGTCGAGCAGCCGCTGCTGTTGGCCTCGCTGGGACAGGCCTCGATTCCTTCCAACTGGCTGGCGAAGCCCTCGACGGTCCGCTTTCTGCCTGGCGCGGTCGGCGAGCATCTGACCAGCTGCGGCGGCCAGCTGCCTACGCCCTGCCTCAACCAGGCCAGCGTCTGGGATTGGCTGGGAATCGGGGCGACCGTCTCCTACGGCACCGTCTCCGAGCCCTGCAACTTCACGGTCAAGTTCCCCCATGCGCGGCTGGCGACCTACGTCGCGCGCGGTTTTTCCCTGGCCGAGGCGCTGGCGATGTCCGTCTCCAACCCCTACCAGGGGCTTTTCGCCGGCGATCCGCTGTGCGCCCCCTGCGCGCGGCCGCCGACCGTCGCCGTCACCTATCCGCCGCCCAACACGGGCGTATCCTCGAACGCGCCGCTGGTTCTGCGCCTCGACCTGGCGGCCCATCCCGATGGGCTACCCCCGGCCTACCTCGACCTCTACGTCGACGGCCGCCATTACACGCCCATGGCCCGTCCGATGTCACCGGCCGGCAACGAAATCACGTTTTCCGTCGGCCCCTACACCATCCGGCACACCGTCGGGCGCGGCGAGGACCTCGACGCCGCGGTCCAATCTTTCGCCTTCACGCTGCGCACGGCGTCTGGCAACCAGCTCCGCACCACGGTTTCCGGCGACCTGCTGTTTGTCTCGCTGCCCGCCGACGAACCGCTGCCCGTCGCATGCTCCGTCGACAAAGGGCTGGCCGCCGCCCCGTACATCGGCGTGCGGCTGGTGTCCGGCCATGTCACCCTGTCCGAGGCCGGCGAGCCGGCCATGCAGACCGTCACCCTTCAATTCCACATGGGGGCCGCCCGCCGCTACTCGCTCGAATATCCCATCGACCTCTCCTTCCTGCCGCGCGGACTCCACCACCTCACCATCGTCGCCCGCGACGGCTCCGCCCTCCAGACCCAGGGGCAGGCGACGCTGCCCATCCTTCGCAAGTGATTCCAGCCAGGGGGGGGGGGGGCGCAAAAAAAGCTGTGATTTTACGGTGATTCTATCGAAAATATCGATTTTTTGGATTGGGGCGCGTCGGTTGCGGCGAGTCTTGGCTTGAAGGGGGTGGGGGGCAGGGGTAGACTGCGCTTGCCATGAAGTTGAAAAAATTGGTGATGCTGATGGCGGGGATGGTCATGCTGCTGACGCTGACGGTCTGGGGGCAGTCTGCGCGTTGTTCGCGCTGCAAGCGGACGATCCGAGCTGGCGAGGTGTACTACCTGACGGAGCTGAAGGAGTCACTCTGCAGCGACTGCAAACGATATCTGACCCCGACCCCCTGCAAGGTCTGCGCGACGCCGATGCCGAACGGCGGTGCCGAGTTTCGCGGAAATTTTGGCTACTGCACGAATTGCGCCACCCTCATGACCGAAGCCCTCGCCGAGCGGTGCATCGTCTGCAAGGGGCCGTTGCATCAGCGGATTGTCGCCGACGGAACGTTGGTCTGCTCGCCGGGCTGCGCGAGCAAGTACCGCATGGACAAGGTGGGCGCCCATGCCCTGTCCGCGCTGAAATGCGCCAGCTGCGGCCGGGTGCTCGCCCAGAACGAGGGGCGGGGTGTCCGCCTCTACGCCGGACAGCTGGCCTGCTCCGACGAATGCGCGTCGGCCCTGTTCCCGCGCTGCGAGGTCTGCAAGCGTAAGACTCCCTCCCAGCGAAAGGTGGCCGGCAAGCTGGTCTGCTCCGACAATTGCGCGCGTACCCTGATGGCGCCCTGCGTCGTTTGCCACAAGCCCTGCGACGCGGAGACCTCCGCCCCTGTCTGTTCCGAATGCCGCCGTACCGCCGTCCGCAGCCAGGCCGAAGGCGAGGCCCTGCTGTCCAACGCCCAGGGCGAGATTTCCTGGCTGTTCGGCGTGGCGCTCGGCTGCAGTCCCAGGCTCGTACTGACCACGCACGAGGCCATCCAGGCGGTCATGAACGGCGACGAAGGCAGCTCCGACGAGGGCACGGGCACAACAAAAGGCCTGTACGTCTCCCGGCGGATGCGCGACAGGGAGACTGGCGAGGTGTTCGTCTCGGGGTGCACCATCTACGCGCTGGCCGACCTGCCCAAGGAGCACCTCCGGGATGTCCTGGCGCACGAGGCAACCCACCACTGGCTCGCCCATCACGCCTGCGGAAAGCTTGGACGCCGCGAGGAAGGCTTCTGCGAGTACATGGCGACGATCGTCTCCCTCTTCCATAAGAATACAGACGTGGCGAACGCCAAGCTGGACAACATGCTCACCGAGTACAACAAGGAGGGGCTCATGTGGTGGATCCGGAATGTCGGACAGCCCCCCCGCGCCCCCTCCAAGGGCATGGCCTACCCCTGGCTGGACACCGATTTGAATCGCCCCTGACCCCCGACGGGGCAGGGGACCTCCACCTTCGCCTCGATAACACGACAACAAACCAGACAAATAGCTATTGACATTCCGTGCGCGAAAAGAGCCAGCCCCCACCCACCAAAAAAAATCCAACCAATTACCTGACAATTAATATCTGACATACGCAACCACTTACCGCGACCACAACCACTTACCTGACAATTTGTATCTGACACGGGGTTGCAAAAAGAAAAGGCTGGCGGCGGGGCAGGAGAGGGGGTAGAGTAGGGGCGAAACGATTGGGATCTGGCCCCTGCGGCCGGACCGGGTCCGCGCTGGAACCCATGCGACGGGTCCCTCCAAAACCCCGCCAGGGCCGGAAGGCAGCAACGGTATGGATGGGAACCGGGCGCCGTGGGGTCTCTGGCGCGGGACCGGTTCGGCCGCAGGGGCTTCTTGCGCCGGGCTGCAATCGACATTTTTTGGAGGATTTTCGGGGGTAACTGAAAATGGGTTGCATTGGCCGGGTGGGGGGGATATGATTGACGGATTGACGCGTCCGGGGTGCCGGGCCAGGGAAGAATACGTTCAGGAAGAAAGAAGACAGGCATGCAAATATTGGCGTTCTGCATTTATTTCGCAGTGGTGTTGGTCATCGGCATCTACTTTTTCATGAAGTCGAAGGGGGGCGGGGAGAAGGAGTACTTCCTGGGCGGACGGCAGATGGGACCGTGGGTCTCCGCGATGTCGGCGCAGGCCAGCGACATGAGCGGCTGGCTGCTGATGGGGTTCCCGGGTAGCATTTTGGCGTTCGGACTGGGCAAGGTGTGGATCGGCATCGGGCTGGCGCTGGGGACGATTCTGAACTGGGCGCTTGTGGCCAAGCGGCTGCGGCGGTTCTCGGCGGCGTCGGGTGACGCGATCACGCTGCCGCAGTACCTGACCAATCGGTTCGCCTCGACCAATCCGGCGCTGAAGATTGCATGCGCGGTGGTGTTCCTGGTGGCGTTCACGGTGTATGTGGCGAGCGGGTTCGTGGCCGGGACGAAGGTGCTTGTCGCGGTCTGCCCGGCGCTGGCGGGCAAGGAGCTGCTGGCGATGGAGATCTTCGCCGCTCTGATTCTGTGCTACACGTTCCTGGGCGGCTACAAGGCGGTGTGCTGGACGGACTTCTTCCAGGGCATCATGATGCTCTGCGCGCTGCTGCTGGTGCCGATCACGATGGTCAAGCTCGGGCGGTTCGACGGCGCGTTTGCCGAGGCGTTCACGGAGGGCGATTTCACGGCGAAGGCGTTCGGGAGCAATCCGTTCGCGGCGAGCTGGAACGACGTGGTGTCGGGCCTGGGCTGGGGGCTTGGGTATTTCGGGATGCCGCACATCTTGGTGCGTTTCATGGGCATCAAGGACCCGAAGGCCGTGAAGAAGTCGGCGTGGATCGCGTGCGTATGGGTGGTGCTGTCGCTGGGGGCGGCCATCGCGGTGGGCATTCTCGGGCGGACGTTCCTGCTGCAGAACGGTGACGTGACGCAGTCGCTGGCGGCGAAGCTGCTGCCGGCGTCGGCCCAGCAGATGGTGTTCGTGGAAATCGTCAACAACGTGTTCCCGGCGTTCGTGGCGGGCATCCTGCTGGCAGCCATCATCGCGGCGGCGATGAGCACGGCGGACTCGCAGCTGCTGGTGGCGTCGTCGGCGTTTTCGAGCGACTTCTACCAGCCCGTGGTGCGCAAGAACCAGGCCACCGACGCGGAGATGCTGTGGGTGGGGCGTTTCGTGGTGATGATCGTGGCGTTCGTGGCGTTCTATATCGCGGCGAGCGGCCTCGGCAAGGCGGGGTCGTGGGCCAGCAGCATCATGGACATGGTGGAGAACGCCTGGGGGCTGTTCGGTGCGGCGTTCGGACCGGTCGTGATTCTGTCGCTGTTCTGGCGGCGGTTCAACTACGCGGGGGCGCTGGCGGGCATCATCGGCGGTGCCGCGGTGGACGTGGTCTGTCTGTACAAGCTCAGCGCTTGGCTGGGCGGGACGTATCTCTATGAAATCGTTCCGGGCTTCCTGGCCGGACTTGTCATTGCGGTCGTTGTGACGCTGGCCACGAAGAAGCCCGGCGCCGAAGTCGAGGCCATTTGCCGCAAGGCACTGGCGGAATAGCGCCGACGCCAGGGCGGCGCCGCCGCCACACGGGAACCGGGGTCTGCGGATGCGCAGACCCCGGTTTTTGTGTTCCTGGGCCTTTCCAGCTAGGCCAAAAGAGGGACAGACCTGGTTTGGCGGGAAAACATCTTACCATAGAATGGAAACATGTTTTGATCGTGTCCAGAAACCGTTTTCCATTGTATGGAAGCATGTTTTGAGAGAGAGGGGGGGGCGGGTGGTGGCTGATTTGTCAACAACAAATTACCTGGTATTCTTATCGGATTGCGGTCGCGCCGGGGGCGTGGAGGGAATGGAAGAGTGGAGGCGGTTGGGTGGCCGGCCGACGACCGGCCATCAAGAGGGGGGGGCACCAGGGCAAAAGAGGGACAAGACCTGGTTTGGGGTGGCCCGGGGCAGGGGGGAGTTTTTCCCTTGCCCGGGGGAGGGGAGTGGGCGATACTTGGGGTAGAACGGCGTCTGACAAGGCGTCGGGGTGGCCAACCGTAACGGAGGTGTCATGAGCGAATTATCCCAGAGCGTCCAGTCCGCAGGTGAATCTCGTCCGGGGGAGGAAGGGAGCTTCGGAGGGGGGGCGGCCGAGCAGATCCGCGCCGCCATGACCGCCGATGGGGCGCCGGAGCTGGCCATCGAGGCCTTTCTGGGCAACGTCGGGCGCTGGGCGGCGGGGGAGCGAGGAACCATACCGGTGGCCAGTCTCGAACCGATTGGAAAGCTGCCGGATGCGGCCGGCTTTGTCGAGCCGGCGACGGCGGAGCTGTCGGCCCTGCTGGCCCGCACGGTCGTCATCAAGCTGAACGGCGGCCTGGGGACGTCGATGGGCTTGCAACGGGCGAAATCGCTGATCGAGGTCAAGTCCGGCCTGACATTCCTCGACATCATCGTCCGCCAGATTCTGCACCTGCGAGCGGTTCACGCGGCGCCGCTGCCGCTGCTGTTCATGACGTCGTTTTCCACGCATGCGGACACGCTGGAGGCGATGCGGACGCGTCATCCGGGCTTTCGGAATCCGTCGCCGCTGCCGCTCGTCTTCCAGCAGCACCGCGTGCCCAAGCTCGACCCCGAGACCCGGATGCCGCTGAGCGCGCCGCCGGAGCATCCCGAGCTGGCCTGGTGTCCGCCCGGCCATGCGGACATCTATCACGCCTTGCAGACGGCGGGCATCCTGGAGGTGCTGCTGGCGGCGGGTTACCGCTATGCGTTCATCTCCAACGCCGACAACCTGGGGGCGATCCTTTCGCCGTCGATTCTCGGGCAGTTCGCGGCCTCGGGCGCGCCGTTCTGGATGGAAGTGACGCGACGGACCCACGCCGACCGGAAGGGGGGGCATCTGGCGCGGTCGGCGGAGACGCACCGCCTGTTGCTCCGCGAATCCGCGCAATGTCCGCCCGACGAGACTGACGACTTCCAGGATGTCGACCGCCACGCCTATTTCAACACCAACAACCTCTGGCTGTCGCTCCCGGCGCTGGCCGGTCTCCTGAAGGAGACGTCCGGCCTGCCGCCGCTGCCCCTCATCGTCAACCGCAAGACGCTCGACCCCGCCGATCCGTCCTCGCCGCCGGCCATCCAGCTGGAGTCCGCGATGGGCGCGCTCATCGCCGACTTCCCGGACGCCTCCGCCGTCATCGTCCCGCGCACCCGGTTCGCCCCCGTGAAGACGACCGCCGACCTGCTGGCCATTCGCTCCGACGCCTACGTCCTGTCCTCCTCCTACCATCTCACCCTCCATCCCTCGCGCGGCGGCGTGCCGCCGACCATCACCCTCGACCCGCGCTACTACAAGATGCTCCCCGACTTCGAGCGCCGGATTCCCAACCCGCCGCCCTCCCTCCTCCGCTGCGACTCCCTGACCATCGCCTCCGACCACACCTTCCCCGCCGACGCCCCCCCGCTTGTCGGCGACGTCACGCTCTGAGGGCGGGCCTCCCACCGGCGGGTGCCGGCCGGGTGCAAGGCACGTCGGCGAGTCGTCCATGGGAAGTCCGCAGGCACGGCCCGGACGAAGCCGGGCCCGGACAAGGGATTGGCGCGTTTCCGAAAATCTTGGGGCCGCATATCCATGAGGTGCGACATTCCTGTCGCGCCACTGAACCTGCCCAACCACCGGGCTCGGAGCGCAGGAGCTGTCGTGCGATGTTTTTGTGCGGTCCGGGGTGGTTTGGGGATTGCGGGCGGGGGGCGGGGAGGAGTAGAATTGTCGCCACATGAGCGGATTTCTCACATGGTTCCCGACAGGACTGGGCGCGTGGAGCAACGGCATTGCTGAAATTGCCGTGCTGGCGGTCGCGTTTTATTTTGTCATCGGGCTGTTCCGGGATACGCGGGGGGAGGAGGTCATGTGGGGGTTCGTGCTGACGGTCGGCGCGCTGTTCCTGCTGACGAAGGTGTTCCATCTGGAAGAGCTGCAATGGATGCTGCAGAGCCTGACGACATACGTGGTCACCGGGGCGATCGTGGTGTTCCATCCCGAAATCCGGCGCGCGCTCGCGGAGGTCGGCAAGAAGCACGTGCAGGCCGACGTGGAGGTGAGCGAGGATACGCTGTCGGAGATCGAGGACGCCATCGATCGCCTGTCCAAGGAAAAGATCGGGGCGCTGATCGCCATCGAGCGGGAGAACAACCTCCATTCGCTGCAGGAGAGCGGCCGGGTGCTGGATGCGGAGGTCACCGCAGACCTGCTCTGCACGATCTTCTATCCCGGCACGGCGCTGCATGACGGCGGGGTGGTGATCAGCAAGAACCGGCTGGTGCGGGCGGGCTGCATGTTCCCGATGGCGACGGGGCGCGGCGACGTCGAGAAGAACGTCGAGGGGATGCCCCGGCGCGTCTCGATCGGCCGGCTGGGGATGCGGCACCGCGCGGCGCTGGGGCTTAGCGAGGACACCGACGCGGTCGTCATCGTGGTCAGCGAGGAGACGGGCGCGATCCGCGTGGCCACCAACCGCAAGCTCACGGATGTGCTGGAAATCGAAGGACTCACCAAGATTCTGAATGCGTTCTTCGTGCGGAAGGCGCCCGAGCGGCACGACTGGTTCCGTCGCTGGCGGACGGCTTCGGCCGCCGAGCGTGCGGCGGTCACCGAGGACGCGGTCATCGAGGACGCCGGCGTGGCCGTCGAGGTTCCCGGGCCCGCCCCTGCCAAGGAGGAGGCCCCCGTAGCCGGAACCGCGCCGGAGGCGGAGTCCGCCGCCGCCGAGGAGGAAGAGTCGCACGTGGAGCCCCCGCCGCCGTCGGCCGCCGCGTCCGCCGCCCCCGAGACGTTCACCGGAGGTCACTCATGAACCTACCCGCGCGTTTTTCCGGTTTCGAGCGCTGGGTGCGCCGGGTCCGCATCTTCTTCGCCACGCAGATGGGCACGTGGCTGCTGTCGATCCTGGCGGCGGTCATCGTGTGGGCGGTGGTGCGCGAAAAGACCAGCAACACACAGGTCATGGAGGCGGTGCCGCTGGCGGTGCATGTGCCGGATGGCTGGATGGTGGTTTCGCAGTCCTCGCGCCAGGTCAATCTGATGGTGAAGGGGACGAAGTCGGAGCTTTCCGGCCTCCGCCGCGACGCGGTCCAGGTCACGGTGAACCTGAAGAACCGCCCCATCGCCAACGACGCGGCCACGGTTTCGGTCACGCTCGGCTCTGACTACGTCAGCCTTCCGCGCGGGGTCCGTCTCGAAAGCATCTCGACCAACCAGGTCACCATCCAGATGGAGCGCATCCAGACCGCGCTGGTGCCGGTGCGCCTCGTCACGCAGAACATGCTTCCGACGGGCTACGAGACGGTCAGCGTCTCCATTTCGCCGTCGGCCATCGAGGTCACGGGCCCGAAGAGCAGCGTACAGGGCCTGGCGTCGGTCGCCACCGAGCCGCTCAACCTGGACGGGCGCGTCGATTCGGTCCATCAGACCCGTTTTCCGCTGGCCGCGCCGCCGACGCTCGCCATGCTCTCCTACGGCGTGGAGACCGTCCAGCTCGATGTCGAGATCGCGGCGCGCCGTTCGGCCCGTACCTTCCGGGCGCTGCCCGTGCGGCTGCTCATTCCCGGCGGACTGCCCGTCCAGGCCGAGCTCGAGCCCGAGGTCTGCGACGTGACCGTCAGCGGCAGCGACGCGGTCATCGCCGGGCTCACCGCCGACGACATCCGCCTCTTCGTGGAGCCCGTCTCCTTCATCCCGTCCGAGACGCCCGCCACGCGCGTGGTCCAGGCCAAGCTGCCCGCCGGCGTGACGGTTCATGCCATCACGCCTTCCGATTTGTCCGTGCGCATGGTCCGCCCCGACACCCCCGCCGAGGCCGGGCGGTACGGGGGCGAGCGATGAGCTGCGCCTTCCTCACGAAAATGTCGAAACTTTCGATTGTTTCGAAAAATTCGATGTTTTTTTGCCTGTTTCTTGCCCTCCCGCTGTTTTCCCGGGGTGGTTTTGCCGCCAGCTGGGATGACGCCGAGCTCACGCCGGAAGCCGTCCGCCTGACCGCGGC
>JAEEGH010021777.1_pt1 | contig 13208 bp, 13 predicted proteins | sample 9134181 | NCBI WGS metagenome assembly JAEEGH01 (sample SAMN16246544, study PRJNA631951) | gut metagenome | biome: gut microbiome; feature: rumen; material: DP-attached | host: Bos | place: Iran: Karaj | collected 2018-10 | reverse complement strand
AATTGACTACGTCGAAAGCTTCGCATTTCTCAATTCATTTTATAAAAGGTCCCCACCCGTCGGGAAACTTAGGCACACAAATCGCCAAGATCAACCCTATTAATAAAGGTGAGGTGGTCTGGACCATGAATCCTCAGGATGTGGCTGTGCTAGGCGAACTGGTCACCACGGGCAATTATAATCCCGAAAAGGTGATAGCAATTGCGGGCCCCAACATCAAGAATCCACACTATTACCGCGTCAAAGCTGGAGCTTGCTTATCGGAAATCATTAAGGGTCAACTGCTTAACAAAAATTACCCCAAAATGGACGCTGATGATTCTGCCAAGGCAAACCGTGTCATCTCTGGCGACATTTTGAGCGGTGCACAAATCACCGCCGAGGGATTCATCGGCGCATACGACGACTTGGTGAGCATCCTCCCTGAAGGCGATTATTATGACTTCATGGGTTGGATGATGCCTGGCTTAAGAAAGTTCAGTTTCTCGCGTACTTTCCTCAGCGGCTTCATGCCGAAGAGCACCTTCAAACCCTTGGGAATTGAGTTGCCACGCTTCGAAAGCCTTTGGAAATACGACACCAACACCCATGGCGACGAACGTCCTTTGGTCTTCACGGGCAACTTTGAGCGGGTCTTCCCCTTCGACATCTACCCCACCCAACTCATCAAGGCTTGTATCATCGGAGATATTGAGTTGATGGAAAACCTCGGCATCTACGAGGTCGAGCCAGAAGACTTTGCCTTATGCGAGTTTATCGACACCTCGAAAACCGACATCCAAGCCATCGTCCGGGAGGCATTGGAGAAATTGAGAAAGGAGGCCATGTGATGTTCAACAACTTGCGTCGATTCATCGATAAAATCAAGCCGAATTTCGTGAAGGGCGGCAGATTCGCATGGCTTCAGAGCACATTTGAGGCCTTCGAGACCTTTGCCTTCACGCCCAATCGAGTCACCAAGCGAGGCTGCCATGTCCGCGACGCCATCGACTTGAAACGCGCCATGATTACCGTGGTCATTGCCTTGATTCCCGCCATGCTCTTCGGCATGTGGAACATCGGCTACCAACATTACATTTCCTCTCCCGAAATTGTCAATTGTCAATTATCAATTTTCAATTGCTTCTGGTTCGGATTCCTACGAATGCTGCCCATGCTGGCGGTATCGTATATTGTCGGTTTGGGAATCGAATTCACCTTCGCGCAGATACGGCATCACGAGGTGAACGAAGGCTTCTTGGTCACGGGTTTCATCATCCCGATGATTGTGCCCGTCACCACGCCTTTGTGGCAACTCGCCATCGCCACGGCCTTTGCGGTCATCATCGGCAAGGAGGTCTTCGGCGGCACGGGAATGAACTTCCTCAACCCTGCCTTGGTGGCACGCGCCTTCCTATTTTTCGCCTACCCCACCCGCATGTCTGGCGACAATGTCTGGATAGCCAACGACTTATGGGGGACCGATGCCATTACTAGCGCCACACCTTTGGCAGAATTGGCTGCTGGGACACACCCCTCTGCATCTGCTTTGGATATGTTGATTGGAACGATTCCTGGTTCCACCTGTGAAACATCGGTCATTGCCATATTGTTGGGTGCCATTTTGTTATTGTTTACAGGTATTGCCAGCTGGCGCATCATGTTGTCAGTCGTGCTTGGCGGTGGGCTTATGGGCTTGCTGTTCAACGCCATCGGCGCCAATGAATATATGCAACTGCCGTTCTATTACCATTACCTGATGGGCGGCTTCATGTTCGGTGCGGTCTTCATGGCCACTGATCCTGTCACAGCTGCACAAACCAATATCGGCAAGTGGATTTACGGCCTGCTCATCGGCATCTTTGCTGTGATGCTGCGCGTCATCAACCCAGCCTATCCCGAAGGCATGATGCTCAGCATCCTGCTCATGAACTGCTTTGCACCGCTCATCGACCACTGCGTTGTTGCCCGTAACATTAAAAAGCGCCAGAAACGAGCTCTCGTCAAACAAAAAACCTACGCCCAATGAAGAAAGACATCAACAGCAACCGGCACATCTTCTTGTACGCCACCATCTTAATCGTTGTCGTGGCGGTGCTGCTCACAGTAACGGCCCTGTGGCTGCAGCCTTTCCAAGACCGCAACAAGAAGAACGAGAAGCGTATCAACATCCTTACGGCGGCGGGTATTCCTGACGTCAATGCCAAAAATGCGGCGCTGCTCTTCGAGAAACACTGCACCTCGGAGTTCCTCTTGGACGAGAATGGTAATCCCACCGAAAACGACGAGGGTCTGCCCGTATTTGTCATCGACCGTCAGACCAGCGTCATCCCCATGCAGGGCAACGGACTCTGGGGTCCTATCTGGGGTTATCTCGCCATCGCCGCAGATGGCAAGACCGTTGTAGGTGCCACCTTTGGACACAAGTCGGAGACCCCTGGCTTGGGCGGCGAGATCACGACCGAAAAGTTCCAAGGCCAGTTTGCCGGCAAACAGGTCATGGGCAACGGCAACCCGATTCCGATTGAATTCGACGCCATCACAGGTGCCACCAAGACTTCAAACGGTGTCAAAGAAATGATTGACAACACTTTGGAAAAGTATTCGGTCTATTTGAGGAAATTTGCTGAAAGAGGAGAATAAGCCATGGCCAACTTCAAGAAACTCGTCATAGAACCCTTGCGTAAGACCAACCCCGTCACTGTGTTGGTGCTGGGCATCTGTTCGTGCTTGGCCGTGACCGCCCAGTTGAAGCCCGCTTTGGTCATGGGTGCCTCCGTGACCGTGGTGACGGCACTCTCCAACTTCATCATCTCCTTGTTGCGCAAGGGCATCCCCAACCGCATCAGAATCATCGTCCAACTCGTTGTCGTGGCCACTTTGGTCATCTTGATTGACCAGTTCTTGAAGGCCTTTGCCTATGACGTCAGCAAACAACTCTCTGTTTATGTGGGCCTTATCATCACCAATTGCATCATTATGGGTCGCTTGGAGGCTTTCGCACTCTCTCACGGACCTTGGGAGTCATTCTTGGACGGCCTTGGCAACGGATTGGGTTACAGTTTGATCCTTGTCATCGTGGCATTCTTCCGTGAACTGCTAGGTTCGGGAACACTTTTAGGCTATCAGATTATACCCCAATCATTTTATGAGGCAGGCTATATGAATAACGGCTTGATGATTCTGCCGCCGATGGCCTTAATCGTCGTAGGCATCATCATCTGGATCCAACGCACCCGAAATCCCGAGATGCAGGAAAACAACCAAAACTAAAAGGCCATGGAACTTTTCAAACTCTTGATAAAATCGGTCTTTGTAGACAATATGATCTTCGCCTATTTCCTAGGGATGTGTTCCTATTTGGCTGTTTCGAAGACCGTCAAGACAAGTGCAGGTTTGGGTTTGGCCGTGACTTTTGTGTTGGTGGTTACCGTTCCCGTCAATTACCTGATTAACAAATACCTATTGGCTCCTGGCGCTCTGGCATGGATTAACCCCAATTGGGTTTCAGTTGATTTGAGTTTTCTCACTTATATCATCTTCATTGCCATCATCGCTGCCATTGTGCAGATCTTGGAGATGATTATCGAGACCTTCACGCCGTCATTATATTCTGCGCTGGGCATCTTCCTCCCATTGATTGCAGTGAACTGTGCCATTTTAGGCTGTTCGCTCTTCATGCAGGAGCGAGGTTTCAGCAATGTAGGCGAGGCGGCAGTGTTCGGTCTCGGTTCGGGCATAGGCTGGCTATTGGCGATCGTGGCCATCGCCGCCATCCGCGAGAAACTGCGTTATTCCAAGATTCCCAAAGGCCTGCAAGGCGTGGGCATCTCGTTCATTATCACTGGATTGATGGGTATTGCCTTTATGGCTTTCATGGGCATAAAACTATAAGCGTATGAATCTCTCTACCACCTTGATATTAAGCATCGCAGTTTTCCTCGGCATCGTTCTGTTGCTCGTTGCCCTGTTGCTTTGGGTGCGCAACAAACTCATGCCCAAAGGCAAGGTGAAGATTACCATCAACGACAACAAAACATTGGAGGTCCAGCCCGGCAGCTCGCTGATGGCCACTTTGGCCGAGGAGAAGGTGTTTCTGCCTTCGGCCTGCGGTGGTAAAGGCAACTGCGGACAGTGCAAATGCCGCGTAGTGGAAGGCGGCGGCACGATATTGCCTACCGAGGTGGGATTCTTCACCCGCAAACAGATCCAAGACCATTGGCGTTTGGGCTGTCAGGTGAAAGTGAAAGAAGATTTGAAAATCGTAGTGCCGCAGTCGGTGCTCGATGTCAAGGAATACGAATGCACGGTGGTCAGCAACCGCAATGTGGCCACCTTCATCAAGGAGTTCAAGGTGCAGCTGCCCGAGGGCGAGCACATGGACTTCATCCCTGGCTCCTACGCCCAAATCAAGATACCGAAGTTCGACATTAAATACTCCGACTTTGACAAGGAACTGATTGGTGCTGAGTATCTTCCCTCATGGGAAAAGTTCAAGATGTTCGACCTACGTTGCGTCAACACCGAGCCAACGGTGCGTGCCTATTCCATGGCCAACTATCCCGCCGAGGGTGACGTCTTCATGCTGACGGTACGTATCGCCACACCGCCTTTCAAGGCTGACAAATCAGGATTCATGAATGTCAACCCAGGCATTGCCTCGTCGTATATCTTCTCGCTGAAACCTGGCGACAAGGTGCTGATGTCGGGGCCTTATGGCGAGTTCCATGTTAAAGATCATTCGGCCAATAATGTACGGCTGCCACAGTGTGACAGCCCTACACAATTGCCCGAAATGATTTGGGTCGGCGGTGGTGCAGGCATGGCACCTTTGCGCGCGCAAATCATGCACCTGACCCGCACCTTGAATGTCAGAGACCGTGAGATGCATTATTTCTATGGTGCCCGTGCCCTGAACGAGGTATTCTATCTCGACGACTTCCGTCAACTGGAGAAAGACTTCCCCAATTTCCACTTCCACTTGGCCTTGGACCGTCCCGACCCCGCCGCCGATGCGGCAGGCGTGCCTTACACGCCTGGTTTCGTGCACAATGTGATGTACGACACCTATCTAAAAGACCATCGTGCCCCTGAAGACATCGAATACTACATGTGCGGCCCTGGCCCAATGAGCACCGCTGTAGTCAATATGCTGGACAATTTGGGCGTGGCACTTGAGAATATTATATACGATGATTTTGGTGGAGGGGCACCGAAGAACTAAATCATCAGACTTCCTTCTAGTTTAAGCAAAGCGATTTTATTGGGTATGCCTCCGCCATAGCCCGTGAGGATGCCTTTGGCACCCATCACCCGATGGCAGGGTACGATGAGGCAGATGGGATTCCAACCTACCGCACCACCAACCGCCTGCGCAGACATTTTTCGGGGTTTTGGAGACGTTTCGGGAAACGTCTCTACAATGCGTTTTGCTATTTCTCCGTAGGTTATGGTCTGTCCGAAAGGGATTTCGCTAACGACATCCAAGACCGCCTTACGGAAAGGCGTTAGGCCTTCCATACGGTAGGCAGGCGTGAAATCAGGTTGACGACCGGAAAAATAGATGTCTAACCAGCGGCAGGTATCACGGATTATGGTGGGTTGAGACGTAAAATGTTGTGTCTCTACAGCAGTTGATAATTGTTTGTGTTCATTAAACGAACCTGCAAACAACAGACCAGTTAGCACCTCGCCGTCGGTATACAGCAGCAGGTCGTCGAAACCTTCAGGTGTTAGATAGCGGAATACGTTCATCATTCTTCCTCCGATGCGAATTTGCGCAAGGCCGCTTCGTCCAAGCGTTGCACGGTCCATTCGTCCATCGGCACGGCACCGATGCTGCGATAAACCGTCAACGCGGATTTATTCCAGTCGAGGCAGATCCACTCCATGCGGCCGCAGTTACGCTCCACGGCAATCTTGGCGAGGTATTTCAGCAGGGCTTTGCCATAACCACGACCGCGTTTCTCGGGAAGGATGAACAGGTCTTCAAGATACAAGCCCTTACGTCCGACAAAGGTGGAGAAATTATGGAAAAACAAAGCAAAGCCGACGACTGCGCCATCTTCTTCGGCAAAGACCACCTCGGCGGAATGCTCCACAAAAAGGGAATGGTAAATAGTGGCTTCGTCGGCCACGACTTCATCGGCGCATTTCTCGTAAACGGCAAGTTTCTTGATGAATTCAAGGACAAGGCCCGCCTCTTCGGGCTTTGCAGGACGGATAGTGAATTGCGTGTTCATGGTATAGTTGTTCATTTAAGGTTAACGGTGGGTCCTTCGACACTTCGACAAGTTCAGTGCTCAGGAACTCGTAATGGATCATTTTTTCAGCATTTTGCCTCTGAGATGCTTCAACGCAGCCGGCAGCACCTCGGGTTCCATCATCTGAAGCGCGGTGTTGAACTCTTCCAGCAGCTCGGGATAGTGGACGCTTTGTGCGTAAGTTAGTTTGATTGCTAACGACTTCACCCCGATGGGTTCATCGGAAAGCATGGTGTTGAAACAGAAGTCAAGGAAATCGGTACGGATGTTCTCAGGGTCGAAAGACGTTCTATCCAAGAGATTCATAATGAGACGACGCTTGGTGGTGCTGTTGGTACGCATGGCTTCATCGATAAGGACGTTTTGCCGTTCATTCAGCCAGGCATCCTCCGTCTTGGGTAAATGCGTCAGCACCCAAGCGGCATTGTTGGAAGTACGCTTGTCGTCATCGAAGAGCAACTGAAACAGTTCCTCCTTGAAGTCACCATCAGCCAAGGCTCGGGCATCGCCTCCACTGATTCGGCCGGACAATATGGTTTTCAGTTCAGACATTCAGCTTACAATATCTGCGCTGTATGATTCTTAGTATCCACCTTACCGATAGCATCGATAATAACGCCCTCTTCATCAATAACGTAGGTAGTGCGCAATGTGCCTTCAGTCACTTTGCCATACATCTTCTTCTCGCCCCAAGCCTCATAGGCTTTCAGGATGGTCAAATCAGTGTCGGCGATGAGGTGGAAAGGCAGGTTGTATTTGGCGATGAAACGTTGGTGCGAGGCGGCACTGTCGCGGCTGACACCCAACACGTTATAGCCCAAAGCGAGGAAGCGCTCGTAGTTGTCGCGCAAGTCACAGGCTTCGGCAGTGCAACCCGGTGTGCTGTCCTTAGGATAGAAATAGAGTACCAATTTCTTTCCGGCAAAATCGCTCAATTTGACGAGGTTGCCGTTCTCGTCTTTGCCCTCAAAATACGGGGCTTTCGTTCCTTTTTGTAGCATGGTTTGTATGTTTTTATAGTAATCTCGAAGTTCTTTGATGTTGAACATAGGTGCAAAATTACACCCTTCTCACTAAATCCTTATTTCAGATTTATGTGAGATTTGTTCCCCAAATACCTAAATACTTTACTTCCTATTCTCCTCCACCCACTTGCGAGCATTCACAAACGCCTCCATCCAAGGCGAGACTTCATCGTTCTTGCGCTCATCAGGATAGAAGGCCCACTGCCAAGGTAGGAAGGCTCTTTCGAGGTGGGGCATCATGGCGAGATGTCGCCCATCGTTGGAGCAGATGCCAGCAGTAGACCAGTCGCTGCCGTTGGGGTTGCCTGGATACTCGTCCTGACCGTATGACATCACAATCTTGTACTTGTCGCGGTAACAGGGGAAATAGAAACGGCCCTCGCCGTGGGCAATCCACACACCGAGGCGTCGACCAGACAGTGACTTGAGCATCACGCTCTCGTTCTGGGCAATCTCCACATTGAGGAAGCCCGACTCGAACTTGTGCGAGTCGTTGTGCATCATCACAGGGTGCTCCTCGTGGTCGGGATAGAGCAGGCCGAGTTCCATCATCAGCTGACAGCCGTTGCATACGCCGAGGCTTAGTGTGTCCTCGCGGGCATAGAAGTCGTCAAGGGCTTTCTTAGCCTTCTTGTTGTAAAGGAAGGCTCCTGCCCAGCCTTTGGCCGAACCCAGAACATCGGAGTTAGAGAAACCACCTACAAAAGCAATCATGTTCACATCCGTGAGGTCTTCGCGGCCTGTGGCGAGGTCAGTCATGGTGACATCCTTCACATCGAAGCCAGCGAGATAAAGGGCGTAAGCCATCTCACGGTCGCACTGGCAGCCTTTCTCACGAATGATGGCCGCGTTGATGCCCGTGGGCTTACGACGGTGCATATCAATACCAAGGCTGGCCGCCGTGCCAGTGAAGCCACGACCGAAACTGTAGTGCAGGTACTGTTTCTTGTAGTTCATGAAGCGTTCCATAGCCTTGCGCGGACCGCTCTGCTTGCGGTCGAGCAGGTACGACGACTTGAACCAAGTGTCTCGCAGCGCATCGATGTCGAAGATATAGTTGTGGTCGCTATGAGCAATATTGATTTGACGTTTGGCCATGGGCTTACCGATCATCTTGAAACCAATGCCCAGCTCGCGCAACATGCGGTTGGCGATGCCGTCGTTGGAGACTTGGAGGACCACTGAGGGCTTCTCGCAGAACAGCACGGCCATCAGGTCTTCCTTGTCGAAAGCGCTCAAGTCGAGGTTCATACCGTAAGTCGTGTTGGCGAAGTTCATCTCCAACAGCGTGGTAATCAAGCCGCCTGCCGAAACATCGTGACCCGCCAAAATCAAGTTGTGCTCTATGAGTTTCTGGATGGCGTTGAAACACTTCTTGAAGTAGTTGACACTCTTCACATCGGGAGTAGCTTGACCGATAGCACCAATGCTTTGGGCGAAGCTGCTACCACCGAGTTCAAAGCCGTCTTTCGAGAAATCGATGTAAAGAAGCTCTGTGTTTTCGTCGGTCTTCATCACGGGACAGATGACTTGACGGATGTTCGACACCTCGCCTGCGGCAGAAACGATGACCGTTCCAGGAGCAACGACCTTTTCACCATCAGGATATTTCTGCGTCATGGAGAGGCTGTCCTTACCCGTTGGCACGTTGATGCCCAAGGCCACACAGTAGTCGCTCAAAGCTTTCACGGCTTCGTAAAGTCGGGAGGTCTCGCCTTCTTGTTTGGCAGGCCACATCCAGTTGGCGCTCAATGAGACACCTTCGAGATTGCCTTCAATCGGTGCCCAGAGAATGTTGGTCAAAGCCTCAGAAACAGAGAGGCGCGAAGCGGCAGCAGGGTCGATGAGGCCCGCTATCGGGGCGTGACCCAAGGCTGTGGCGATGCCGCGTTTGCCGTTGTAGTCCAAGGCACTGACGCCAAGGTTACTCAAAGGCAGTTGCACCTCGCCCACACATTGCTGCTGTGCCACGCGACCCGTCACAGAGCGGTCCACCTTGTTGGTGAGCCAGTCCTTGCAGGCCACGGCTTCCATTTGCAGCACGTTGTTGAGGTATTTGTGTATATCGCGTTTGGTATAGCTGATTTTCTTGAAATGATAAGGCTTGGTCTTATCGATAAGCACCGTCTTAGGCGCACTACCGAAGAAGTCGGAAATAGCCAAGTCAATGGGAGCCTTGCCTTTCTTGCGGACGAAACGCAGACGTTCATCGCCCGTCACCTCGCCCACTTCGTAATAAGGGGCACGCTCACGCTCAGCGGTCTCCTTGATGATATCCTTGTCCTTCTTGTTGACCAGCAAACCCATACGCTCCTGCGACTCGTTGCCGATGATTTCCTTGTCGGAAAGCGTCGGGTCGCCGATAGGCAGATTATCGACATACACCACGCCACCTGCGTCTTCGATGAGTTCGGAGAGGCAGTTGAGGTGGCCACCTGCGCCGTGGTCGTGGATGCTGCGAATGGGGTTATGGTCGCTCTCGGCCATGGCACGAATCACGTTACTCACACGCTTCTGCATCTCAGGGTTGGCGCGCTGCACGGCATTCAATTCAATGGCATTGCTGTATTGACCGGTATCAACACTCGACACGGCACCGCCGCCCATACCGATGCGGTAGTTGTCGCCGCCAAGGACGATGATAACATCACCTTCCTCGGGTTCCAACTTCTTGGCATCCTTCACTTTGGCAAAACCGATGCCGCCGGCCAACATGATGACCTTATCGTAGCCTAATGTCTCTTTCTCGCTATGTTCAAAGGTCAGCAAGCTACCGTTGATGAGGGGCTGGCCAAACTTGTTGCCGAAGTCGGAGGCCCCGTTGGAGGCCTTGATGAGTATTTCTTCAGGGGTCTGATAGAGCCACTTGCGCGGTTCGATGTCTTTCTCCCACTCACGGCCTTGCTCCGTGCGGGGATAAGAGGTCATGTATACAGCAGTACCTGCCAACGGCAAGCTGCCTTGACCTCCAGCCAGACGGTCGCGGATCTCGCCGCCGCTACCCGTGGCTGCGCCGTTGAACGGCTCCACGGTGGTCGGGAAGTTATGCGTCTCGGCTTTCAGCGAAATCACCGTATCAATGGGCTTAATTTGGAAAGCAGAGGGTTTGTTGGGCTCGGCAGGTGCAAACTGTTCCACTTTGGGGCCAAGAATGAAAGCCACATTGTCCTTATAAGCCGACACGAGTCGGTTGGGATTCATCTTCGAAGTCTTCTTGATGAGGGCAAACAGTGTGTTGGGCATCTGCTTGCCATCGATGACGAAGGTACCATTGAAAATCTTGTGGCGACAGTGTTCGGAGTTGACTTGCGCGAAGCCATACACCTCACTGTCAGTCAGTTTGCGCCCGATCTTTGCGGATATGCCTTTAAGATAATCCATTTCCTCTGCGCTCAGGGCTAAACCTTCCTGCTGGTTGTAGGCCTCAATGTCGTTGATGTATTTCAGCGGCTCAGGCTTGCGGTCGACAGAGAACACCTTTTGGTCGAGGTTCTCGTATCGGTTTTGCAGCATCGGGTCGTAAGGTGCCTTTTTCGAGTCCACCTTATGGAACTCCTCAATGCGGATGATGCCCTTGATACCCATGTTTTGAGTAATCTCGACAGCGTTGGTGCTCCAAGGCGTAATCATCTCACGACGCGGTCCGATGAAATGGCCTTTCACCGTGTCTTTTTCGATTCTTTCGGCATTACCGAAAAGCCATGTGAGTTTGGAAATGGTTTCCCCTGAAAGTTCGGATTTAGAATCAACAGCGATAACACATTGATTATCAGGTTGGAAAAAAGAAATCATATGCGCAAAGATTTATGCCGCAAAGATAGGAGTTTTTATCTAAAAAGATTCATACTGAAACAAAAATTCCGAATACAAAAAAGCATCCGGAATTGTTTTCTCGAAAACAAGTTAAACTTTTTACTCTACAAAAAGCTTTTTCACTACATCTCCAGCTTTAACGAAGTAAAAACCACTTGAAAAACCTTCCAAACTGATGGTTTCTTTCCTCTTCACAAACAGGGTTCTTACGACGCGACCCATTTCATCGATAATAGTCACAAGGCCATCAGCCTCGATGGTGAGGGTTTCCGAAGCGGGATTGGGGTAAACACTCAGAATGACCGTTTCGGTTTCCCCGACGCCCACATGTCCACAGTCGTCATAAAGTTGAATACCTTCCCATTCCTCGGATGCTTCAAAAGCTTCTATACAGTTGCAAGGTACTATGATATGCACATGGTCGTTGATATCGGCAAAGGCATCATCCCAAAGAAAGAAAGGCTCCGTGGCATGAATGAAGATGTAATCAAGCTCTTCACAGGAACTGAAAGCATTCGAGTTGATTTGCCGCATACCGGCAGGGATCTCAAGGTATTCCAAAAGAGGGCACTCTGCAAACGAATGAAAACCGATGTTCACAATGGTATTGGGCAGAGTGACACTGGTCAGGTTTTCGCAACCGTAGAAAGCTTCACTTCCGATATAGGTTACTCTGTATGATTCCCCGTTGATGGTCTCTGATTCGGGAACGACGACATCGCCCGAATAGGTGTTTGGATAGTCGTCGTTGACTACGATAAGAATGGTTTCGCCGCAGCCTCCTCCTGGAAGTTGTTGGGTGACTTTGCGGTAATAGATGCCATTGACATAGTAATCATAGGCAAAAACATTTTGGCAAAACAACATGAGTGCCATGGCTAAAACTGAAAAGATAGCTGTTCGTTTCATACTTGATTCTTTTTAAATTGTTGAATATTAAGTGATAGCTTTAATAGTCCTGAATACACAATAGAAAAAACATTTCTCGTTATTATTTAGTTGCATAAAAAGAGAATAATATAACAACGCATCGTCATTTTTTTTGAAAAAAAACAACGTCGCGTTATTTTTCAGATAACCTTTGCACCTAAACTGGAAAAAGACACGCAGAAAGAATGGAGTCTTCCGAATCATACGGAACCGTAACAAGCAATGCCGAAACAACCCAAGCTGACTTCAACGCCCTTGTGCTTCGACATAAGGCAATGATTTGGCATATCTGTTCCGATTACAATGTCGGAAAAGCTTGGAAGACAGAAGACTGCATGCAGGAAGTGTTGGTTAGCCTATGGCGAAGCTTCGGAACTTTCGAAGGGCGTAGTTCGGAAAAAACTTGGGTATGGCGCGTGGCGACCAACACAATGCTGATGCTACGACGCAAAGATGTCAAAAGTCCGCAAACGGAGCCCATCGAGACCGTCAGTGTGGATGATAAGGACGATGAACCGAGCAACGAGAGTTATCAGCAACTGCAACAACTTATTGACACACTTCCCGAAGAAAGCGGCACCATCATTCGCGCCTTCTTGGACGGCTTTTCCTACAAGGAAATCGCTGACATGACAGGTAATTCGGTTGGGGCTGTGGCCATGCGCATCGTGCGCATCAAACAAAAACTCAAACAGATGTACGAAAGAGAAAACACCATATCACAATGAAAGACAATGAGATAAAAAAGGAAACAAACAACTCCAAACGCGACGATTTCAAGACCCAATGGAAACGTCGCCAGCAGTGGCAGGAGCAGGCCAAAAAGGCAATGCCTGACGACGAGACTCTTTTGCGTTGGACCAAGAAGGCAAGAGAAAACCATGATATGCCAGAGGTGAATGTCATCCCCTTCCCCTCCCATCGTCGCAACCGCTGGATTCCTTATGCCGCTGCTGCTTGCATCGCCATTGGAGTGGCTGCTATCGGCCTGAATCGCCAAGATGAAACAAATAGCTCATTGCCCGAGGCCAAGGAAGTCAAGGTGGAGGGGCAGACCGTCCGGTTCCTCTGCAACAATGGCTGTTCGGCACTAGAAGTGATGCTCTCGGCCAATGAAGTCATCAAATAACAAAACTCAAAAACGATGAAAAACTTCTTCATATATCTCGCAGTATTCCTTGCCATAGGGCTGTCAGCC
>JAEEGH010021775.1_pt1 | contig 13209 bp, 13 predicted proteins | sample 9134181 | NCBI WGS metagenome assembly JAEEGH01 (sample SAMN16246544, study PRJNA631951) | gut metagenome | biome: gut microbiome; feature: rumen; material: DP-attached | host: Bos | place: Iran: Karaj | collected 2018-10 | reverse complement strand
TGATTGGCAATGTGATGATGACCTTTGTTCGTGCCTACAACGGCTTCTTTACCACGACCGTCTTGACAGACTACTGTTTCGGACTTGGTGGAGTCGTCATCGGCACAACCCTTGGAGCCTACGTCTTCAAGCGCATTCCCAATCGCATCTTCCGCTACATCGTCTATGCCTATATCGCCATAAGCGGCGTGATTATTCTATTGACAAATTGAAATGGCAATACAGGTGACATACAGGAGAACTGTGTCTCACTGTGTCTCACATTGTACCAAAGGCGACATTTTAGTGCATTCTCACTGTGTCTCACGCTAGCACCAAAGACGACGGTCAAGACCCCTAAAATTTACCCCAAAATTCGCTCCGGGGTAGAAATAGGGTACAAAAATAGCTAAAATAACTTGGAATAACAAAGAACAATTAAGAAGTGTTAACAAGCAAAAAGCCCTCAAAATGAGAGCTTTAGAATAGTTTGTTCAAATTGTTCTAAGTTGCTAATAATCAGCTATTTGCCCACGCAGAAGCGGGAGAAAATGGTATTGAGGGTTTCTTGGGGCGTGATCTGACCACCTGTGATTTCGGCGAGAATGGAGATGACATCGCGAAGGTCTTCTGCAAGGAGGTCACCAGGTAGGTTTTGGTCCAGGCCGTTCAGTACGTTGGTGAGTGAGAGGTGGGCCCGGTTGAGGGCATCGTAGTGGCGGGCATTGGTGACGATGAAGTCAGAATCGGACAGGGTGGGGATGTCGGCTGCCTGGTAGATGGCCTGTTCGAGGGCATCAATGCCTTCACCGTATTTGGCGGAGATGGATAAAAGGTGAGGGGTGAGTGGTGAAAGGTGAGTGGATAGGTCTTTTGCAGAAGGTACTGATTGTTTATCAATCTTGTTCTGAATGATAATGAGGGACTTATCCTTGCAACGCTCCTGTATTTCTTGAAGCTCTTCTGAGGTGGGTTGGGCATCAATCATCCACAGGACAATGCGAGCCTTTTCGATGGCAGCATAGGTGCGGTTGATGCCGATTTTTTCTACTTGGTCAGTGGTTTGTCGGATGCCTGCTGTGTCAATAAAACGGAAGGCAATGCCCTGAATGTCGATGGTGTCTTCGATGGTGTCGCGGGTGGTTCCGTGTATGTCGGAGACGATGGCCCTGTCATCTTTTAGCAGGTGGTTGAGCAGGGTAGATTTTCCCACGTTGGTCTTGCCGACGATGGCTACGGGGATGCCTTGTTTTAGTGCTTGTCCAGTTTCAAAGCTATGGGCCAGGTGAGCAATGTGGCTGTCAATGGTACGGGCTAAGGTGAGCAGTTCCGTACGGTCGGCAAACTCCAGGTCTTCATGGTCAGAGAAGTCGAGCTCCAGTTCCAGTAGCGAGGTGAGTTTCAAAAGCTGCTCGCGCAGTAGTGAGAGCTCTGACGAGAAATGTCCCCGCAGTTGGCTCAGCGCCATCTGATGGGTTGCTTTGTTCGTGGAGGCAATGAGGTCGGCAACGGCTTCAGCCTGCGAGAGGTCCATCTTGCCGTTGAGGTAAGCACGCTGTGTAAACTCGCCAGGTAGGGCCATACGACAGCCGTTCTGCACCAGCAGTTCCAATACCTTATTTAAAATATAGCGCGAGCCGTGACAGGAAATTTCCACGCTGTCTTCGCCTGTGTAGGAGTGGGGGGCACGGAATACGGAGACAAGCACCTCATCGATGGCCTCTTGATGCGGGGAAACCGCATCGCGCTCGACGATGCGGGTAAAATGGATGGTGTTGGGCGCAACGGTGTCGCAGCGCACGGAACAAAGCGAGGAAACCGCGGCAAAGGCCTTAGAACCACTGACCCTGATGATGCCGAGGGCACCACCAGGGGCAGTTGCTAATGCACAGATGGTATCGTTCATTTAGATGCGATCAAGGACTTTCTCGATGAGGGTATCGATGGAGTTCTTGTACTCGGTGTTCATCTTCTGGGCGTAGCGGTTGGCAATGACCATGCAGCAAGTCATGGCTCGATGGCCCAGCAGCGAGGCAAGTCCGGCAAGGGCCGAAGACTCCATTTCGAAGTTACAGATCTTCATGCCGTCATACTCGAAGCTCTCAATCTTCTCGTTCTGCTTGGGATCGGCAATGTCGGCGCGAAGGATACGTCCCTGTGGACCATAGAAACCACCGCAACTGATGGTGTATCCACGTACCATGTCTTCGCCAGCAATCTGATTGATGAGGTCGGCATCAGCCACAGAAACATAAGGTGCACCCTTGATGGGATCCCATGCCATGTGCTTCTTGAAAGCCTCCTCAAGCTGTAGGTCACAGACATTGTTACGCCCAGCATAGTAATTGAGCAATCCGTCGAAACCGATGCTCTTGACGCTGGCAACGAAACATCCTGTCGGGGTGTAGGGCTGGAGCCCGCCGCAGGTGCCGATACGCACCATTGTCAGTGTACGATGCTCGTCAAACTCCTCGCGGGTCTCGTAATTGATATTCGCAAGGGTGTCGAGTTCGTTGGCCACGATGTCGATGTTGTCACAGCCAATGCCATGACTCTGGCAGGTGATGCGCTTGCCTTTATAGGTTCCTGTAATGGTGTGGAACTCACGGCTGCTGACTTCGCACTCTTTCGTGTCGAAATGGGCGGCTACGGTGTTGACACGGGCAGGGTCACCCACGAGGACAACCTTGTCGGCTAATTGCTCAGGACGGAGATGCAGATGGAAGCATGAGCCGTCGTTGTTGATGATGAGTTCAGACTCTGGAAATACTCTTTTCATAGGCTTAATGATTTAATAATTGGTTTTCTGAATATCGGATGTCTTGTTCCATCAGCGGGATGTCATGTTCCTGCTGGGCTACCTTCTTTTCAAGGTTCAGGATTTCCCTGCTCATCTGTTCCCGCTGGGCCGGTGTGGCTTGGCTGTATTTAGTGCGGGCAGTCTTCAGTTCTTGTTCCATGTTGTCGAGTTGGTTCTGCATGACAAGCAGCTGTTGAAAGCGTTCGCCATTTCCTACTGCTTTGAAATCGGAAGCAGAGGTATAGACGGTATTGTCGTTTATGACGAAGAGTCGTGGAGATGTAGCTGGTTCGACGGCGTGGGTATTGATGTTCGCCACACGCTTCAGGGCCTCATTCCGTTCTTGCCCGTTGCCCCAAGTGTCAGCAATTCTTTCAATGTTGGCCAGTCGCTTGAGCTGTTCTGGGGCTGTCTCGTTATAGACCTGGCGAACCTCATTAGGAATAAAGGTATAGATGCAGACATAACCGGCAGGCTGACGGCGTGAAGTGGCGAAGTAGCCGATGTTGCTTTCCTCGTCGATGATGTATAGAATGTCGTCGCCTTTCGAGTTAAATGGCATACCGATGTTCTCAGGACGCAGGAAGGTACGTGTCTCCGCATTGTAACGGGTGACGAAGATATCATATCCGCCAATGCTTTCACTTCCCTTGGCAGAGAAATAAAGTGTGGTCCCGTCGTTCATGAGGAAAGGATAGTCTAACGAATCGATGACGCTTGGGCTGTAAAGACCTGCCAGTTCCGCTTCGTTGGTAAAGGTATTGCCCACTAGTATACTCTCATAGAGTTTGCGGTCACGGGCAGAAATCTTACGGGTGCCTATCTCGTTCAGGTAACTGTAACCCTGCTGTTCTGCCTTGATGACGCCAGTGCGTGGCGTGAATTTTATTTTGCTGAGCATGTCACTACGGGGTACGAGCATGCTGTCAATGAAAATCACCCGTTGGGTGTTTTGTACCATACGGTCATAGCGGGTATCAACAGGTGCTTCCTCAACGACAGGCTTCTTTGTCGTAGGTTTTTTCTTTTGTGCCGATACGGCAATAGTCATGCTCGCTAATGCGGCAAATATGATGCAACGGTTTAAATATTTCATACTGTTCTTTATATTTGTGAAAGCAAAGATACGAATTTATCATGATGAATGGTAAATTCTTAATCATGAATTAAAGTTATTTAATACTCTACAAGCTTTTCGGCAGCCTCAAGGGCATTCCAAATGGAGTAACGGACTTCTGGATTCAGTTGTTGAAGATGATGGTAGATGTCCAGTATGGCTGTGCGGTTAGTGTCGTGTTCGTAAGGGCATTGCTTGAGTTGTTTCCTGTAGCCTTGTTGCTCGGCATAAGTCCGGATGTCAGTCTCGGTGCAAAGACAAAGAGGGCGGATGATGGTAAGCGGCATCTTCCTCATACGGAGCAGGGCAGGCATGGTGCTGAAGTGTCCTTGGAAGGTGAGGTTCATCAATGCGGTATGTATGATGTCGTCCTGATGATGCCCGAGTGCAATCTTGTTGCATCCTATCTGCTGGGCAAGGTTGAAGAGTTGCTTGCGACGTTGCCAGGAGCAGAGGAAACAAGGAGGTTTCGTCTTTTGTCGAGAGTTGAGAGTTGAGGGTTCCTGACGATGCCAAGCGTCAGAGCCAAGCGAAGGGTTGAAACTGGTGGTAACGATGTGGAGGGGAACCTCCAGGCGCTGACAGAAGTCTTGGAGATAGGTGGTGTCCGTCTCATAATGGATGTTCTCCATGCGCACGTGGAGGGCTTCAACCGTGAATTGAGGACGCTGGATGCGAGAGCGACGGGCCAGCAGTTCCAGCAGGCAGAGAGAGTCCTTTCCGCCGGAAAGCCCCATCAGGATGTGGTCGCCGTCCTCAATGAGACGATACTGGCCGACAGCACGTCCGAAGCGTCGTCTAAGTCGTTCTTCTACAGTCATTTACTTCATGAAAACCAGATAGACGGCACAGATGATGAGCAGGAAGGCCAGGATATGGTTCCAGTGCAGGTTCTGTCCCTGAAACATGATGTTGGCGATGACTGCGAAGACCGTCAGCGAGATGCACTCCTGTACCACCTTCAGCTGAACCAGCGTGAAGGGGCCTCCGTTGTCAATGAATCCAAGACGGTTGGCGGGCACCTGACAGCAATATTCCAGGAAGGCGATGCCCCACGAGAAGATGATGACGCCGAAAAGCGGCCATGAACTGCTGACGCCTGACTGTTGCAGTCGCAGGTGTCCGTACCAGGCAAGTGTCATGAAGATGTTGCTCAATATGAGCAGGATGATGGTGTAAAGTCCATTCATTGTTTCATACAGCTAAGTTAATTTTGGCTGCAAAATTACGAAAGATTTTAGTTTCGTGCAAATATTGGGGTAAGACATTTGCGGTTTTATCCCAAATATTTATTACCTTTGCACCCAAAATGAAGAAACGATGGAAATAAAGAAAGCAGAATTTGTGATTTCGGCTCCGATGGTCTCCATGTGCCCGAAGGATACGAAGCCCGAATACGCCTTCATAGGCCGCTCGAATGTAGGCAAGTCAAGTCTCATCAACATGCTGACCAACAACAAGAAGCTGGCCAAGACTTCGGCCACGCCGGGAAAGACGCTGCTCATCAACCACTTCATCATCAACAACGAGTGGTACTTGGTGGACTTGCCGGGCTATGGCTTTGCCAAGCGGTCGAAGAAGGAGATCCAGAAGCTCGACCAGATGATTCGCGGCTATATCCTGCAGCGTGAACAGCTGACCAATGTCTTTGTGCTGGTGGATGTGCGTCTGGAACCCCAGACCATCGACCTGGAGTTCATCCAGTGGTTGGGCGAGTCGGGCATTCCCTTTGCCATTGTCTTCACGAAGGCTGATAAGCTGACCGTGTCAAAGGTCAAGGCCAATGTCGAGGCCTACAAGCGCAAGCTCCTGGAGACATGGGAAGAGCTGCCACCGCTGTTCCTGACCAGTGCCGAGAAGCGGCAGGGTAGGGACGAGGTGCTCAGCTATATCGAGGAAATCAATTCATCCCTGAAATAAATCGAAAATCGTAAATCATCATGGTTCCCTACTTAGACGTCCAACACCTCAGTAAGTCGTTTGGTGCCCTCGTATTGTTCGAGGACATCAGCTTCTCCATTGGCGAGGGACAGCGGGTAGGACTGATAGCCAGGAACGGCACGGGCAAATCGACGCTGCTGCAGATATTGGCTGGACATGAGGGATATGACTCGGGCGACATCATCTTCCGTCGTGACCTGCGCGTCGGGATGCTGGAGCAGTCGCCTACGTTTGACCCCGAGGAGAGTGTGCTGGATGCGTGCTTCAATCATGAGGGGAAAGAAGAGAAGGTGCTCAAGGCCAAGCAGATTCTGACGCAACTGAAGATACGCGACCTGCAGCAGCCCATGGGACAGCTCTCGGGTGGTCAGCAGAAGCGCGTGGCACTGGCCAACGTACTCATTACGGAACCTGACCTGCTCATTCTCGATGAGCCGACGAACCATCTTGATCTGGAGATGATTGAGTGGTTAGAGGGATTCCTGCAGCGGGGCAACAAGACGCTGCTCATGGTGACTCACGACCGTTTCTTCCTCGACCGCGTGTGCAACAGCATCCTGGAACTGGACGACCGGCAGCTCTATGCCTATCGGGGCAACTACGCCTACTATCTGGAGAAGCGGCAGGAGCGTATTGATGCACGTCGTGCTGAGGTGGCCCGTGCTAATAACCTTTATCGCACCGAATTGGAGTGGATGCGCCGTATGCCACAGGCTCGGGGTCATAAGGCAAAATATCGTGAGGATGCGTTCTACGAGTTGGAACGTGTGGCGAAGCAGCGTCTTGAGGAGCGTCAGCTCAGACTGAAGGCCTCGCATGTATATATAGGTAGTAAGATTTTCGAGTGTCAGTACATTTCGAAACGCTACGACGAGCAGGTGCTGCTCAAAGACTTCTACTACAACTTCTCACGCTTTGAGAAGATGGGTATCGTAGGCAACAACGGCACAGGCAAGTCAACCTTCATCAAAATGCTGCTGGGTGAAGTTCAGCCAGACGAGGGGCGTATCATCATCGGAGATACGGTCCGTTTCGGATACTTCTCGCAGGAAGGCCTTCAGTTTGACGAGGAGCAGAAAGTGATAGATGTCATTACTGATATTGCCGACTACATAGACATGGGTGGACATAAAATGACTGCCTCCCAGTTGCTCCAATACTTTCTCTTCACCCCTGAGCAGCAGCACAACTATGTGTATAAGCTGAGTGGCGGTGAGCGCCGTAAGCTCTATCTGTGCACAGTACTGATGCAGAACCCTAACTTCCTGGTGCTCGATGAGCCGACCAATGACCTCGACATTGTTACGCTGCAAATCCTGGAGGAATATCTGCAGGACTTTCCTGGCTGCGTCATCGTAGTGTCCCATGACCGTTATTTCATGGACAAGGTGGTTGATCACCTGCTTGTGTTCCGAGGAAATGGCGATATCAAGGACTTCCCAGGCAACTATACGCAGTACAGGGAGTTTGCATCCCATTTGGCTCCCGAGGAGGCTACGTCAGCAAAAAGCCAAAAGCCAAAGGCCAAGGAGCCCTCCACCGGGGGAGATAAGGGTCCCCGCAAGCTCTCTTATAAGGAAAAACGTGAGGTGGAACAGCTGGAACATGATATCGCTGTGCTTGAAACGGAACAGAAGGAACTTGAGGAAGCCCTTTGCAGCGGAAAGCTGAGTATTGACGAACTGACTGAGAAGAGCAAGCGCCTTCCGCAATTGAAGGAGGAACTTGATGAAAAGTCCATGCGTTGGTTAGAACTATCAGAAATATGATACAACAACAATATCCGTCACAACTGTTGGAGAAGGCAGTGGAAGAGTTTGCCAAGCTGCCGGGCATCGGCAGGAAAACCGCCCTGCGGCTAGTGTTGCACCTGCTGCGTCAGGATGCTGCCGAAGTGGAGCAGTTTTCTGATGCCATCAAGGAGATGAAGCATGGGATCAAGCATTGCCGTATATGCCATAACATCAGCGACAGCGACATTTGTCCCATCTGCTCCAGCCAGCAGCGCGACGCCTCGACCATCTGTGTGGTGGAGAATGTTCGTGACGTAATGGCTATTGAGAATACGGCACAGTTCAACGGACTCTACCATGTGCTGGGTGGTATTATCTCGCCGATGGACGGGGTAGGCCCCGGTGATTTGGAAATCAGTTCGCTGGTCAGTCGAGTGGCAGCGGGTGGGGTGAAGGAGGTGATTCTTGCCTTGAGCCCTACGATGGAGGGTGACACCACTAACTTCTACATCTTCCGCAAACTGGCCGATTATGATGTCCGCCTGAGTGTCATTGCACGTGGCATTTCGGTTGGCGACGAGTTAGAATATGCCGATGAGGTGACATTGGGAAGGTCCATCCTGAACCGTACACCGTTTAAGGCATGATAATTGATGATTATAATTGAGGAATATGAAACAAGTAAGAAACATATTGGCAAGTGTTTTCTGGGGCCTGCTCGGCGTGTCCGTGCTGGTGGCCGTGTTGTTTGAGTGCGAGGTGCTGCCTTCTGGCGAGTGGACCGGACAGGCAACGGCGGAGTTCCTCTGTCGCTGTACCATGGAAGTGGTTACCCTGGCCGGCATCTGGCTGGCGCTGCGACTGTTCAAGTTTCAGAAGGTTCATGCAGACCTCCTGTCACGCAAGGCTGAGGCACTGAAGAAGTGGGGAGCGCTGCGACTGTTGATACTGGAAGTGCCGATGCTGCTTAATACCTTATTATATTATATGTATATGCAGACCACCTATGGCTACATGGCCATCATCGCCCTGCTGAGCCTGCCGTTTGTGTTCCCCACCGTGGGGCGCTGCGAGGATGAAGTGACGGCGCATCCGGCGGCTGTGGAACCTGAGCCTGCCAAAGAAGAAAAGGAGGAGACTGAAGCATGAAACTGTCCATCATCATCGTCAACTATAACGTCAAGGAGTACGTGGAGAAATGCCTGGAGAGCGTCTATGCGGCCTCCGAGGGCATCGACCTGGAAATCTTTGTCGTCGATAACGACTCGACTGACGGCTCCATACCCTATCTGCGTGAGCGTTTCCCTGAGGTGAAGTACATTGAGAACAAGGAGAACCTGGGTTTCTCGCGGGCCAACAACGTGGCCATTCGTCAGGCCTCGGGCGAGTATGTGCTGCTCCTGAATCCTGACACTACCATTAATCCTGACGTGCTCCGTGAGTGCATTGCCTTTGCCGACCAGCATCCCAAGTCGGGAGCCATCGGAGTCCGCATGCATAACGAGGACGGAACTATAGCCCCCGAGTCCCGGCGTGCAGTACCTACGCCTTGGATTGCGCTTACCAAGTACCTGGGTCACAGTCGCAGCTACTACATGAGCTGGCTGCCTTGGGACAAGCCCGGTCGCATTGAGGTGGTGAGCGGAGCGTTCTGCTTCCTGCGCCATGAGGCCCTGAAGCGTGTCGGCCTGCTCGACGAGGACTACTTCATGTACGGCGAGGACATTGACCTCAGCTACCAGCTGCTGCGCCACGGCTACGAGAACTGGTTCCTGCCGCTCGACATTGTCCACTACAAGGGCAAGAGCACCATCAAGACCAGCTTCCGCTATGCCTATACCTTCTACAAGGCCATGCTCATTTTCTTTGTCAAGCATTATCTGTCATTCCTTCATATCTACAAATGAAACAACTGCCTCGCATACGGCTCAGGGCCCTGGAGCCTGAAGACCTCGACGTGCTCTACGGCATCGAGAACGACCATTCGCTGTGGAGTGTCGGAGCCACCAACGTGCCTTATTCGCGCTACGTGCTCCATGACTATATTGCCAACACCCGCAGCGATATCTATGCCGACCGTCAGCTGCGCCTGATGATTGAAGACGCTGACGCCCGGGTGGTGGGCATTATCGACCTGGTCAACTTCGACCCGCGTCACCTGCGTGCCGAGGTGGGTGTGGTCATCTCCGCCCCGCACCGCCGACTGGGGTTTGCCACTGCCGCCCTGCAGGAGCTGTGCCGTTATGCTTCAGCTACGCTCCATCTGAATCAGCTCTACGCGGTGATTGACCAAGAGAACGAAGCAGCCCTCAGTCTGTTCCGCCAAGTAGGCTTCACAACGGAAAATACCCTCCGAAACTGGCTTTATTCGGGCTCTGGATATGCCGATGCAGTGCTGTTGCAAACTTTTTTTGAAAAAAAATAGCAAAATATTTTGTGGAATGAAAAATAATGCGTACCTTTGCATCCGCAAAACGAAAAGAGTTGCATTCAGGTGCGTTAGTTCAGTAGGTTAGAATGCCTGCCTGTCACGCAGGAGGTCACGAGTTCGAGCCTCGTACGCACCGCCAAACAAAAGTCCATTAGATTCGTCTGATGGACTTTTTGTTTACCCACTAACCGCCAAAATATAGAAAGAACAAACTAAAAATATTACGACAATGAAACGCATACTTTTTTCACTGACCGTCCTGTTGGCCACCCTCATCGCCTGTGGCCAGAACCCTAATCAAAGCTCAACGCTCAACGCTCAACGCTCCAAGCTCCAAGCTCCAAGCTCAACGCTCCGCGTCTCCATTCTCGGCGACAGCTACAGCACCTATGAAGGCTACCTGACGCCCGACACCAATGCCGTGTGGTACTGGGACCATGAGTGGGACTGCACCGATGTGCGCAGCGTGCGCCAGACCTGGTGGCACCAGCTGCTGCGCGAGACGGGCATGAAGCTCTGTGTCAACAACTCCTTCTCGGGGGCTACCATTTGCTATACCGGCTACGACAAGGTTGACTATTCCGACCGTTCCTTCTGCACCCGCCTGAACCGTCTCGGCTCGCCTGACATCATCCTGATTTTCGGTGCAACGAATGATGACTGGGCCCATTCCCCCATCGGCGAATACAAGTACGAAGGCTGGACGCGGCAGGACCTCTACAGTTTCCGTCCCGCCATGGCCTATATGCTGGAGCACCTCATTGACCATTATCCCAACGTGCGCCTGTACTTCATTTTGAACGACATTCTTTCCGATACCATCAATGAGAGTGTGATGACCATTTGCAAGCATTACGAGGTGCCCGTCATCCGCCTTCACGACATTGACAAGCAGTGCGGACACCCCAATGTGAAGGGAATGCGGCAGATTTGTGAGCAGGTGAAGGCTTCTATTACCTCTTTTTAACATCCATTAGGCAAAAAGAAACTAAAAGATTTTGCGGTTTTGAAATAAACTCGTACCTTTGCAAAGTTTATGGAAAACGCGTCAGCGGGCTTAAAAATGGCCTTAAACGCGAAATCCCTGCAAAATTGAGACAGTTAATTGTAAATTGTAAATAGTCAAATTGTAAATAGAACTGATGGATCAGACATTCGACAACGACAGAATCATTAAGATCAACATCGAGGAAGAAATGAAGTCATCGTACATCGACTATTCGATGTCCGTGATTGTGGCTCGTGCCCTTCCCGATGTGCGTGACGGTTTCAAGCCCGTACACCGCCGAATCCTCTTCGGCATGAAAAACATTAACAACGTTTCCACCCAGCCCTATAAGAAATGTGCCCGCGTAGTAGGTGAGGTGCTCGGTAAGTATCACCCCCACGGCGACGGCTCTGTGTATGGTGCCCTGGTGCGCATGGCTCAGGACTGGAACCTGCGCTACACGCTGGTGGACGGACAGGGTAACTTCGGCTCCATCGACGGCGACTCTCCCGCAGCCATGCGTTACACGGAGTGCCGCCTCTCGAAGATGGGTGAGCACATCATGGACGACCTCGAGAAGGAAACAGTGGATATGGCACCGAACTTTGACGACTCGCTCATGGAGCCCACCGTCATGCCGACCAAGATTCCCAATCTGCTGGTGAACGGCGGTAACGGTATTGCCGTGGGTATGGCTACGAACATTCCTACCCACAACCTGGGCGAGGTGATTGACGGCTGCTGCGCCTATATCGACAACCCCGACATTGATACCGAGGGACTCATGCAGTATATTCCCGGTCCCGACTTCCCCACAGGCGCCTACATCTACGGCCTGCAGGGCGTGAAGGATGCCTACGAGACGGGTCGTGGACGTATCGTGATGCGTGCCAAGGCCGAGATTGAGAGCGGCGACACCCACGACAAGATTGTCGTTACGGAGATTCCCTACGGTGTCAACAAGGCCGACCTCGTGGCCTATATCGCCGACCTGGCCAACCAGCACAAGATTGAGGGCGTGGCCAATGTCAACGACGAGTCAGGCCGTCAGGGCATGCGTATCGTGGTCGATGTGAAGCGCGATGCCAACGCCAACGTGCTGCTCAATAAGCTCTTCAAGATGACGGCGCTACAGAGCTCGTTCTCAGTCAATAACATTGCGCTGGTCAAGGGTCGTCCCCGTCTGCTGACACTCAAGGAGTGCGTCAAGTACTTCGTGGAGCACCGTCACGACGTGACCATCCGCCGCACCCAGTACGACCTGAAGAAAGCTCAGGAGCGTGCCCACATTCTGGAAGGCTTGATCATCGCCGTCAACAACATCGACGAGGTAGTAAAGATTATCCGCAACAGCGAGACGCCCAGCGACGCCCAGCGTAACCTGGAGAAGCGCTTCGAGCTGGACGAGCTCCAGTCGAAGGCCATCGTCGATATGCGTCTCAGCCAGCTGACCGGCCTGCGTGTCGAGCAGCTGCACCAGGAGTACGACGACCTGATGAAGCTCATTGCCGACCTGCAGGAAATCCTCGACAACCCCGAGCGCTGCAAGGAAGTGATGAAGAAGGACCTGCTGGAGGTGAAAGACCAGTACGGTGACGAGCGCAAGACGGAGATCATCCCCTTCGACCATGAGTTCAATGCCGAGGACTTCTATCCCGACGATCCCGTGGTCATCACCATCAGCCACATGGGTTACATCAAGCGCACCCCGCTGGCCGACTTCCACGAGCAGGGCAGGGGAGGCGTAGGCGCCAAGGCAGCCCGTCACCGCGACAACGACTTTACCGAGTACATCTATCCTGCCACCATGCACAACACGCTGCTCTTCTTCACGCAGAAGGGCCGCTGCTACTGGCAGAAGTGCTACGAGATACCCGAGGGCGACAAGAACTCGAAGGGACGCGCCATTCAGAACATGCTGAACATCGAGCCCGACGACGCTATCAACGCCGTGCTGCGCATCAAGAACTTCGGCGACGAGGAATTCCTGAAGTCCCACTACGTGGTGTTCGCCACCAAGCAGGGCATCATCAAGAAGACCCGACTCGACCAGTACCGCAACGTGCGCGCTGCCGGTGTACGTGCCCTCCTCATCAACGAGGGCGACGAGGTGGTAGGTGTACGCCTGACCAACGGTCACAACGAACTGCTGTTGGCCAACCGCAATGGACGTGCCGTCCGCTTCAACGAGGACCAGGTGCGCGCTATGGGACGTGTGGC
>JAEEGH010021773.1_pt1 | contig 13210 bp, 10 predicted proteins | sample 9134181 | NCBI WGS metagenome assembly JAEEGH01 (sample SAMN16246544, study PRJNA631951) | gut metagenome | biome: gut microbiome; feature: rumen; material: DP-attached | host: Bos | place: Iran: Karaj | collected 2018-10 | reverse complement strand
ATGCCTTGCCGAATTTGTTGGCCAGAGCCACGTAGTGGTAGGAATCGTACATCGCAGGTCTGATGAGAGTGTTGAATCCCGCGTCGCATCCGACGTACTTCTTGGTGCCGGCGTCCTTGACGTCGTTCACCTTCGTCAGGAGGATCGTGGAATCGCATATGATGTATCTTCCGGGCTCGAGGATAAGGGTCTTGACATCCGTCTCCTCGGAGATCATGTCGGTGAGCATCGACGCCAATTCCCCGACGTCCATCTCCTCTTCCTGGGGCCTGTACGGCACGCCGATGCCTCCGCCCATGTCGATGAATTCCAGGTCTATGCCCAGCTCGGCGATTTCGTTGGTCAGCCCGACCAGAACCTCCATCATCTCCGAGAAAGGCTCCACGGATTGCCCTCCGGAACCGATGTGGGCGTGTATCCCCCTGATGTCGAAGCCAAGGTCCTTGGCTCTGGCGTAGGTGCCGATCACATCGTCCAGCGGGATCCCGAATTTGGCGCCCTTGTTGCCGGTGATGACCTTGGCGCCGTGTCCGGACCCTACTCCGGGGGTGATCCTGAACGATACGGGGTATCCGGGAGCGATCTCAGCCAGCCTCTCCATCTCGGAGATGGAGTCCAGGTTGATCATCACTCCGAGGTCGGAGACCTCCTTGAGCTCCTGGTTGCTGACGTTCACTCCGGTGTACATGATCCTGTCGGGGCTGTATCCGGCCTTGAGGCAGGTCTTCACCTCTCCGATGGAGACCGCGTCGATGCCGGAGCCTTCCTGCTCCAGGATCTTGAGGATGGCCAGGTTGGTGTTGGCCTTGCAGGCGTAGTGGATCCTGGTGTCCATGTATTTGGAGAACGCTCCGTAGATGTTGCGGTAGTTCTCCCTGAGCCTCTGCTCGTCCGTGACATAGACGGGGGTCCCGAACTCGTCGGCGATCTCCACAGCGGACTTGCCGCCGATCATCATGACGCCGTCCTTTCCTTCGAATTCGCGCATCATCTTCGCTCACCTATGTACTTCTTGTGCAGTATCTTGACGACGTCTATGACCTGGCCCATGGGGACCACGAAGTTCAGCGAGACTTCGGAGGCTCCTTCGGAGATCATCTCGACGTTGGCGTTGGCCTCCTTCACGGCGGAGAATATGTCTCCGGAGACGCCGCGCTTGCCCAGGAGGTTGTCCCCTACGGCGCAGATCAGGGCGACGTTGTTCTTCACGTCGATCCTCTCGATGTCGTAGCCCTCGATGCCGTTGAGCTGCTTGAGGGTGTTCTTGACGTCGTTGCTGCTCACGAGGAACGCGAAGGTCGAGAGCGATGTGGAGATGGAGTAGATGATGGTGTCCGCCGCGGCGATCCTGTCGAGGATCTTGGAGACCATCGCGGGCCTGTACGCCATTTCGGCGGAGCTTATGGTGATGATCGACAGGTCGGTCTTCGCGGCTACGCTCCTGAGGAGGTCGTTCCTGGGCTTCCTGAGGTGGTGGATGAGGGTTCCGGGCTCCTCCGGCTTGAAGGAGTTCCTGACCTTGAGCGGGATGTGCTTGACCCTGACGGGCTCGATGGTCCTGGGGTGGAGGACTTTGGCTCCGAAGTAGGCGAGCTCCGCGGCCTCTCCGAAGTTCATCTCGTCGATCTTGATGGCGCCGGGGATTATCCTGGGGTCGGCGGACATGAATCCGTCCACATCGGTCCAGATCTCGAGCATGTCGGCGTTGACGGCGTTGGCCACGACGGCCGCGGCGTAATCTGAGCCTCCCCTTCCGAACGTGAGGGGCTTGCCGTCGGAGTTCACCCCGTAGTATCCGGTGATGACCGGCAGGATTCCCATGGAGAGCAGGGGTCTGACGTTCATTGTCATACCTGCCTCGCTTTTGACGAGGTTGGCGGAGCCGTTGAGAGGGTGTCCCTCGGCTACGATCCCTGCATCCTCGGACGTCAGGGCCTTCGCATCGATGCCCATGCCCTTGAGGACGTGGGTGAGCAGGAGGGTGGAGAAGCGCTCTCCCTGGGACAGCACGCCGTCCCTGTAGAACGGGTCCTCCCTGTCGGAGAGGACGGCCTTCTCGAAGACCTTCATCCTGGCGTTGAACTCGCTCATGAACGCGTCCATCGCCTCCCCTTCGAACAGCTGGGAAGCTGTCGAGAGGTGCTTGTTCACGAACTTCTCCTTCGCCTCCTCGATGTCCTGGGACGGGTTGTCCACGAGGGATACGAGGAAGTTGGTTACCCCGGACATGGCCGAGGCGACGACGATCCTGTCGCCTTCCGTGCCCGCGATGATGCTGGCGACTCTCTTGAGAGCCTCTGGGGAACCGACGCTGGTGCCCCCGAATTTCAGTACTGTGATCATTTCATGACCTCTTTCGTGAATTTGATAATGAAAGCGTCCCCGCTATCGAGCAGTTACGACCGGAAGCCATAATCCTGAGAGGGGGACTTGTTGCGACTTCTTGCGCCTCTCAGATGCCCAGGTCCTTGAGCACAGGGTCGAGCACAGCCTTTCCGGCCTCGGACAGAGGCGTCAGGGGCAGGCGGGGGGCTCCGGCTCCGAATCCCATGCGTCCCATCACGTACTTGATGGGTATGGGGTTGCTCTCGCAGAACAGAGCGGTGAACAGCGGCAGCAGGGTGTCGTGGATGTGCATCGCTACGTCGAAGTTCCCGCTGCGGGCGTTTCCGACCATGTCCGAGACGAGCCCGGGGCAGCAGTTGGAAGCCACGGACACGACCCCGTCCGCCCCTAGGCTTATCAGAGGCAGGGTTATGCTGTCGTCGCCGCTGAGGACGTCGAATCCCTTAGGCCTCCTGGCCAGGATGGCCTGGATCTGCGCCATGTTCCCGCTGGCTTCCTTCACTCCGACGATCCCGGGGACCTCGGCCAGCCTCATGAGGGTGTCCACGCTTACGTTGCATCCGCTCCTGCTGGGGATGTTGTACACCACCAGGGGGCAGTCCACGCTCTCCGCTATGGTCTTGTAGTGGAGGTAGAGGCCTTCCTGGGTAGGCTTGACGTAATAGGGCGAGATGGAAAGCAGGCCGTCCGCGCCGAGGTCGGCGGCCTTCTTGCTCAGGGCTACCGCCTCGGAGGTGCAGTTGCTCCCGGCTCCTGCCAGGACCTTCGCCTTCTGGGCCTCGTCTATGACGATCTCCAGCACGTGGATGTGCTCCTCGTGGCTGAGTGTGGCGGATTCTCCGGTGGATCCGCATGGGACGAGAACGTTCACTCCGTTCTCCTCCTGGAAGCGCACCAGTCTCCTCAGCGCCTCCTCGTCTATAGCTCCGTTCCTGTCGAACGGCGTGACAATGGCTGTTCCGGTTCCTGCGAACATGTTCATGCCTCTCCGTAATGCTCCTTCAAAATCAGACGCGTGCGGGTGCTCAGAATGTTGTCGTAGCGTCTGACGCGCTCTATGATCTCGTTAAGATGCTGGGACGACTCCACATCGATGATGGCTATGATGTCCTGGTCCCCGGTTACCTCGAAGACCTCGGTGACGCCGTCGTATCCCGCCAGCTCCCTGGCGATCTGCTGGGTGTCGGTGTTGACGTCAATGCGTATCTCGACCAGAGCCTTGACGTTCTTGGAGCTCGTCTTGATCGTGAAGCCGCGTATTACGCCGTCCTCGGTCATCCTGTGGACTCTGCTGCGCACAGTTCCCTCGGAGACTCCTAGCTGGTTCGCGATCTCGACGAAAGGACATCTGGAGTCCTTCTTCATGATCTCTATGATCTTCTTGTCAAGGTTGTCTATCATGGGCCCCGCATCCTGCTTACAATGCCTGCCGCCTGTAATCCATTTAGTTATATAAAATATGGTAAATCGTCATCCGAACAAGCGAATCCGTACCTTAGACTATGGAAAAATGGGTAAGAGGTTTGTAATTCTGCGGAATCCGCAGATTGAGGGTTCAGTCGAAGTTGTCGTCGGGTCTCTTCTTTCCGTCGCAGGGCTGCTTGAGCGTGATCTCCATCTTGTTGTACGGGATCTCCACTCCGTTCTCCTTGAACAGCTCGAATATGCGCTCCCTGATCTCTCCGGCGTAGGTTCCGCTGCTGTCGAAATCGTCGACATATGCTCCGAGCCTGATCTCTATGCCGGAGTCCAGGAAGTTGGTGAGCCTGGTGGAAGGAGGGGACCTCCTCTCGTTGGTGATGACGTGAGGGTGCTCGTTGGCGGCCTGGACCATGAGCTTCTTCGCGAGGGCGAGGTCCGCCTCGTAGGCTATGCTCATGTAGACGAAGACCCTGATCTCCTTGCTCTCCTTCGTCACGTTGACTATGGTGGCTGCGGTGAGGCTGTTGTTGGGCATGGTGACGATCTGGTCGGCGTCCCAAGTGTACAGCTCGGTGAACATCAGCTTGACCTTCTTCACGATGTAGACCTTGTCGTTTATCTTGATGAAGTCGCCCTTCTTGAACGGCCTCGTGGCGAGCAGGACGATACCGCTGAAGAACTGCCCCAGAACGTTCTGGGCTCCCATGGTGATTCCCAGGGTGACCACTCCGGCGCTCATGAGTATTCCTGCAAGGTCCACTCCGAACGATGCGAGGATGATGGTCACCGCCACGATCGCGATGACGATCTGTCCGAACATCTTGAAAAGCGGCTGAAGGGAGGAATCCAGGCCCTCGATATCGATATCGTCCACTCCTTTGAACAGGACGTTCAGGATGAACACGAATATGCGCCAAGCCAGCAGGGCCCCCACACAGACGTACACGAAAGTCGATATTGCGTTAATGTAGTGGCATATGGTCGGGCTGGCGCCGATGATCTGAGCGCACAGTCCCAGCGAGTACATGAACATCAGGACGCTCATTATCCTGGTGACCGACTTCTTCAGCTGCATCTTCTCCAGCTTGGTCACGCCGCTCTTGATACGGTTGGTGAGGAGCGGTATGATGAGGTAGCAGAGGACGAAGTTGAGCACGAGCAGGACCACCATCGTGACCAGCGAGGCGAACCAGGGCTCTCCCATGAACCCGTTCAGTGTGTTGAAGAACATTCCGAAGAACTTGTTGTACAGGTCGTCCGAGTTGTATGCGGATTCGATCGCGAGCTCGAATGTTATGGTGGCTTCGAAGCCCCCTGTTCCGCTGAGGCTGTTCACATCGATCCTCAGAGGCAGCTCGTAGCTTCCCGTCTTCGCATACTCCTTGGCCTCTATGGTGAGGGCCGTGGTCCAGGTCTTTTCCGGATCCAGGCTGGTGTCCGTGGCCTTGGGCGACAGGCTCGCCACATTGGAGATGGAAGAGCCGTGGATGAACACCGTGATGACTTCGTAGGACTTGTTGTGAATGTAGATGTTCAGCGTCTTGCTGGAGTTGCTGGACATCGATATTACGGGCGTGATCGTGGATTCAGGGTATTCGAAATCATCCAGCCCCGGGATGCTTATGGTGATCTCGTCTTCCGCGACTCCGTCCGATACGGTTGCGGGAACCACAGCCATCGCTAGGATGACTAGAAGAACGAGTCCCGTTGCCGTTTTAACGTTCATGCACACAGTATATTGCGGATATATATCAAAATGATTAATGGAAGCGCCGATGGTTCGGGTATTTGTCCTTGCAGCGGTCTGTATGTGCGCGGTCGCGGCGACCATGGTATTCGCCGCCGTCTCGGACGTCAGGTCCAGGGAGGTCGATGACATCCATTGGAAGGCCGTGATAGCCGTAGGGATCCCCTGCTCTGCAGCGGCGGCGATGGAAGAGTCCACTGCGCTTCCAGCGGTCCTGATGGCCCTGTCGTCCGTGTTCATGGCTCTTCACGTGCTCACCGACGCGTTGCCGTGGCCGGCATCTCTGATCGTTTCGGGTGCCTTCGCCGTGCTGTCCTACTGTTCGGCAGAGGGGATCCAAGGCCGCTGGGCGCTTCTTGCGCCGTTCGTCTCGTCCTTAATGTTCCTGTTCATGTACCGTTTCCGCGTCTTGGCGGGCGGGGCGGACGCCAAGGCCCTGATAGCTCTGGCCATGGTCCCCCAGTATCCGTCCATCCCTGGGATCCCGGCGGTCTGGCAGGTCGGGTGGCCCCTTTCCGCCGTCCCTTTGTCGGTGTCCGTGCTGGTCATGGCGGTGATGCTGTCGCTGGTGCCGATGCTGCTGCTCGGGATTCGCAACGCCCTCGAAGGAAGCTACGGGCCGAGGATGTTCACCGAATACAGGATGCCGCTGGATGATGTCAGGGGATCCTTCGTGTGGCTGGCCGAGGACATGGAGGACGGCGAGGTCGTCCGTCGCAGGGTGATGGACGATGTGGACAATTCGCTCTCCAAACTGGACGATGCCGGAATTACCGACGTGGCGGTCACGCCGATGGTGCCGTTCGTGCTGTACATAGCCGCAGGGCTGCTCGTGGTGCTCCTGTTAGGTAACCCGCTGTTCGCGGTTTTGTAAAAGTAGGGCCGGGGTACGGACGGCTTCCGGATCATGTCCGAGCCCGCCCCTTGGATACCAGTATTCGATATTCAATATAAAATTGTATTGGATGTATTTGCCATATCCTAGATTGAAGCAGTATATAACTAATCAAGCTGCTGGACGATACGAAGATCACATCCTGATGTTGATCTTGTGCCTGCAGCAGGAGCACCTGTCGCCGTCCAGCGATACGATGTCGACGAGGTACCCGAGCCTTCTGATCACGGCCGTCCCGCATTCGGGGCAGTAGGTGTCGTCCGCGTCGTCGGTGAGGGTGTTCCCCACATATACGTAGTTCAGCCCGAGGTCCATCCCGAGCTCCCTGCAGTGCATGACGGTCTCCACAGGAGTCCATTGGACGTCCATCATCTCGTTGTCCGGGTGGAATCTGGTGAAATGGACGGGAACATCCTCCGAGAGCTCGTTCTTCACCCATTCGCAGAATTTCGTTATCTCCTCGTTGGAGTCGTTGTATCCTGGTATGACCAGATAGGTCAGCTCGAGATGCACCCCGGACTCATGGACTATCTTGGCGCTCCTGAGGACGTCGGCCAGATGGGCTCCGCAGACCTTCATGTAGAACTCGTCGGTGAACCCCTTCACGTCTATGTTCATGGCGTCGGTCACCGCGCACAGCTCCTTCAGGGGCTCCTCTGAGACCAGCCCGTTGCTGACAAGGATGAGGCCGAGGTCCGGATCGGTCTTCATGACCTCCAGGATGTACTCGAACCAGATGACCGGCTCGTTGTACGTGAACGCTATCACGTCCTGCATCTCGTTGCGGCATAGCTGGACCAGTTCGTGGGGCCTCTCGTAGGTGGTGCGCTTCTTCCCGGATGGGAGCTGGGATATGGCGTAGTTCTGGCAGTGCTTGCAGGTCATGTTGCACCCGACGCCCCCTACGGAGAAGCATCTGGAGCCGGGCCGGTAATGGTACAGGGGCTTCTTCTCGACGGGATCCACGCATAAAGAGGATACTTTTCCGTAGGAATACGCGACCAGCATGTCCTCGTCGCCTCTGCGGGAGCCGCATCTCCCGTAGCTTCCGACCGCTATCCTGCAGTTGTGCGGGCACAGCCTGCAGATATAATGGTCCCCGTCCCTCTCGTAATACCTCGCTTCGATGCGTTCGTTAATAACGGCCATTTCCGATCCTGCTCCTCTTTCCGTCAGCCAGAAGCTCAGGGAATCCGCTGTCGTCTACCATTCCTATGATATGGAATGGAACTTCTGCATCGTATATCTTCCTGAGCATCCCCCTGTCGGCGGTGAACAGGAGCTCGTATTCCCCTCCGCAGTCGAACAGGAGGTCTCTGACCGGGACGCCGGTCTCTTCGGAGATCTCCTCGACGTAGTCTTCGCGGGGTATGAACTCCAATTCTATGTCCATCCCTACTCCGGAGGACTTGCAGAGTGTGTTCAGCGCCGTCCCCAGGCCGTCGGAGAGGTCCATGCAGGAGGATACCGCCCCGGTCGCGGACAGGGCTACCCCCTCCTCCATCTTGGGAATGGGCATGTAGAGGCTGTCTCTGGCCTCCTCCGATTCGATGCCGTGGTCTATCGCCGCCAGAGCCGCGGCTGGGCCCCCTACCGGTCCCGTGACGGCCACTATGTCTCCCGGAACGGCGCCGGACCTGAGCATGGGTTTCCTGTCGTCCATGGTCCCGAGAGCCGTTCCTGCGACGATTCCAGGTCCGCGCTTGGTGTCTCCACCCACGATCCCGGTGCCGCAGAACTCAGCGCACTGGTCGATCCCGCTCATGATGTCGTAGGCGGCCTGCACCTCCAAGGTCGCAGGCAACGCCAGGGCCGCTAGGAAACCCGTAGGTCTGGCGCCCATGGCGGCTAGGTCGCTGAAGTTGACTGCCGCGGCGTACCATCCGAACTGCTCGTAGGTCATCCCCGCAGGGAAATGTCTGTCGAAGGTGACGATGTCGGTGGTCACGACGGTTCCGTCCAGAGTGATGGCGGCGTCGTCCCCGGGGCCTATGCGCCCTTCGGGCCTTATGAAGCTCCTGAAATCCTCTATGAGCTGGCGTTCATCAACATCTCCGAGCAGGGTCATCGGCCTGTAATCCTCGGATATCGATTAAAAACGTTGCTAGAAGGTGTATACAAATGCAGTTTGGATGGAATCAATCGGAGTTCATTCTGACCAGCATGATCCTGTCATGGGTTTTTCGGACTTTCAGTCATTTTTTCGGAGATTCCCAATTTCGCGATTCTGCGGTCCGAGCAGTCCGCTTGCCCTTCACAACGTTTACCTTAATTATTAGTGCACTGTTAAGTGGGCAGATACTATGATGATTGACGTGAAGTACGGCAAGGACGGAGTCCAGAAAGTGGACATACCTGATGCCAACTACATCGGCACGTTCTACCCCAAGGATGTCGTCTGCGGGGACCCCGACGCCGTCATAGGAGAGTCCATCGACGACCCTATCGGCTACGAGTCTTTGGAGAAGTTCCTGGAGGGCGGCAAGGACGTCGTGTTCATCGTGAACGACGGAACCCGTCCCACCCCTACGGCCAAGGTCCTCGACGCTCTGTCCAAGAGGATGGACCTGAGGTCCGCCAGGTACCTCATCGCCACTGGAACCCACAGGGACATGACCGAGGAGGAGTACGCCTTCGTCTTCGGATCGCACCGCCAGGAGCTCAAGGACCGCATCATATGCCACGATGCGAAGAACTCCGAGTGCGTGTTCCTGGGAACCTCCAAGAACGGCACCCCTATGGAGGTCAACAAGGTCGCCGTGGACGCTGACAGGCTCGTTATAATCACCTCCGTGGAGCCCCACTACTTCGCCGGATACACCGGAGGAAGGAAGTCGTTCCTGCCCGGAGTCGCCTCCTTCAAGACCGTGGAGGCCAACCACAAGCTCGCCATGAGCATGAAGGCCCAGTCCCTGGCTCTCGAGGGCAATCCCGTCCACGAGGACATGATGGACGCTCTGGAGACCGTGAAGGGAAAGAAGATCTTCTCCATCCAGATGGTCCTCGACAGGCACCAGAACATCTACAAGGTCGCCTCCGGAGACCTGAACCAGGCCTTCTCCCGCGCCGTCGGATGGGCTAACGAGGTCTTCTCCGTCCCCATCCCCGAGAAGGCGGACGTCGTGATCTCCGTCGCTCCCTATCCCATGGACGTGGACCTGTACCAGTCCCAGAAGGCTCTGGACAACGGAAAGTGGGCTCTCAAGGAGGGCGGAACCATCATAATGGTCTCCAAGTGCAGGGAAGGGGTCGGACACGCCACCTTCCTGAAGCAGCTGTCCACCTCCAAGGACCCCAAGCAGGTCCTGGAGAACCTCAAGGCTGAGTACAAGCTGGGATACCACAAGGCCGCCAAGATGGCCGAGATCGCCACCTGGGCGAAGATCTGCGCCGTCACGGACCTCGACCCCAAGCTCATCTCCGACGCCAACATCACTCCTTATAGCAACGTCGCCGACGCGGTCGGGGACGCCTTGAAGGAGAAGCCCGACGCGAAGGTCATAGTCCTGATGGACGGCAGCGTCACCATACCCAGGGTCTCCTCGTTCTCCCCGGAGAAGCTGGAGGCGGTCAGGAAGGCCCTCAACGTCTGTACGATGTGCGGGTTCTGCAAGAGCGTCTGCCCCTCGTTCAAGGCCATCGGGTGGGACACCGCCCTTTCCAGGGGACGCATCGTCCTGACCTACGGTCTGCTCAACGGAGAGCTCGAGCCGGACGACTCCGTCGTCAGGAACATGTACACCTGCACCACCTGCGCCGACTGCGTCAGGAGATGCCCCTCCAAGGTGGAGATCGTGGACATCATCGAGATGTGCCGCGCCGACCTGGTCAAGAACGGGCACATCCTGCCCAAGCACAAGACGATGTGCGAGAACGTCATGGCCGACGGCAACCCCTTCGGCGAGAAGACCCCCAGGCGCGAGGCCCTCGGAAAGGCCCCCCGCCCTGCGAAGGTCGGATACTTCGTGGGATGCACCGCCACCTTCAGGTCGAAGAAGACCGCGCAGGCGACCTTCTCCATCCTGGACAAGCTCAAGGTCGACTACACCACGGTCGACGAGGTCTGCTGCGGGTCCGTCCTGCAGAGGGTCGGCTGGCCCCAGGAGGACGTCACCGAGCTGATGAGGAAGAACGTCGAGGCCATCAAGGCCATGGGGGTCGAGAAGCTCGTCCTCGCCTGCGCCGGATGCTACAGGATGTTCAAGCTCGAGTACCCCAAGTACGTGGACGTGCCGTTCGAGGTGCTCCACATCACGGAGTTCCTCGCCACCCAGGACCTCAAGCTCAAGCCCATGGAGGGCGTGGCCACCTACCACGACCCCTGCCATCTCGGAAGGCACTGCGGCGTGTACGAGGCCCCCAGGGAGGTCATCAGGAAGATCCCCGGCCTGGAGTTCAGGGAGATGGAGTACAACCGCAAGACCAGCCACTGCTGCGGAGGCGGCGGAGGCGTGAGGTCCGCATACCCCCAGGAGTCCAAGGACATCGCCGAGACCAGGCTGGACGAGGCCTCGTTCGCCGACGTGATGATAACCACCTGCCCGTTCTGCGTCAACAACCTGGATTCCGCCAAGGGAGACAGGAAGATCAAGGTCAGGGACCTGGTGGAGATCGTGGACGAGCTCCTCTGATGACTTCCTTCAGGCGCAGGTCTCCGGGCGAGGCCCCCATGGTCATGGGGATCCTGAACGTCACCCCCGACTCCTTCTCGGACGGGGGGATGTGGGCGGATCCTCGCGACGCGGTGCGCCACGCCTTCGAGATGGAGGACGCCGGCGCGGACGTGATAGACGTGGGGGCGGAGTCCACCCGTCCGTCCGCCACGCCCGTCTCGGCCTCGGAGGAGATCTCCCGGCTGAGGCCGGTCCTGAAGGAGATGGCGCCTTCCCTGAGCGTCCCCGTCTCGGTGGACACCATGAAGCCCGAGGTCGCCGAGGCGGCCGCGGAACTGGGCGCCAGCATCGTGAACGACGTCTACGGCCTGAGGGCCCCCGGGATGCTGGACCTGTGCGCGGAGACGGGGATGGCAACTGTCATAATGCACATGCCCTGCGAGCCGTCGGCTGTCCATTCCTTCGAGATGGGGGACGGGTACATGCGCGAGATACGCTTGTTCCTCCAATCTCGCGCCCAGGCCGCCGTGGACGCCGGAGTCCGCAGGGACCGCATAATGCTGGATCCCGGCGTGGGGTTCGGCAAGACCCCCGAGCAGAACGCAGTGATATCCAGGAGCTCCAGGTACTTCTCGGGCGGCTTCCCGGTGCTCATGGCGACCTCCCGCAAGAGGTTCCTGGCCCATGCGTATCCGGGGCTGGATCGCGAGGAGGCGTCGATAAGGTCCGCATGCGAGGCGGCCGCCTGGGGCGCAGACATGGTGAGGGTCCACGACGTCGCCGCAACCGTATCCGCCTTCGAAGGAGGAATCCGGCGGCGATTATGACGGCGATGGTGGCTATGGAAACCGCATAGAACGCGATGTCCTTGTTCTTCTCCTTCCTGTCCCTCTCGCGGTCGGCCTCCCTGCATTCCTCTCCGCAGTACTCCTCCCCGAACGGGACCGGGTCCCCGCAGTATTTGCAATGCGAATGCTCCGGCAGCCTGACCGTCGCCATGCATGGTGCAACTCCCGGACCGTATAAGATTGTTGCCGGCCCGGGAATAACAACCTTAATCCCGTTCCTCCAGGTTTATCAGTCCGCCGTCAGGTGTCTTCAATGCGCTGAGGCGCGGAGGCATGGAAATGGTCAGGTTCGTTCTCAGGAACAGGTCCGAGGGGATGTCCATGAAGGTGGAGATAGGCGGAGACGAGGAGGTGTCCGAGATAGGGGGCGTAGCCAGCGAGTGCTGGGGAGGAGGATTCATGCTGAGCAGCGGATACGACCTCCTGAGGCCGGAGGACAGGGTCGGCGACCGCATCTCCGACGGGGACGTCATCGACGTCGTCCCGGACCCGGACTTCATGACGGAGGTCCGCCGGATATGAGCGGAAGGCTGCGCGCCAAGGCGGACGTGGTCATGAATCCGCAGGCGCTGGAGAACGCCATCTCCCTTGCGGAGGACTCCGTCTCCCGCGGAAAGGACATGGCCGCCTCCCTCTCCGGCTCGTTCGGAAGGGATTCCTCCGGCGACTACATGACGATCGAGGGGATCGCGTCCTCGGGAGAGGTCGTAGTCGGCCTTTGCGTGGCATACGAGGCCGGCGGGACCGTACCCACCGGGGACACCGAGATAAGGTTCCTGTCCGCCTTCCAGAGCGGGGTGCTGGTGGTCATCGACGCGTACGCCCACGAGCTGGCCCTGTACGTCCGTTCCGGCGACGGCCTGAGGTCCGCCTCCGCCGTCCTTACCGAGCGATCAGACCCAGATCGCATGGCGGCCGCGCATCTCCTTCTCGGTGATGCCGCCTTTCTTCATTATCTCGCACACCAGGCACTCGAAGAACATGTGCGCGGAGTTCTCGAAGGCCGACCCCAGCGGGGAGACCTCGGACGCCTCGGGCATGTCGAACAGCAGGACGGCGTCGGAGACCGAGGCGAGGTCGCTGGAGCCGTTGGCGGTGAGGGACACGACTTTCGTTCCTATGCGCCTGGCTATGCTGGCGGTCTGGACCACGGAGGACGTCTTGCCGGTGTTGGAGAGGAGGATCAGAAGGTCCTTCGACGTCAGTATGGGCGTCGTCATCTCTCCGACGAAGTGCACGTCGAAGCCGAGCTGCACCAGGCGGACAGCGAAGAGCTGCCCTACGAGCCCGGACCTTCCAGACCCGTAGATGAAGATCCTCCTGCTGTCGAATATCGCCT
>JAEEGH010021772.1_pt1 | contig 13210 bp, 10 predicted proteins | sample 9134181 | NCBI WGS metagenome assembly JAEEGH01 (sample SAMN16246544, study PRJNA631951) | gut metagenome | biome: gut microbiome; feature: rumen; material: DP-attached | host: Bos | place: Iran: Karaj | collected 2018-10 | reverse complement strand
TTTATTGTCAAAAGATCTGCCAGCATCTGTGTGGGATGGAACTCATTGGTAAGTCCGTTCCACACGGGAACTTTGCTGAATTTAGCAATATTCTCAACTATCTCCTGGTCAAATCCCCTATACTCTATTCCGTCAAACATGCTTGCCAGTACTCTGGCAGTATCCGCAATGCTCTCCTTCTTACCGATCTGAGAGTCTGTAGGATTAAGATATGTAGATCCCATTCCCAGGTCGCTTGCTGCCACCTCAAATGCGCATCTGGTCCTGGTGCTGGTCTTCTCAAATATAAGGGCGATGTTTTTGCCCCTGAGCTCGTCGTGTAAAATCCCCTTCTTCTTTTTCTCCTTCAGTTCCCCTGCGAGATTTACAAGATATTCGATCTCCTCAGGGCTGTAGTCAAGAAGTTTCAAAAAGTCGCGTCCGTAAAGATTCATGTCACACCTCCCGCTGTAAAGTAAATAGGAGACTGCATATTATGCAATCTCCTACATTCTATCATATCTATATTACTAAGTGCACCCCAAATTACCAGAATACATGGGCTCCGATGATGATGCCTTCCCTACCGTTTGCCCTTCTGAAGTGAAGTGCTGATCCAACAGTGGTCTCGCCGTTGATTGCAGCCTGTGCTGCCTGGTAATTGCTGTCATTTATTCTGCCACTGTTGTAAACATTGGCAACTGTTCCGTTGAGTGCAGGTGTAAACTGACCTGACGCATAGATTACACCGTAAATGGTGTTGGGATAAGCGCCGCTCTTTACACGGTTGAGTACTACCGCACCTACGCCAACCTTGCCCTCGTAAGGCTGGTTGCCGGCCTCGCACTGAATAAGTGCTGCCAGGAGCTTAACTTCGTCTGCGTCTGCACTGACTGCACCGCGGTTCTTGGTAAGCGCTGCTTTCTTAGCTGCCTTCTCCTCAGCTTCCTTGCGGAGCTTGATGGCTACATTGGTCTCACCCTGGTCAATCTTGAAGCTTGTTGTAACATACTCGGACTGAACATAACCTGTCTCGTCGTTGTAGTCGATGGTGATCCATCCATCGCCTGTGTCCTCAATGAGGTCCACAAAGGCATTTTCTGTCAGAACTCCGATAATCTCCGCATCGGATGACGCCTCTTTTCTTACATTGAGAGCGCTGTCCTGACTTGTGACGATCTGCTTGCCCACATCATTGGCAAGGGCCTCTGCCTCGTCATCAAACAAAAGATATTCATCCTTAGCCCATCCGATAAGATCACCGGACTGTAACTTGGTCCAGCCATCCTGTCTGTCAAGGATCTTGCCGCCACAGTCCTTGTAAAGGACTCCGACTTTGACGCCATCCTCGTCGGGCTCTTCTCTCACATTCATCACGCTGCTGACATTTGCCATAACCAGCGTTGACTCTTCTTTCTCTGCATCATCTTCCTTGGTGGAATCTGATGTCTTTTCTGCCTTTGCAACTACTTTCACCTCAGTGGCAGTTCGATCCATTCCCAGCGGTGCTACAGGACTAACGATATTGGTAATACCGGTAGCAAATCCCTTATAGCTTGCTGTACTTCTTGCTTCAACAACAAGTCCCTGAGAAAAGAAGACTACTAAGGCCATAAGTGCCGCTGCATACTTATATGCATTCTTCATATTCTGTGCTATCCTCTCAGATTGTTAATTGTTACAAAATTGTTGCATTTTGTTAAGTTTCTTCTAATCCGGAGGTAATATTAGCAAAGAATTTTTAATTTGTCAAATATATTTTCAAAATACCCTAGATTTTTACAGGGTTTTGCTCTTGTCGATGCACGCAGATACAGCATCCATCACGGTTCCGCGGAACCCCTTCTCCTCAAGTACCTTAACTGCTTCGATTGTGGTACCTGCAGGCGAGCAAACCATGTCTTTAAGCTGTCCCGGGTGCTTGCCGGTCTCCAAAACCATGCGGGCACTGCCTAAAACGGACTGTGCCGCAAACTCATATGCCTGCTTTCTTGGCATACCACCAGCTACAGCAGCATCTGCCATTGCCTCGATAAATAAAAAGACATATGCCGGTGATGAGCCGCTTATCCCCACCACTACGTCCATGAGGGATTCAGGTACCGTATAGGCCTTGCCAAAGCTCTCCAAAAGTTCCATCACAAAGTGATATTCGTCGTCCGTTACCAGATCATTTCTGCAAACCGCAGAACATCCCTCACCCACCAGGGCAGGAGTGTTGGGCATTACTCTTATGAGCTTGGTGGGCTTCTCAAACTCGTTCTGCATCCAGTTGATGGTCTTGCCTGCCGCTATGCTTACTATGAGCTTGTTCTCATCAACGCAGTCCATGATGTCGGCGATAACAACCTTGAGGTACTGGGGCTTTACCGCCAGAACGATGATGTCGGCCTCCCTGGCCACTGCCTCGTTGGAGCTCCTGGTCTGGATACCGTATTTGTTCCCCACTTTAAGGCAAGTATCCTCAGTCCGGGCAGAGCCGATGATCTCATTGGGACCCATTAGCCCCCTATGGAGGATTCCTCCGATCATGGCTTTGGCCATGTTTCCAAGTCCGATAAATCCAACTGTCATTTCTTTTACCCCCTTCTCTGTCTCGACGCTTCAAATGTAAGGATAGCTGCTGATGTGGCCGCATTCATGGATTCCACTTCTCCCTTCATGGGGATTAGAACGTACTCCCCGGCGGCATCCGCAGTCTCGTCCGTAAGACCGTTACCTTCATTACCTATCAGAAAAGCTGTAGGCTCTGTATAATCAAACTCATCATAGTTTTTTTCACCCTTAAGATGCGCTGCGTAGGTGTGTATCCCCTTTACCGACAGCTCTTTTACCAATTCGGGAAGATTATCTGCATATATGAATGGCATCCTGAAAATGGATCCCATGGTGGACCTTATGACCTTGGGGTTGTAGATGTCTGCGCTGCCACGACTCATGATGACTCCTGTGACCCCGGCACCCTCTCCGGACCTTAGCATGGTACCGAGATTGCCCGGATCCTGGATGTTCTCAAGGACCAGCAAAAGAGGCGTTGTGGACCCGCCGGCATTGTAGCCCTCAAGGACCTCCTCCATGGTATATTCATACTGCCTGATCAGGGCCAGCACCCCCTGTGGCGATTGGGTGTCAGACATCTTCTTCATGACTTCCTCGGAGACGCTCTCTGCGCCGTATCTCCACAGTATCTCCTGATCCTCGTCGCCTGCGCTCTCAAGAAACCGCTCGGTCACATAGACCTCACTTACCTGTAGCACCGGAGCTTCCCTCAGCATCTTCATTCCTTCTATTACAAAGACCTTGTCCTCACGGCGGGCCTTGCTCTTCTGAACATAGGTCACTATCCGTCGAACCCTGTCGTTATTTACACTGGTAATCATATTTAGTCCTCATTTTAGCCATTTTTCGAGTAGTAGGATAAGTATAACACATATTAAGACGCAAACAAGACCGGGGCTGAAAAAATCAGCCCCGGTCATATAGCCGCATAATCAGTTATCAGTTCTTAACTACCAGCTTACCGCCACGCTTTGAAACAACGTCGAAGATAACGGCTGCAAGAAGAACTACACCTTTAACCACCTTCTGCATGTTGGCATCAACGCCCATAAGTGACATACCAAGGTTGATAACACCCATAAGAACCGCACCTACGATAACTCCGGGAACAGTTCCGATTCCGCCGTAAGCGGATGCTCCACCGATGAAGCAGGAACCGATGGCGTCCATCTCGTAGTTCTGTCCATATGTAGGCTGAGCAGATGTAAGTCTTGCGATGGTGATCATTCCTGCAAGAGCTGCCAGGAAGCCCATGTTTGTGTAAGCAAGGAAGTAAACCTTGTTTGTGTCGATACCTGAAAGCTTTGTTGCCTTCTCATTTCCACCAACAGCGTAGAAGTAACGTCCAACAGTTGTGTTTGATGTGATGTAGCCATAGATAAGAACTACAACCAGTACCCAGATGAGAACTGAAGGGATACCTTTGTGCTGAGCAAGCTTGTAAGCAAAGATCAAAAGTACTCCGGCGAGAACAATTAACTTAATAGCAAATGTTACTATAGGCTCAAGCTCATATCCGGAATTCTTTTTCTTAATACGTCCGGTAACCTGAAGAATAACCAGGATTGTTGCTGCAATAATACCACCGAAGAGACAGGTAAGGTTGAGGCTTGCACCGCCGAATAAATCAGGGATGTAGCAGTTAGCGCCACCACCGAAAAGGTTTACAAAGCTTGTCTTATCCTTGATTGAAACTGTAAGACCGTTGAGTACAACGTTTGAAAGTCCCCTGAAAACCAGCATTCCTGCCAGTGTTACGATGAAGGGAGGAATCCTTACGAAAGCGATCCAGAAGCCCTGGAAAGCGCCGATTGCGGTACCTATCAGGATCATGATGATGATGGCAAGTGCTACAGGCACGTTGTGATTAACCATCAGAATGGCTCCGACTGCACCTACGAAACATACAACTGATCCAACTGAAAGATCGATGTTACCACCGGTCAGGATACACAAAAGCATACCGGTTGCAAGAACGAATACGTATGCGTTCTGTGAAATCAGGTTGCTGACATTCATGGGAAGCAGGATTGCTCCGCCTGTCTGCACAGAGAAAAACGCTACTACTATAACAAGAACAATGATCATCGTGTTCTTTTTCAAAAATCCTAATATCTGATCCTTACTCATTTTTATCCTCCTTATTATCAGATGACTGTAAGATATAAGTCATGATCTTTTCCTGGGTTGCATCTTTAGCATCGAGCTCCCCGACCATTTTTCCCTCATTCATAACGTAAATTCTGTCACACATTCCCAGAATCTCCGGAAGTTCTGAAGAAATCATGATCACTGATTTACCATCAGCTACCAGCTGATTGATGATGCAGTATATCTCGTACTTGGCACCAACATCAATACCTCTTGTAGGTTCGTCCAGGATGAGGATGTCAGGATCTGCGAACATCCATTTTGCCAAAAGAACCTTCTGCTGATTACCGCCGCTAAGGTTTCCAACGTTCTGTTCAACAGACGGACACTTTGTCTTAAGTTTTTCCTTGTAATCTACGGCAACTTCATACTCCTTGTGCTTGTCGATTACCTTGTTGTGGCTTACCGCGTCCAGGTTAGCCAGAGTTGTATTGATCTTTATGGGATTTGACAATATAAGGCCATTTCCCTTTCTATCTTCTGTAACATAGGCAAGTCCGTTTTCAATTGCATTGTGGACTGTGTTAAGATGTACTTCTTTTCCGTTGATAAAAATCTGACCCGATATATTTTCCCCGTAGCTTTTTCCAAAAATGCTCATGGCAAGCTCTGTTCTACCTGCGCCCATAAGGCCTGAGATACCCAGAACTTCGCCCTTTTTTACATTGATGCTGACGTTGTCAACAACTTTTCTTTCTTTCTGTAATGGATGGTATACATTCCAGTTCTTGACTTCCATCATTACTTCGCCGATATGCGGTTCTCTCTTGGGGAATCTGTCTGAAAGTTCACGTCCAACCATTCCCTTGATTATGCGGCTCTCAGAGAAGTCATCCACACCCTTGGTCAGGGTCTCGATGGTGGAACCGTCTCTGATAACAGTGATCTTGTCTGCCACATAAGAAACCTCATTGAGCTTATGTGAAATAATGATAGAGGTAAGACCTCTCTCTTCCTTAAGTTTGAGCATCAGATCAAGAAGTGCCTTTGAATCTGTCTCATTCAGGGAAGATGTAGGCTCGTCCAGGATAAGAAGTCTTGCGTCCTTTGAAAGAGCCTTTGCTATCTCAACAAGCTGCTGCTTACCTACACCGATATCCTTGATAAGAGTCTGTGTACTCTCATTAAGACCTACGATGTCCAGGTACTTTCTGGCCAGCTCGTTGGTTTCATGCCAGTTTATCTTTACCTTGCTGCCCCTCTCGTTTCCGAGGAACATGTTCTCAGCGATGGTCATGTAAGGTATGAGCGCAAGCTCCTGATGGATGATTACTACGCCCTTTGCCTCACTGTCCTTGATCTGATTGAACTGACATACTTCATCGTCATATACGATGTCACCCTTATATGATCCGAATGGATATACTCCGCTGAGTACGTTCATAAGGGTTGATTTTCCTGCACCGTTCTCTCCTACAAGTGCATGTATCTCGCCCTGTTCTACCTGAAGATTAACGTTATCCAGGGCTTTGACACCAGGGAATTCCTTGATGATGTTTTTCATCTCTAATATTGTCTTTGCCACTTTGCCCCTCCTATAAACTTGGCTTTTGAGCGAACACAAGGCGGGTCTTTTGGGCCCGCCTTTGTTCATTTTGGAAAAAATTAAGGGGTCTGCTTACTGAAGCTGATCCTCTGTGTAGTAACCAGAGTCAATAAGAAGCTCTTTGTAGTTATTAACGTCTGCGAATACAGGCTCGCAAAGGTATGAAGGAATGATACCTGTTCCGTTGTCGTATGTCTTTGTATCATTTACAGGAGCATCTGTTCCCTTCATGATAGCGTCAACCATCTCAACGGTCTTAGCTGCAAGATCACGAGTATCCTTGAAGATAGACATTGACTGCTTGCCAGCGATCATGTTCTTAACGTTAGTAACGTCACAGTCCTGACCAGTGATGATTGGCCAATCACCTGTGTAGTTAGCTTCAAGAGAGTTTGTTACGCCGAGTGCTGTTGAGTCATTTGAGCAAAGAACTGCATCAAGCTTTGTTCCATCTGCATAGTTGGAAGAAATGATAGCATCCATTCTTGACTGTGCATTCTCTGTTGCCCAGTTAGCTGTAGCAACGTTATCGAAGTCAACCTGTCCGGACTTAACTACGATCTTGCCCTCATCGATGTAAGGCTTAAGAACGTCGATAGCACCGCCATAGAAGAATCTTGCGTTGTTGTCACCAGGGTCACCAGTGAAGATTTCCATGTTGAACGGGCCTGCTGCGTTGTCAAGATCAAGCTGCTGCTTGATGTACTCGCCCTGCTTTGTTCCTACCATGTAGTTATCGAATGTAGCGTAGTAAGAAACAGCGTCTGAGTTCATGATGAGACGGTCATATGCGATAACCTTGATGCCGGCTTCCTTAGCCTGTGCAAGAACTGTTCCAAGTGAATCACCATCGATAGATGCGATAACGAGAACCTGTGCACCTGAGCTGATCATGTTCTCGATCTGAGAAACCTGAGTAGCGATATCGTTTGATGCATACTGAAGGTCTACTTCGTAGCCTGCTGCCTCAAGCTGTGCCTGCATGTTTGCGCCGTCCTGGTTCCATCTCTGAAGGTCCTTGGTAGGCATTGCAACACCGACTTTTCCGCCGCCGGCAGGTGCTTCTGCTGCGGGCTCTGCTGCAGGTGTCTCTGCTGCGGGCTCTGCTGCAGTCTCTGTCTTGGTCTCAGTCTGAGTCTCAGCTGTCTGTGTTGATGTGTTTGCAGCGCTTCCACATCCCATGAGGAGTGAAGTTGCAAGAACAGCTGAAAGGATACCACTTAAAAATCTCTTCTTCATGTAATTATCCTCCCTATAAGGTTTTTTGGTTTTGCAGAACGTTGTCTGCTCTTTACATTAGACACTTTACCACAGAACCTATAGGAATAAATTGCAACATCAAGCATATTTTTATGATGAAAAAGCGAATAAAAATAGCTGTGCTAGCATTTTTTTGCCAGCACAGCATTTTTTGCAACAATATTTTGCTATACCCTCTGTGAATTAAATCATTGCTTCTTTACATTGAGGTAAACATCTTCTTTCAGGTGGAATCCGCTGTTGATTATGACCTCATCCATGTTGTCCTTATTGACGCCGACGGGTTCTATCCTGAGATAAGGAACCGAGCCCTTTCCGCCATTGTAAACGGAGAGCCCCTCATCTTCTATCTCTTCTCCCTTTGACAATGTGACTGCTGCCTCTGCTGCCTTCCTGGCCAGCTTCTCAATGGGCTTGTACACAGTCATCAGCTGGGTTCCTTCAACAATCCTCTGGCAGGCCTCAAGGTCCGCATCCTGACCGGCTACCAGCTTTTTCCCCGCCATTCTTTTCTCTGACAGGGCAAAGACAACCCGGCTGGCCAGATCGTCATTGCCGCACATGATGGCTTCGGCTTCCTCGATCTTTACGGGATGCGTGTACACGTAATCACCCGCAAGTTCGGCCTTCCAGCCCTCACAGTAATACTCGTCAACGATCTCCACGTTGCTTTTTCCCATGATCTCCTTAAACCCGGCATTTACCATGGGAACATTATGATCTTTGGGAGATCCGCATATCATCAGGACCTTTTTTAACGAGGGATTGCTCTGCAGGAAAGCTTCTGCCATCAGCTCACCAACCTTCTCGTTGTCAAAAGAGATATACAGATCCACATCTGCTTTAGGAATCGGCCTGTCATAGGCAATCACCTTGATCCCCGCATCCCTGGCCTTTTTCACGCTGTCCACCAGCTCGTCCGGGTCAATGCTTATGATGACTATTGCATCCATTTCCTTCTTTATAAAATAGTCGATCTGTTTCTTCTGCTGCTCAACATCGCCGTTGGCGTTCTGGATGTTGACCTCCGCCCCCAGTTCTTTGGCTGCTGATACAAATACATCCCTGTCCCTCTGCCACCTCTCTATGACAAAGGAATCAAAGCACATGCCTATCTGGATCTTGTCCTGCTCCTCTTTTTCCTGCGCCCTCCCGCCGGATGAGCTGCTGCCACATCCGCAGAGAAGACACATGATCGCCCCCACGACCAGCGCCTTTGTTATTAGCCGCCTGACTTTTTTATTCATACACCTTCTCCTTGTACTCTGTTGGAGTCACCCCGACATTCTTCTTAAAGCTCCTGCTGAAATAGTTGGGGTCCGTATACCCGCAGGAAGCACATATCTCTTTTATGGAAAGATTTGTGCTCTCCAGCAGTTCTTTTGCCTTGTCTATCCTGATATTGGTCAGATACTCGATGAAATTAAGGCCGCACTCCTCCTTGAACACCTTGCTGAAATAATAAGGCGAAATATTTACCACCCTGGATACATCATCAAGGGAGATGTCCTTGCTGAAGTTATCCTCGATATACTTCCTGGCAGTCCTGATGATATCCCCCGATCTCTCCTGCCGTTTGGTCACTACATTCCTGCAGGCGTTCATCATCTTTTCGGTAAACCAGCTCCTTATCTCCTCCGGGGAATTCAGATCCATTATCTGCGGCAGATAGTCCTTCCTGCCGGAGTAGTGGTAGATCTGGCCGCCGTTCTGGTACGCCAGGTGCTCTGCATAAAGAGCGAACTCCAGTGCCTTGAGCCTCATGGACATAAGGTCACCGTCCCCGGCCCTCTGGCACATCCAGTCGGCATATTTGTCAGTCATGACCTGGGCTTCATTTAAGTCTCCCTTGGTTATGGCCTCAAACAGCGGTTTCTCCATGGATTTAGGGTAATCCTGCTCGTATCCGCAGTTGATGACAAGGTCGTCCACATGCGCCACAGAGCCTGTTGTTGCTATGAGCGCATTAAGAGCCTCTCTGTAAGAATCTCCCAGCTCCCTGAGGGGCTTGACACCTCCTATACCGACCCGGAAACTGATGTCAGTCTTTTTCCTTAGGACCCTCGCAAGTTCCCTGGCCCTGTCTATCAGTTCTGTCCTCTCATTGTACTCAAGCTTTGGTTCGCTGCAGGGGATCAGCACGGCTATCTTGTTGGCCATGACGTTACCGATCTTACAATTGAAAAGAGATTTGACCTCTTCCCTGATCTCATGATATTTACCGGATATCTTCACAGAGCTGCCAACGGCATTGGTCATATGGTTGCCCACCTGGGAATCGCCGCATACGATGGCTATCATGTATCCGAAGTTCTCATTTATGCTAAGGATGGTCCTGTAGCTGTTTATGTCCTCCTCAAAATGCTCCTGGAGCAGGATGTCGTAGATAAGTCCGTTTTCAATTATGGGCTCTACTGTCTCAAGCTTCTCTTTTATAAGAAGATCCCTGCTCCTCTTTTCCCTGTCGCCGTCTATCTGGGACATGGCCTTCTTCAGCACGGACACCACCTTGGTCTTCTCCATGGGCTTGGTTATGTACTCCATAACCCCCAGGGCGATGGCTTCCTTGGCATAGTCGAACTTATCATAGGCAGACATGACTATGAACACGGTGTTGTGGCAGAAGGTCTTCATCTCCCTGATGGCGTCGATACCGTTGATGCCCGGCATATGGATATCTATAACCGCGATGTCCGGCCTGAAGTTCTCTGCCAGCTCTATGACGTTTCTTCCGCTCTTGGCACACTCCACCTCACAGCTGTTGCCAAACTCTTTTTCAATTATGAATTTCATGGAGTCGATAACGATCCCCTCGTCATCAGCGACCATAACTCTATACATTTTCCACCTCCATGGGAAGCCGTATTATCACTTCGCAGCCCTTGTTCTCGCCAAGGCTTATGATATTGATGGCATCGTCTCTCTCGGCAAATATCCTGACTCTTGAAATGACATTGTCCATGCCTATTCCATTGTTGTCGTAGCTGTCTTCTATATGATTGAAGCTGCCGGAGAGAAGCTGCTCAATGGTCTCAGCGCTAATGCCCTTGCCGTTGTCCCGGATGCTGATGCACACATTCTCATCCTCCCGGTACACCCGGAGGGTAATCCTGCCTGCTCCGGCCATCTCACGGATGCCGTGATTCACTGCGTTCTCTACTATGGGCTGAAGTATCATGCTGGGCATATTGCGGTCAAGAAGCCTTTCGTCGACCTGTTTCTCATATCCTATGTCACCCGAAAATCTCACGTTGAGGATCTGGATGTAATTATCCACCAGAGTTACTTCATCCCTTATGGTGACATCTCTTTTCTGGCTCTGGACATTGTAGCGGAAAAAATCCGCAACCGTCTGAACGTACTCGTAGGTCCTGTCAGCGCCCTCCATCATGGCCAGCTGGGCTCCTGCGTTTAAGGTGTTAAAGAGGAAGTGAGGATTGATCTGGGCCTGCAGATATTTAAGCTGGGCGTCCTTAAGATGCGCCTCCATCAAAAGCTCTTTCTCCTGCATGTCCCTCTCTTTTTCCATGCTCTCTTTTAACTTCTCAATATAATCCCTGATACTGACTAGCATCTTACTGAAAGCATTGATAACGATACCGACCTCATCATGGTAAAGAGCCGGCGGGATCACCGCATCCAGGTTGCCGCCCGACACTTCGTCTGCTGACTTGGCCAGGTTCTTAAGAGGCATGATGATGGTCCTTACAAAGCCTGTAACAATTATAACGTTACCGATCATTACCAATGTCATGACGATCACGCCGGCTGTCTCAAATTTCCGGAAGGCATCGATAAGCCTTAAGTAGTTCTCGGAATTGACGGCAAAGAGTTCGATATTGAGACTTGATATGTAGTTGTCTATGTCCTCGTAAAGCCAGGTGCTGCTCTCGTAGTAGGCTCTGTACTTCTCCACGTTCCTGCCGCGCTTGGCCTCTATGGTCTGATCCGCTTCATTCAGATAGTACTGGGACATGTATCTGATATTTCGCTCCATGCGGCTGAAGGCCAGATCCGTCACCGTATCGTCCAGTTCCTGGGCCAGATCGGAAAAGTGCTGGGCATTCCTGTAGTACTCCTCAAGGGACTCACTGGTCTTGGAGCTGAGATACACCGTCATGGAATCCTGCACCCTGGTCAGGGCTTCTGAGAGCTGGTTAAGCGATCTGTTGTCCTGATAGACCAGCTGCATGTCACGGGACATGCTGTTGATGCCGAATATGAGAAAAATATTCACCAGGAATATGATCACATTGGCCATTACGCAGACGCTTATGATCTTGAACTGCAGCGGGCGGTTTAAGAAATTAGTCATCCTTGGCCTCCCTCCCGGTGAACCTGTCAATATTGTCCTGATTGATGAGGGTCACATCTGCCAGGTAATACTCGCTGACGTTGCCAAGTTCCTGATAATCAGAAAGCGCCGTCACGCTGTACTCTCCCAGCTGTCCCGCATCGATTGCAATGGTGGCGTATATGCCTCCCCTGGCAATAGCATTCACTATGGCCTCGGAATCGTAGTAGCCTAGAATGCTCACCTCTCCCACCATGTTAAAATCCACCACCGCCTGGTATGCGCAGATGGTACTGAGCTCGCTTAGACATACGATTACGTTGGGTATACTCTCACCAAGGAAAATATCCCTTATGGACTCCTCAACAGAGAAGCTGTTGGTGTTGTCAACAGTGACTATTGATACCGCAAACTCAGAGTCCGTTACGTTGTCCTGATCAATGACGTCCTGGATGCTTGAGATGATGATGTTCTGCCCGGTGTCCTTGGTATCTGCATTGGCCAGGACCGTGATCTTGACCTGACTTCTGTCTGTTATGGTCTCAGCTTCTATCAGCTCCTCACGTCTCTTTTCCTTAATAATGTCAATGATCTGACTGCCGTACATCTTGCCTATACTGTAGCTGCCGACGCCGATAAAGCTCAGCCTGTCGGACCTGGTGCAGTCGCCGTACAGCGTTACCACCGGTATCCCTGCTGCCACAGCCTCGTCAATGAGCTCCGACATCTCCTCTGTCTCACTGGCATAGACCATTATACCGTCGACCTTGGATGCGATCGCGATCTTCATCAGTTCCTCTACCGAGTATTCCTTGGAGAACTGCTGGCCGATGAGGTCCACATAAATATTCTCCTCCCTGCCCTTCTCCAAAGCTCCCCGATACACTGACTGCCAGAAATCTGACTTGTAGTTGTCGCATATCATCACGTAGTACTTGTCATAAGTGTTGGCTTCAGCGCTCTTTATGAGATCTGATCTGTACAGTTTAAAAAAAACTATACCTGCCGCCATTGTGATCATCATAAAGACCAGGGTAAAAAGCAGTGCCAGATACTGCCTGGCTATTCTTTTCCTGTAAGTATCTTCATTTTTTTCCATCATAAGGAGATTTTAGCAGATGCGCAGACATAGAAAAAGTGGACTTTTTTGCGTTTGCCTGATACAAAACAAAAAAGTCCACCTCATTTCAGTTGTTATTAAATGGTACGTGCGATCTCGTACATGTACTCGTTGATATTCTTCTTCATTGCAAGGGCTTCATCGATGTCGTAGTCCACGAACTGTCCGTTCCTGTAGCCCACAACCCTGTTGGTCTTGCCTGCTGCCAGAATATCTGCAGCGTAGCATCCCATCATAGAAGCATATACACGGTCATTACATGTGGGGCTTCCGTCTCGCTGCATGTAACAAACGATCGCTG
>JAEEGH010021770.1_pt1 | contig 13210 bp, 11 predicted proteins | sample 9134181 | NCBI WGS metagenome assembly JAEEGH01 (sample SAMN16246544, study PRJNA631951) | gut metagenome | biome: gut microbiome; feature: rumen; material: DP-attached | host: Bos | place: Iran: Karaj | collected 2018-10 | reverse complement strand
TTTGAGGTTGGCTGCAAGATAATATAGGTCTCGAAGCGGAATGTTCGGACTTATCGTTGATTGATGCTCAAAGATATTAAGTTCAAAATCAATGATAAATGACAGATCATTTTTCATTTTCATAAATGTTTCCCCACTAAGAGTGGTGATAATAAGGTCATCTGGATTGGTATAGTTAGTACCATTCATGGCATTGTACAGTTCCAGAAGGTACAGTTTATTATTGAACAGCATCCTGAAGACGGTGTCCTTGTACTTTTTGTTTTCGATTGGCATTAAATAGTTTTGTTTTCTTTCACTAATGAATGTTTCTACGTTGCTTGCAAGCTGCTGTAGGATTAATTTGGCGTGAACACGCCGTGACAACCATTCGGCTGTTGAGTATGTGCTCTAGAAGCGAGCACGAAGAGTATACTATCACATAATACTTGTGCTGTATAGGTGTGAAATTCTTAAGATTTTCTTAAGGTCTATTTGCAATTCCCTATTCTACCATACGTCAGATTTGGTACTAAATGAAGCGGGGAAATCTGGGGATTAGAAGTGAAGTTTTGGTACATTTTTGGGAGGCATTAGATTTGGTACATTTTGAACAAAAGAAAAGTGCTTTCCAGACGCGAAATAGTTGCTAGAAGGCACTTTTATAATTCCATATTTTCATAAAAAGTAATATCTATCTCTACAACAAGCTTTTATACAAAAGGAATCTTAATTGAAGAAAATATGACACGGATGCTGGTTAAAAAACATCAAGAGATGGGGGGGTGTCAGATTGGAGTATAAGGTGAGAATTTAGGGTAAAAAGAGGGTTGTTTTACCCTCTATTCCCTAAATATTGACCTATTTATGCTGCTTCATCTGCATAAAAAACTTCATTGAAGAACTGCTCTTCTTTTAATAGATTTGGAACATGCTTTATGAGTAATTCCAATACCTATGAGGCATATTCATGATATTTTTCAAATTCCTCATCAGTATTAACGCCACCGATGGTATCCTCTATTTTGAATGCCTCTTTTTCTATCTTTTCTAAGCCTTCTAGCAAATCCTTATAAAGCTACCATCAGCATTTACTTCAACGCTTTCAATACCGATTCTCTCGGCAAATTCTTCTTCAGTAAGCTCTATTTCTTCATCTTCATAATTATCTGCGTTGATCCATTCAATAGCGTTATCAATTTGTTGCAAAAAAATTTTATAGCCAGCTAAATTATTTCGCAAGTAGTTGTTCAAATAAATCCATTTTTGCGGAGATGTAAACGCTTACATTGTGTACATTTTAATGTTATCATTCAATTAATTTAACAAGAATGGAGGGTATCAGTATTATGAAAAACGCAATTGTAGGACAATCTGGTGGACCAACCGCAGTTATCAATTCAAGTCTTGCCGGAGTTTTTGAGGCTGCAAAAAGCCGCGGCGCAGAGCATGTTTACGGCATGTGCAATGGTATTTTGGGCTTTCTTGAGGGTAAATATGTGGATCTTACAGAGATCTTCAAACGACCTTTAGATATCGAGCTTCTCAAAAGAACTCCTTCAAGCTATCTTGGAAGCTGCCGCTACAAGCTCCCTGAGCTGGACGAGAACGGTGATACAGAAGTCTACGACACGATCATTGATAGCCTAAACAGCTTGAACGTTGGCTATTTCTTTTACATAGGTGGCAATGACAGTATGGATACCATCAACAAACTATCTGCCTATGGCGAAAAAATCGGCAGCGATATCAGGTTTATTGGTGTTCCAAAGACCATCGACAACGACCTTACATTAACTGATCACACTCCAGGCTATGGCTCAGCTGCCAAGTATATCGGTGTTGTAATGAAAGAGCTCATAAGAGACGCCACCGTTTACGGCACCAAGTACGTAACAGTTGTAGAAATCATGGGAAGAAATGCAGGTTGGCTCACAGCTGCGGCTGCTCTTGCCAAGGACTATGACTGCGAAGGTGTAGATATGATCTGCCTTCCAGAGGTTCCTTTCAATGTGGACAGATTCGTAGAGAAGGTTCGCGAAATGCAGAAAAAAAAGAACTGCATTGTAATTGCAGTTTCTGAAGGGGTTAAGCTGGAAGATGGCCGCTATGTCTGCGAGCTCTCCGACGATGTTCGCGATGTAGATGCCTTTGGCCACAAGAATCTTACTGGTACTGCCCGCTTTTTGGCTAATACCCTTGCAAGAGAGCTTGGCACCAAGACCCGTAGCATAGAATTATCTACTCTCCAGCGCTGCGCCGGACATCTTACAAGCCGTACAGATATTACCGAAGCTTACCAGGTTGGTGGAGCCGCGGTAAAGGCTGCTTTTGAGGGACAGACTGGTAAAATGGTAACTCTCAAGCGAGTATCCAATTCTCCTTACCAGTCAATCACTGAACTGCACCCCATTTCCGCGGTTGCCAATCTGGAAAAGAAAGTTCCTCTTGAATGGATCAGTGAAGATCACACTCAGATGAAACAGGAATTCATCGAATATGCTTATCCTCTTATTCAGGCTGAACTTACGCCAATCTTCGTAGGAGGCCTGCCACAGCATATTTGCTGCGATATCAAGTCTTAAAGTAACTGATTGTCTCGGTCATGTTTTCAGCAAGAACCTGAAGTTTAGACGCTGACTCAGTGATAATTGAGAATGTAGCATTAAGTTCTTCCATGGAGGCGTTGGTCTCTTCCGTAGATGCTGCATTCTCTTCTGAGATAGCTGACAAGTCGGAAATAATTTCCATAAGCTGGTCTTTAGCTTTGTTAAGCTGTCCAATGTGGCTTGAAATGTTATCCGCACTGCCTGAAACATTCTGAACATTATCTTCCATGCTCTTCATGTTGGTCTTAACTACCATCAATCCAATAAACTGATAGTTAAGTGCCATTAGCCTTAGAACGTTATATACTGACATTAGTAATAATTGTTTAGGAAGGAACCATTGAAATGCTTGATAATAGAGCTGTAGAGGTAAAAGCCATTAAAAACTATCTTCTTTTGATAAGGTTTTCTGATGATTCTTTAAGGATATATAACTGCCATTGTCTTTTACAACACAAGTTATATGCTGAATTGTCAGATTGGACTTTTTTCCAAACAGTCCAAATAGATGATATGGGAATAATATGCTGGGATGACGCACTGGATATACATCCAGACGATGCTTATGATAACTCAATTCCAGTCAATGAATTTCACTTCTAGCATATAATAGCCACTTATTTATTAAAACTTTCATCAATTGAAGTAAAACTCCCTTTATGTTATATTGATGCTAACAAAACGCAAGGATTACAATCATGGAGACCATTAAACTACTAGAAAAAGATGGGCTGTCTATTGAAGCTCTGACAGCACTATCATACAAGACAAGTTTAGACAAAAGTTTAAAGCGAAATTTACATCATTTTGACAAAGATGATTTATTAAAGGATGTTGATGATGCTATCAGCTTTTTGGATAATCAAGGCGAACTGCTTGAAAATATAGCTATCGACTATCGAATCAAGTCTGAACAGTCAGCTCATCATAAGTATGACCGCTACTATCCTGACACATTGACAGAAAAGGTCTTTAATGATTTACTTGGTTTCAGATCTCTTTGCGATTCATATTCTGATGTACTTGCATTATCAGAAGAAGCCTGCTTTAGAGTAGCAGATATGACTCAAGGCAAGGTTAATGATGACGGATACAGAGGTGTTCACGTTTACTTTCAGGTTGACCACTTTCATTATCCTATAGAGATTCAGTACAATACTTATTACGACAGACAATTGAACAACTGGCTCCATTCTTTCCTATATAAGAAAGGCTATGATAATAGTGTTGGAAAAAGAATGCGTCAGGAGTATGAACTTGGAAATATAAAATCCGATATAGATTTTGAGGAGGTACTTAATAATGTGCTATCTGGTTGCTAAAGATATCAACAAGCGCGGATGCGTTGCTCTTAAAACAAAGCATGGTCCAGCACTTGTGTCATTAAAAAAAGAACTTATTGCTCAGGTTGGTCTTGATAGAATCCAGCTTGTCACCATCAGCAGACCTTCTGCATATGGTGAATATGAGCCTTATAGCTTCGTAAAAACTGAAGATGAAATGAAAGAAGCAGTTCTTCATATGTAAAAAACAAGCAGAGATTTAGGGGGCTGTCGCTTTGAATGCGACAGCCCCCTGACCGTGTTATCTATCCTGATAGCCCAAGCAGGCTGAATCAGCTTTTATTTTGTTCTGCAGTCTTTTTGTTTTTTATGATCATAAATATTCCAAGCAGTACTATTACCGCTGCTACAACATCACCTGCAATAAGTGCTTTCTGCCAAGCAGCAAGCTTGTAAGAAACTGAAGAACCTGGAACAATTCCCTGCATTGCATTAGAATTCACAACCATGTAAAGAGTATTATGCGCAGCTCTTCTTATTGCTGCTACGCCTGTAGATGAGGTTGTATCTGAAAGACTTCCGTCTGCAAATGTGTTAAGCATAAGATCATTTCCTGCACGAATACCTGAATCAGGATCCATGTATGCAGAACCGCCGTAGTAATCGGATTCAACAGCTCCCCTAAATCCCCACTCATTTCTAAGGATCTGTGTCTGAAGACCGTACTGTGCTCCTGACCATACTGTTCCAATCCTGTTATAAGCGCTCATCATTGCTGTCACTGCAGGAATCTCTTTTGTCTGAAGATCATTTTTCTCATCATAGAAAGAGATATTTGCCTTAGCTTCTTTTACAGTGATTTCGAAAGGTCTTAAGTAAATCTCTCTGAGTGCCTGCTCATTAAGCCATGTGGCGATACCATTTCTTCCATTTTCCTTATCGTTTACTGCAAAGTGTTTAAGATATGTATAAACGCCGTAAGTCATAGCTCCACTTACTTCTGAAGCCGCTATTTTACCGGCAAGGAGTCCATCCTCTGAATAGTACTCATAATTTCTTCCGGCAAAAGCATTTCTATGGGTATTCATTGCAGGTGCATACCATCCGTTAAAGCCGTTGTAAATTCCCTGTTCGCCGACAAGTTCGCCCATTTCCCTGGCCAGATCTGTATTCCAGGTTGCTGCCAGCATCTCTTCAGCAGGGAATCCTATACATATAGCGTCTGCTCCGTTTGCTGAAACCCAGGTTGACCATCCCATAGGACCATCATAATCAAGTGTTGCAGGCTTTCCTATTGAAGTCAGCTCTGCTGTATTAAATCCGGCATTCGATAACATTCCTTTTACTTCATCAACTGTAAGCTGATCAAGAAGTGTATCCCACTGTGGATCTTCATAGTCAAGACCTCTTAAATTTATAAGCTGAAGTCCATTGGAAGCTCCTGTTACCGGCATATCAGGCTCATATACGAGACTGCCGTTAACATTTCCGGTCTTCTCATTTGTGTTTTCATCAAATACAGTTTCAAGCGCATTCTTTATATAATCTTCTGCCTCAATATCTGAAGCATCAGGTCCTGTCGGATATGTTCCTGCAAAATCACTTCTGCTGAAGTTAAGGGGCTTTCCGGCTGTAAATGAATCCACAAATTCTGCGGAAACCTCATCGAACTGATTAACTGCGGTAACCTTATCGGAAGATCTCTTGTTATTTCCTTCAAAGATCTTCTCTGGAAGCTCATTTGAATAGTACTTTGCTGTGTCAGAGGTGTCTATAGCTGCCCAGCTATGTGCATTGTCACTTAAGAAGAAACCATATGAACCTTTATCCAGCACGTAACATCCATGATTTTTGTAGTCATAGGATGCAAGTTCGTCAGCATCAAAAGATATCTGAAGAGTCTGTGAGTCACCTGGATTCAGGAGATCAGTTTTTGCAAATCCTGCCAGAACAACTTTGCTCTTTTCTATACCACCACTGATGTAAGGTGCTTCAGCATAAATTTCTACAACATCTTTTCCTGCTTTATCACCGGTGTTAGTTACCTCAACATCAAAGGTATATGTGTTTTCTGTGAAATCAGTTTTTACAAATTTCTTTTCAAAGGTCGTGTATGATAATCCATATCCAAAGGGATATACAACAGCGCTGTCATAATCGAAACCTGCATAATTTCCGTTTAAAGCCTCTGCTGCAGCTGTCTCGTAGTACCTATAGCCAACATAGATGCCTTCCTCATACTCATTGAAGCATCCTGACTCATATCCTCCGATAGAGCCATCTACGTTTGAGTAATAAGTATCATCAAAATTCACATAAGTTGGATCCTTTGTAAGATCATAAACAAATGTATCAACTGTACGGCCTGATGGATTAACAGCCCCATCAATAACTTTCGCTACTGCATTTGCTCCCTGATCTCCGATACAGCCGGCCCAGATTGCCGCATCTATACCGTAAGAAGCATCATTTAAAAATCCCAGTTCCATGGCATTTGCAGTGTTCAGAACTACTACAATTTTGTTTATATTTCCTGCATCCTTCTGTGCCTTTACATATTTAAGCATGTCAATTTCACGGCTATCAAGCTCAAGATATGTTTTGTTCTTATCTTCTGCAGCCACTGCATGCTCACTCATATCTGTTGGAAGATCACAGCCCTCTCCGCCTACACGTCCTATTACAACGATGGCTGCATCTCCATATTTTGAATAGCTGTCTTTAAGTGACTCAGGATAATCTGCATTTGGAACCTCTGCTATGATATCACCGGTAAAAAGAGCTGTACCCATGGAAGATATGAATCCTCTTCCTGTGTACTCAACATCCATCTCTCCCATTCCGGTCATCATCTTGGTTTTGATAACTTCAGTTGAAATCTTGTGCTGAGCATAGAAGTTATAAAGATCATTGTTGATCTCAAATCCCTCTTTTTCAAAAGCTGTTTTGTAATCTACCGGTGAACTCTCGGTAGCGGCGCTTCCTGCTCCTGTATAGATGGGATCTACTGATGTACGTCCAAAAAGAGAAACTTTCTTTTCGCTGCCATCAAGGGGCAATGCATTGTTCTCGTTCTTTAAAAGAACTATTCCCTCTGCCTCAACTCTCTCAGCCAGCTCAATTCCTGCTGCAGTAAGGCTCTCAGCATCGGAATGAACAGGCTTATAATAATCAGAATCAAGATTTGCAGCTTCAGGGTTGTTTTTTACAACTGCATCTCCTTTTCCAAAATACATGTTCATTACCGTATAGAGCGGTCCGGTAAGCACATAACTTACTGCAATTGCAAGAATTGATACAACTGCTATAACTGCTGTCCAGATCCGGATGATCTTGCTACTTTTCATATTTACCTCCTTATTTGTCCCGTTTTCCTTTGACAACAGACTACTCTTATTTTTGAGCTAATATAAAAAATGGAACGAAATGCGAATATACGGTACGAAATGCAAAAACATCCTTTATAATAATATTAGAAAAGAAAGCGAGGAACCTTAATGCTTCAGGCAGCCATTGTAGAGGATGAAAGAATCTTTTTGGAAAGTACCAGAGACCTTCTTTCAACAGAGTTTGATAAAAGACACGTATCGATTGCCTTTGATCCCTTCAGCGAGGGACAATCTTTTTTGAATGCACTCAGTCAGCATTTTTCTTTTGACATCGTCTTTCTGGATATTGAAATGCCCGGTATTGACGGCATATCAGTCTGCAGGAAAATCCGTGAAATGGCTCCCGAAACAATGGTTGTCTTTATTTCCAATAAAGAGGAGCTTGTTTTCCAGACTTTTGAAGTACAGCCCTTCAGATTTATCAGAAAAAGTGAACTGAGGGAAGTTGTCGGAAGCCTTGTAGACGCTATACTCACAGAAATAAACAGGCGTTCCCCTCAGGTAATAATTCTTCAGGAGCCTACAGGTGGAGATGTCTTTTCTTTTGATGCCAGAACCATATTGTATATTGAAGCACAGAGAAAAGACTGCAGGATTGTTACCATTTCCAACGAATCAGTTGCCAGAATCAAGTTCTCCGATTTTGAGAACAGGGTAAAGCCCTACAGCTTTATTAAGACACACAGAAGCTACCTTGTTAATCCCTCCCATATCGCCCAGATAAAGAAAGGCAGCGTACTATTGGAGAATGGACAAGAGATCCCCATAAGCAGAGGCCTATACGACAAAGTCCGGCAGGACTTCATAAGTTATACCATGATTTGAGAGGAGTTTTGGGATGCTGTACAATTTTTTCAGATTTACTGAGCTTGACGGAGTAATCCTATACACCATTCTTACACTTGTTCTTTTAAAGCTTTTTCCAGGCACCGGAACCGGTAGGACTAAATATCTGACTGCCAGCTTTCTGGGCTTTTTTTCCATTTATTATGGAACCTATCTTCTTCCATTTGCCGGTCGTCCTCATCCTTACTGGATGTATTTTGTAATAAACATGGGGATTCCTCTTATCTCTTCCTATCTTTTCCTCGATGGCATAATATATGAAAAATTCACATATATTCTTTTCTTTGTTTCATTTATCCAGCTTTATAAAATGGTCTGCTCCCCGTTATACGCCCTGGAGGGCATAATATCTGACGCGTTCTACAAAAGCTTTGACATCATTACAAACCTTATTCTCATTGGGCTCATGCTGCTTATTGCTCATTTCTTTGTCAAATACCCTCTTAAGCTTACAAAAGGTCTGATGAATCCCAGGTATTTCCTGATAACTCTTTTCCCTGTGATGATCCTTGTATATTATGGGATAACCCTGCTGGATATCCCTTTTAAGCAGGTCTACAAAGATGCCCTTATAGCCCTTATCATCCTCAGTGTTCTTCCGGCAATTTATTATATGGTAGTTTCACTCACCCGCTCCTTTGACGAACAAAGAAAACTTGACCGCGCTCTTACAGACACTAAAGCACAAATATTCAGATATAGGTATTCCCTTGAACTCGAGGAACGTATCAAGAAAGAACGACATGAGCTGAAAAATAATTATCTGTACATAAGATCTCTTTTGGAAAAAAGACAGCTCCATGAGCTTGAAGAATATCTCGACAATGAGATTGGCGAAAAGATGGATGAACTATCGGCCATCTCTACCGGTAATACAATGATCGACTATCTTGTAAACAGAAAGATTGCCGAAGCTCAAAAGAAACATATAAGAATATATACCGAGATCCTGCTGCCTAAAGACATCTCTGTTGACGAGGATCGTTTCAGTACCATATTCCTAAACATAATCAACAACGCTATTGAAGCCTGTGAAGGTATTGAAAAACCTGATATTCACATATCTCTGAAATGCATCAAAAATTATTTCTGCTGTGAGGTGAGCAACAAAACAAATCCCGATAAGATACTTGGTAATCCTCAGCTTAACACAACCAAGAAGGATAAAGAAAACCATGGACTTGGGCTCAAGATAGTAAAAGAAACTATAGATGAGTGCAATGGAATCTTCAAGACAGAACTAAAGGGCAATTATTTCTGGGCAAAAGTTATGCTTCCAATGACCGACGAGTAATATGTATCGGCATATATCACACATGGAACATCATCGATATGTAAACTCAGAAAAATTCGCGTTTCCACCAATCTCTTTCGTGCTGTAAATAAACAGTCCAAATCTTGCGCCGGTGAAATGATCAAGTTTGAATTCCAGCTTGTGGTCGCTTCCAAGTTTTTTCACCTGCTCAGGATGCTCAGATTTAGAGACATAGAAAAATGACACTGTATCATCGGCATTCGGAATAAGGCTTGAGTGCTCACTTCTCTGAACTGTCACGCTATCAAAGCAGACACCTGCATAAAGTGTTACAACAGGGCTGTCCAAAGGAATACATTCCACTTCCTCAAAGGGTTTATCATCGCATCTTTCGCCCCAGATATCTTTTGTTTCAAGTTCTCTTTTGCCCATTACAAGGTAATAGGATGAGTCTCTCTTTGTTACTGCGATGAAGCCGTAATTACTTTCAAGCAGGCACAGTCCCGCGTAATCTCCGTCTTTAATGCCGCTTGCGTCAACAGTGACGCCCGCTTCGCAACCGGGAAAAAGAGTTCTCTGCGTCAAAGTGTTTTGGGCCTGAACGAGGTTACTGCTAATCCTGTCCGTTGTGATAGTAACGGTGCCTTTTTCAAGATCTCTTTTTACAAGCGACAGATTGGGCTCGTGATTAAACTGCCAGCAGGGCTTAAATCCAAAGCTTGAAGATGTCGCTCCGCTAAAATCTGTTTTGAAGTCATCACTTGATACCAAAGGTGCATACTCGTATCCGGGCTTTAAATCTTCGATTTCAAATTCTTCAGGTATTTTTCCGTCTGCACCAAAAACAGGGAAACAGGCTTCTTTTCCTTCAGTTGCTGCTATCTTCCCCCAGGATACCGGCATGAGGCACGGAATTCTTCCCACAGCGCCACTGTCCTGAAAGAGGATGCCGTACCATTTCCCCGATGGAGTGTCCACAATCCCGCCCTGGGCTACTCCTGAATTTCTATAACCTCTGTCATCATCCATAACATCTTTGCCATAGTAAGGGCCTTCAGGCTTCTCAGCCACGAATACAGCCTCGGTTCTTCTTCCTGTACTCTTTGGCATGTGAATCAGAAAAATGTAGTACTTACCATTTATTTTGTAAAAATGAGAGCCTTCATATCCAAGATATACTTCATTCTTATCAGACAAGATCAGCTTGGCCGGATTGGTTCCTAAGTCAGTAAGATGCAAGTATGTTTCATCCGAACCCCGCTCGACAAATTTCAGTTCTTTTAGATAAATGTCGGTATTTCCATAAACGATATAAATCTTGCCGTCATCATCAAACAGAATGGAATTGTCATGATAAAAGCCCTCGAGAGTATACTTTTCCCAAGGACCGTATATGTCTTTTGCCTGATAGATGTAGGTCTTATGCATATCATTGGCCACAAAGCATATATAATATACACCTTTATAAAAACGAAGACTTGCAGCCCACATACCGCAGCCGTAGATATTTTCTTTTCCCTCTAATCTCTGAGCGGCAGTACCATCCAACGTATCATATACGTATGCGGCATGCTCCCAGTTCACAAGGTCGTAAGAGCGAAGTATCTCGCAGCCCGGCATGAAGTACATCGTGGTGCTGACCATATAGTAGGTATCGCCGACTCTTATCACTTCAGGATCGGGGTAATCAAGTTTTGTAATTGGGTTGATGTTATTCATTATTAAAGTCCTATGTTATTACTTACGATTCTTTAAAAACTTCTTGTTTTCATACATTCTTTTGTCTGCAATTTCAAATACTGCAGCCACACAATCTTGTTGGTCATATTTTGCCATACCACAGGCAACGACTACTCCGCCGTTTATAAGAGCATCCTTGTTATGCCGTGCAATTACATCTACAAGTTCCTCACTGCGAGCATAGTCCTCATCCTGCGAAATAACCACAAATTCATCGCCGCCTATTCTGTAAACAGGGCTGCGCTTAAAAATATTGCAGATTATGTCACACGCATCACATATATACTTATCACCGGCTTCATGCCCTTCAGTATCATTAATTTTCTTAAGATCATTTACATCCAAAACTACAATAGCGAACTCAGGCTGACGCTGCTCCTGAATTCTCTGATTCATGATACTCTCTCTTACCTTATATGCATTCTTGTTCTTGATGCCTGTAAGCGAATCAATCTCAGCCATATTCTGCACAAGCGCAAGCTTCTCCGTATATTCACGTTTAATGCGCATAGCATCAGTCACATCCTGACACAGACCTAACAAGCATTCCCTTCCGGTATCATCTGTAAACTTAAGCTTTGTTGTCTGAAACTGTCTCGGATTGCCGGCCGCATCAGGCACGTCCTCATAGAAAATATACGGTCCATCCATCGCAAGAGCTTTCTTATCATCCTCTATAAAATGAATAGCAGTCTCTTCGTCAAAAATCTCTAAATCAGTCAGCCCTACAACACCTTCCGGAGTTTCTTTATTTGCATACTCGGCAAAGGCTTGATTACAAGCAAGATATTTCCCTGTGTCTACATCTTTTGAAAATGTCATGGCCGGCATATTGGTCAAAAGATCTGAAAGCGATTTCTTAAGGCTCATTATCTTTCGGCTTGCATCAGCCTCTTTCCTAAGACGCTCATTCTCCTGCTGAAGTCTCGCATATTCTGCTGAAATATCCTCATTTTCATTTATACTTTCTCCAACAAAAGCTCCCTGATCCGTGTACCAGACAAAAGCAAGTCTTGTGCCGTCTTCTTTGTAAATGTGCCTGCCATATGAATGGACTACTCTGTATTCTCCATCTTTTTTTTGCCTGTAGATCACATCAAATACGCCGCCCTCTGCCAAAAAACAATTTACAGCCTCAACTATAGAAGACAGATCATCAGGATGTACATTACGATATATGTCGTCATTTACAAGATTATGGATTTCTTTTTTATCCACATCCTCATATCCTGAAAGCTCCAAAAAACCTTCAGACATGACTATTGTAACCACTTTCCCATCAATACACTGGTAAATTGCAAAGGGAATCGGGCTACTTTCCAATAGATTTAGTTCTTCATCGCTATACCTGTATTTTTCCAAGAGAGCCACCTCCTGTATAAGACAACAAAGAAACTCTTTACCACAATATATTTTATCATTTAATGGATGGTTGTTATCATTATTGCGATTATTTTATGAATAATTAACAAAAAAGCGGGTTCCGGATCTATGACCCAGAGCAATTTCCAGCTCCTCTACACTGTGTGTATGTCCGTGTTTGCCTTCATTAATCACATGGGCGTGATCATGGGAATGCTCGATAGCATGCGTATGTGTAGAGCCATCATGTGTATGCGTTATCAGATGTGTGTGTGCATGTTTTAATATACCATCATATCTCCAATCTCATCTGCAGATCCAGCCAGCTTTTCTGCTCTGCCTCATGGATTACATCCCCGGGCTGACTGTTCCCGATCAGGAACGGCGACTTAGGATCGTGGTTCTTTACATTCTCTTTCACAAGTGCCGCATTCGTATTGGCATAGCAGTACCTGCAAAGATGTCCACAGGTATCATATGCTCCGATATCTGCCCCCAAAAGGCAGGCGCATTCATTGTTCCTCTGATTCCTACTTCGTTTAGGAACATCGAGTCTTGCATGGAGAGCAGTCTCAAAAGTCTTTACCGTCATACAGCCGGAACAATCTGCACCATATGACGCAAGATCATTTCCCTCAGCACACGGTCTGATGATCATATCATGCTGTTTTGCGATCTCAATAAAAGCTTTGCCGATCGTCAGTCTGTCCTTCTTAAAAACCTCTCTTGCATCCGGGAAGTTCCGCT
>JAEEGH010021769.1_pt1 | contig 13211 bp, 8 predicted proteins | sample 9134181 | NCBI WGS metagenome assembly JAEEGH01 (sample SAMN16246544, study PRJNA631951) | gut metagenome | biome: gut microbiome; feature: rumen; material: DP-attached | host: Bos | place: Iran: Karaj | collected 2018-10 | reverse complement strand
GATCCATAAAAGAAGTTTTATTATTGTTTTGTCTTGATTTTTGTCAGGTTAAAACATTAATGCACCAAAAGCCCTGCTGCACAACACCTTACGCACGCACGCGCACGTAAAGACAGGCAACGAGGCCCCTAAATGCGGTGCAAATATACACATTCTTCATCAAACCGCCAAACCAAAAGCGCACCATTTTTTACCACTTGTTAACAACTCTACCCCACCCGCCCGCAATCCGCCGCCAACTCTCGCTCCACACCCCACGCCCCACGTCGCACCACAACGTTTTTCAAACAACAAAAACAACAAACGACAACAGGGACAGCCCCAATCAGCCGCCCCTGTGATAAATTCAGTCACTCGCGATGGCCTATTGCCCCAACTTCTCCTTCAGATAATCAATACTCTTTTTTAATACTTGAGTGTCACGATGTTCTGTACCAAACGTTTTCACGTAGATTTCATACGCTTTATTCACAAACTCCAAAGATTTGGCATAATTTTCCATTTCATAATAAGCCAAGCCGATGTTGTAGTAGCATGTGGCGACATCGGGGTGACCAGGGCCAAGGATGCGCTCTCGGATGGCAAGCGCCTTTTGGAAGCATTCCAGCGCACGGGCGTAATCGCCCTGACTTTTGTATACCCAGCCGATGTTGTTATAGGACAATGCAACAGCAAGGTGATTTGTGCCAAGTACACGTTCACGGATTGTCAGAGACTTCTGGTAGTATTCCAGCGCACGGGCATAATCGCCCTGATTGGAGTAAACCGAGCCGACATTGTTGTAGGAGGTGGCGACATCGGGGTGATCGGGAGGAAGGACACGTTCACGGATTGCCAGCGCCTTTTGGAAATATTCCATTGCTTGGGCATAGTCACCCTGAGTGGAGTAAACTTCGCCGATGTTGTTGTAGGACCTGGCGACATTGGGATGCTCAGCACCAAGAATGCGTTCATTGATGGTCAGCGCCTTTCGATAGTATTCCAACGCATGGGAGTAATCATCCAGACTTTCATAAACCGCGCCAATGTTGTCATAGGATATGGCGACGTTGGGATGCTCGAGACCGTGAACGCGCTCATAGATGGACAACGCCTTTTGATAGTGTTCCAGTGCACGGGAATAATCGTTCAGGTGGTCATAAGCCATGCCAATGTTGTTGTAGGATTCAGCGACCTCAGGGTGGAGAGAGCCATAAATGCGCTCACGCATGGCAAGTGACTTTTGGAGATATTCCAGAGCAAGGGTGTGATTGCCTTGATCCCCGTAAACTATGCCGATGTTGTTATAGCACTTGGCGACATTAGGGTGCTCGGAGCCATAAACATGCTCATAGATGGACAACGCCTTTTGGAGATATTCCAGAGCAAGGGTGTGATTGTCTTGATCCCCGTAAACTACGCCGATGTTGTTGTAGCACTTGGCGACAGTAGGATGCTCGGAGCCAAAAACATGCTCATAAATGGACAATGCCTTTTGATAGTATTCCAGTGAGCGGAGGTAATCGCCCAGTTTACCGTAAATATAGCCGATGTTGTTGTAAGACACGGCAACATCGGGATGATCAGGGCCCAAAGCACGCTCACGGATGGAGAGCGATTTCTGGTAGTATTCCAACGATTGATTGTAGTCACCTTGACTGTTATATACACCGCCAATGTTGTTATAGGAGGTGGCGACAGATGGGTGGCCTGAGCCAAGAACACGCTCATAAATGGAAAGCGACTTTTGGAAATAATCCAATGCCTGGATGTAATTACCCAGACTGTTATAAACTAAGCCGATGTTGTTGTAGGATTCGGCGATATCGAGGTGATCGGGGTCCAAAACCCGTTCACGGATGGACAACGCCTTTTGATGGTATTCCAGCGCACGGGCATAGTCGCCTTGACTGTAGTAAACCATGCCGATGTTGTTGTAGGACTGGGCGACAGCAGGGTGGTCGGGGCCATAAACCCGCTCGCGAATGGACAACGCCTTTTGATGGTATTCGAGCGCGTGGGAGTAATCGCCCTGAGCGGAGTAAACCGAGCCGATGTTGTTGTTGGAGATGGCGACATTTGGGTGATCAGGGCCAAGAACACGCTCATAGATGGACAATGCCTTTTGGTGGTATTCCAGCGCAAGGGGGTAATCGCCCTGTTTATCGTAAGCCAAGCCGATGTTGTTGTAAAAGGTGGCAACCCATTCGCTTGGTTCGCCATCTTGCGCAAGTGCCTGACGCAGGCCTCGTTGGTAGTATTCCAGAGCCAAAGCATAATTCGCCAGATAATCGTCAAGGAAACGGCCTGCTTGGTTTTGCCAATTGGCGTTGGTGGTGTCGAGGGTAGCACGGAGTTCCAGGTAGTGGGCTGCAGAGTCATTCTGGTGCTCCATCAGGAACTTCTGGTAATAGTTATAGCAGTCTTGGGCGATGTCGTTCATCGTGGCTTGAGCGCCGGCTTTGCCCTTGTCAAGGTTCTCCTGACGTTGGGCAAGTTCGGCTTCTTCGGCAGCAAGTGCGGCCTTCTCTCGCTGGAGGTTGGCTATGCGGGACTGGATGTCGCCCTTGGTGCGCAGCAGGGAGTCGGCCTCGGTCAGGCGACCGTTGAGGATGCAGTCGCTGATGCGCAGATTGAACTCGTCCAACTGGTCGAAGTCCATCTGGGAGTAACGCTCGGCCATGTCGCTGATGAGTTTCTCGTTGTCCTCCTGCTCCTGATAGATTCGTTGGAGCTGTTGCCGGTATTCTTCTTCGTTGATGCGGTTTTGTTCTTTCAATGCCTCCAACTCATCCTCCTTGGCCTGCAGCTGGCGCTGAAGCGAGCGGCGGATTTTCTTCTCGTTGGCAAGTTTGCTGTCGGCCTGCTGACCTGGGGTTTCCATCACCAGAATGAGCGGATTACTGGAGTAGGTGTACTGACGGGATGTGGCCTCGGGATCAGTAAGGATGTAGCCTTGTTTCTTCACGCTCTGAATCGAGAACTTGTTGGCCGGGATGGGGAAAGAGAAAACTCCGTTGGCGCCGCTCACCACCTTGCCGCGCCCCTTCACCTGCACAGTGGCTCCGGACAACCGCTTGCCCGCAATCACTTGTCCGTTACTGCCCAATCGCCCGGGCGTCTTCACATAGCCTTGCTGGGTTTGGGCGCTCAGCGTGAGCGCGGCGGCCAGGCATACCAGTATCGTGAGTAATAATCGCTTCATCTTAGGTCTTCTGTTATTGGGTTTTCACCCTGCAAATATACACAACTGTGGCTAAACAGCCAAACCAAAAGTGCACCATTTTTGGCACTTGTGCCGCACACCATGCCCCCGACCTCACGCCAAGACGCAAAGTTTTTCAAACAACAAAAACAACAAAAGACAACAGGGACAACCTCAATTGGCCGCCCCTGCGATAAATACCGCCACACGCGATGGCCTATTGCCCCAACACCTCTTTCAGAAAATCAATATTATCTTTGACGGCTTGAGTCTCAGGATGATCTGGGCCAAATGCTTTCAAATAGATTTCATAAGCTTTAGAGTTATATTCCAACGACTTGACAAAGTCCTCCATTTCAAAATAAAGATAGCCGATGTTGGTGTAGCACGTGGCGACATTGGGATGATCTGGGGCATATACTCGCTCATAGATGGCGAGTGCCTTTTGGAAGTATTCCAGCGCAAGGGCATGATCACCCTGTTTGAATTTAACCGTGCCAATGTTATTGTAGGACAGTGCGACATTGAGATGATCAGGGCCAAGAACCCGCTCACGGATGGCAAGAGACTTTTGGTGGTATTCCAGCGCACGGGCATAGTCACCTTGACTTTTGTAAACCAAGCCGATGTTATTGTAGCTTGTGGCTACATCAGGGTGATCGGAGCCAAGGATACGCTCACTGATAGCCAATGACTTCTGGTGGTATTCCAGCGCACGGGAATAATCGGCGTGACTTCTGTAAAGCTCACCGAGGTTGTTGTAGCACCTTGCAACAGCAGGATGATCAGGGCCAAGAACGCGCTCACGGATGGCAAGAGACTTCTGGTAGTATTCCAACGCACGGGAAAAATCACCCTGGCTATCGTAAACCGAGCCGATGTTGTTATAGGATATGGCCACATCGGGGTGATCGGAACCAAAGATACGCTCACGGATGGCAAGAGTCTTCTGGAAATACTCCAGTGCACGGGAATAGTCGCCCTGACTTTTGTGAACCGAGCCGAGGTTGTCGTATGAGGCAGCAACCCATTCGCTTTGTTCTCCATCTTGGGCAAGAGCCTGGCGCAAGCCGCGTTGGTAGTATTCCATGGCTAAATCATAGTTCGCCAGATACTCGTCAACGAAACGGCCTGCTTGGTTTTGCCAATCTACGTTGGTGGTGTCGAGGGCGGCGCGGGTTTGAATGTATTGGAAGGCTTTCTCGTTGTCGAATTGGGCCAGGGCGATGGTGTAGAGTTGGTAGAGGTATTCGGCATCTTTTTCCTGCTGCTTGAGGACGGCGGCCATGTCGGCATTCGCCTCTGCAAGGATGTCTTGGGCACTGCTGATGGCCTGGTCGAGGCGCGAAAGGGCTTCCTTGTTGCGCTTGAGCACCTCGACGGGGTCAAACATGGTGTGAATCAGTGAGTCGGCACGTTCCAGCTCCCCGTTCTCGATGAGGATGTTGATTTCGACCTCTTTCTCATCCAGCTCGTCGTAGTCGGTGTGGGCATAGTGCTCGGCCAGCTCGTCGATGAGGGACTGGTATTTCTCGAACTTGTCCTGCAATTCCTGCAATTCCGTGCGGTACTGCTCCTCGCTGATGGTCTTGTCGCTCAGCTGTTTTTCCAATTTAGCCAACTTGGCCTTGTAGTTTTTTTCGGCGGTTTTGTAGGCGTTGTTCTCGATGCGCTGTTTGTCGGCCTGCAGTTGCGATGAAGAAACCATCACGATGGTCAACGGCACCGTCGAGGAGAACGCAAACTGCCGCCCGATCACTCCCCTGTCGTTCAGTTCATAGCCCTGTTTCTGCACTTGCTGCAAAACGTAAGCCTGTCCATTCCTTTGGCCAGGAAGCGCCATGGAAAACGTGCCGTCACCCTTACTGACAACCGCATTGTGCCCGCCCTTGACACGCACGGTCACGCCACTCAACGGCTGCCCCTTTTTCCCGGGCTTGCCAATGGTCTTCACATAGCCTTGCTGGGTTTGGGCCGTCGCGCACAGCGCGGCGGCCATGCATGCCAGTATCGTGAGTAATAATCGCTTCATATCAGGTCCTCAGTTATAGGGGTTTCACCCTGCAAATATACACAAGATTCATCACTCGGGCAAACCCGAGGGGGACGTTAATTTCCACAAGTCATCACTGCTGAAACTTGACGCGAGACCATCATGTGATTCTTTTTTGATGCCAGGCCACTAAAGGGATATATTAGCCTCGGGATAACCTTGCAGATGCAGCGGTATGGCTGAATCGTCCTCTATATCACTGGGCCGGATGTTGAAACCAGACACGACCTCACCATCTCCCTTGTCAAAATTAATCAGCAGTCCGACGTCCACACATTTTGCCTTAAACAGTTCACTGGTCTCGTTCATCAGACAATTCCTGACAAAAACTTTAGCGATCTGTCGGTTGTCAGCTAACCACTGCACACTATCTTTGGGCACGGTAACCCCGATGAACATTTCTCCGCTCTTCAAGAATTCACAAGCCGAAACCTGGATCTTGTCGTTCACCGCTATCGGGCACGCATCGTTGACAGCTTGGCTGAATCTGTCAAGCACGCCATCCGGGTCATCGAGCAGCGATCGGTTAAACAATTCATCAAGCCCGACAAACAGACCATCAAAACTGATGGGCGTGTTCGGCATTAGCTCCACTGCTAGAGATGCGACATTATTGTAGCCAAATTTCGAGAACACAAAGGGTTGGAAGATGAATTCGCCCCTCTTGCGATACAGGACGAAATGGTCATAATCGGCCAATAACTGTTCCGGGATTTCAGGCAAAGCCAGTTCCCCTGCCAACACATTCCTGGAGCGGTTATACTCATCAACATCATCGATGATGAATATCGTCTTATCCATGTATTGGTCCAACTGTTTGATTTCCCACAGGCAACTCTCACGAGAAGCGACCAGCACAAAAACAAAGCTTGCTTCCTGGATGAGCGACAAGACGTCATCTTGCCATGCGTCACTGTCCACATACACTCTGATGGCCGCATCATCAGGTTGGTCGGCTTCTTTGGGCATGCCCACAGCGCCCACGGGCAGACCGATGACGGCATCAATCTTATCCACCAGTTTTTTCTCTGAGAACAGTTCGTCGATGGTCGATTCACCTTGTTCTTCGGCAGTCTCAATTTTCCGCAGCAGTCTCTCGGACTTGCCGTCATATTCATCAGACTCAAATGCACGCAGATAAAGGATAAACTGCTTGTATTTTTCCAAAAACTCCTGTTTGGTGTAAGTTGATACCGAATTCACAAACTTGTCGTCATAAAGCCAGCTGCGAGCACTGGGTAGTGTGAATTCTGCAACAATATAAGCAAAACCCACCAATACCGCTTTCACGATAGCTCCAGTGGTGAGTCCATCCGCGATCGCATCACCGACACTCCCCACCACAATCTCGATGATAACCAGTATGATTGCATTAAGGCGGCAGTTCTTTTTTTCTTGTTTGTACTTCTTGCGCAACTCTATTGCCTTTAAACCGTCACTCTCAGCAATCAGTTTTGAATACTTCGGTTTTAGCCTCAAGCGATAAACCAGGTTGACAATATACAGAATCGGTGCGGCTACGATTAACAAAAGAAGCAAAAAATAATCGATAGGTTCCATCTTACTTTTATTATAAAAACAACAAACAATAAATAATCTGACACATCGGCCCCGACATCAGTCCTGATGTCACCAAATCGAGCCGCCGTTCAGGGCAGGATTGTGGGCCTTGATTTTGGCCAAGGTGTTCTTCGCGCCGTGGCCGGGGTAGATAACGGTCTCGTCGGGGAGCAGTTGCAGGACATGGTCTATGGAGTTCATCAGTTGCTCATAGTCCCCACCAGCCAGATTGCTGCTGCCGATGTCGTCGTCATACAAGGTGTCGCCCGAGAATGCGATGCCTGCCTCCTCGCAATAGAAGAAGACCGACCCCGGCGAATGCCCCGGCGTGTGGATGACACGCAACTCGTGGTTGCCGAAGGGGATCAGCTCGCCGTCGGTGAGGTAATGCTCGGGCATGGGGATGTCATAGGGGTACTTCTTGTAGATCTGGGCGATGCGGATGGGCAGATGCTCCTTCATGATCCACTCGTCAGCCTGGTGCACCTCGGGCAGCAGGCCGTAACGGTCCCTGATCAGGTCGTTGCCGTAGATGTGGTCGTGGTGGGCATGGGTGAGCAACAGCCTCACGGGATGCAGCCCCTGCTCCTCGATGAAACGGATGAAGCGCTCGCGCTCACCCGGCTTGTACACGCCGCAGTCGATGATGACGGCATCGCGCGTCTCGTCCCAGATGATGTGAGTGCACTCTTCAAAGGTGTTGACCATGAATTTCTGTACCTGTACCATGATTTTTCAAGTTTTTTATGATAATAGAGTCCTGTGAGGCACAAAATTAATCACTATCCGCTGATTTTTTGTCATTTTTCGCACAAAAAACCGCCAGTGAAGATGTTCACCGACAGGCATGATGCCTCACTATGAAGGGCTACCCGGGAGTTACGGCAGTTTGCACATTTCGAGAATTAGGAGTACCTTTGCAGCCGTGAAAAAATTGACCTTGATCATATCATCGTGCCTGATGGCACTCTCGGCAACCGCTGCGCCGACCGAGGCGCCCACGTCGTCGGGCGACACGTTGTCGCTCAAGGAAGTGACGGTGACCGCCATCAAGCAGAGTGCCGACCTGCGCACCGAGGCGACGGCCCTGACCGTCATCGGCCGCGAGGAAGCGGAGCGTAATCAGGCGGTCTCGGTCAAGACGGCGGCCGACCTGGTTCCCAACCTGTTCATCCCCGACTATGGCAGCCGCATGACCTCGACGGTGTATGTGCGCGGCATCGGCACGCGCATCGACCAGCCAGCCGTGGGTCTGACCATCGACAACGTGCCCGTGATGACCAAGGAGAACTACGACTTCGACCTGATAGACGTGGCCCGGTTCGAGATGCTGCGCGGCCCGCAAAACACCCTGTACGGCCGCAACACGCTGGGCGGACTGATGAATGTCTATACCCTGTCGCCACTCAACTACCAGGGCACACGCGCCGTCGTCGAGGGAGCCAACCACGGCACCTGGCGCGTGGGGGCGAGCCATTACCGGCTGCTCAAGGAGAATCTGGGTCTGTCACTGTCGGCACAATACAGTTCGACTAAGGGCGAATTCACCAACCAGTATAACGGCAAGCGCTGCGACTGGGAGCGGCAATTCGGCGGGCGCACGAAGCTGGAGTGGCGCAACAGCGACGGCTGGTACCTCTCGAATGTGGCATCGGTGACGGTGAGTCGCCAGGGCGGCTACCCCTACGAGTGGGTCGAGACGGGCAAGATTGCCTATAACGACACGTGCTTCTACCGCCGCACATCGGTGATGGACGGCTTGACTGTGCGCAAGTCCTTTGACCAATTCATCTTGTCGAGCATCACGAGTTACCAGTACCTGGACGACAACATGACGCTGGACCAGGATTTCACCGAGCACGACTACTTCACCCTGACACAGGCGCGCCGCGAGCATGCCGTGACCCAGGACTTCATCGCCCGCAGCCACGAGAAGGCCGAGGGCTACAACTGGCTTGTTGGCGCCAGCGGGTTCTACCGCCGCTACAAGATGTACGCCCCGGTGATATTCTTCGACTACGGCATCGAGCAGTTCATCGAGAACCACATGAACAGTGCCATCCCCGAGTATCCCATCACATGGGACACCCGCTCGTTTTTGCTGGGCAGCCACTTCACCAGTCCCAGCGCCGGCGCCGCACTCTATCACGAGAGCACCTACAACTGGGGGCAGTGGACCGTGCAGGCAGGCTTGCGCCTTGACTACGAGCACGCTCGCCTCAACTACCGCAGTGTGACCCACACGGGCTACAGCACCCACGTACGGGCCACCGGGGAACTTTTCTCGCACGAGAACATCGACATCGACGAGAAAGGCACGCTCGACAAGGATTTCTTTGTCATCATGCCCAACGTGAGCCTGAGCTGGCACCCCTGGGCAGGCAAGAACCACACGGTCTATTTCGCCTTCTCGCGCGGCAGCAAGGCAGGCGGCTTCAACACCCAGATGTTCAGCGACGTGCTGCAGCAGCGGCTGATGGGCCTGATGGGCATCGGTGCGCAATATGACGTGGACAAGATGGTGGGCTACAAACCCGAGAAGGCCTGGAACTATGAACTGGGCGGACACTTCGAGTGCTGGGGTGCCAGGGTGCAGAGCGACCTGGGCATCTTCTTCATGGACTGCCGTGATCGCCAGTTGACGGTCTTCCCGCCGGGCACCACAACAGGCCGCATGATGACCAATGCCGGCAAGACGCACAGCTGGGGCGCCGAGTTTACCATGTCGGTGAATCCCACCGAGTTAACACACATGAATTTAAGTTATGGTTTCACACACGCGACCTTCAAGGACTACAACGACGGCAAGGTTGACCACAGCGGCAAGCGCGTCCCCTACGCCCCGATGCACACCTTGTTTGCCGAGGCCAGCCACAGCATCAAAGTCGGCGGTGACTGGAACAAGCTGCTCACCCTGGCCGCCAACGTGCGTGCCACGGGCGACATCTACTGGGACGAGGCCAACACGCTCAAGCAGCCGTTCTATGCTCTGCTGGGCGCCTCAGTCACTTGGAAACAAGCGCATTACAGCCTGCAATTGTGGGGTCGCAACTTGACCGGCACACAATACAAGACGTTCTATTTCGTGTCCATCCAGCACCCCTTCCTGCAGCGTGGCCACGGCCGTCAACTGGGCGCCACCCTGCGCTTGAATTTCTGAACACACGTGCCCTGTTTTATCTATTAAATCAAGCGTTAGGTCTAGAAAATTTTGCAGGAAAAGGAAAAAACACTTACTTTTGCCGACTCAAAAAAATCACTTGTTAATTATTATATTACATAAATATTTCAGATTCAATGAAAAAAAATCTTTCTATTCTATTCATCACCACCATGTTGTGCATGGTGTTTGTAGCGTGTGGTAGCGAGAAGGACGAGCCCGATCCCGTAGTGAAGACCCAACTGCTCAGCAGCACCTACACTAACGCGACCGACACGCACTACACATTCGACATCGATCTGGACAAGGATTCAAGCAGCATCTATCTGTATAACATCGTGTTCCGCATCGGCGAGGCCACATCTCCCGCGATGAACATCCGCATCGACGCTCCCGTGACCGTGGACAAGAGCGGCAAGGTCTACACCTACAGCGGCAACAACATTGTCCCCTTCTTGCTGCGCGGCCAGATACCCGTGCCCATGGTCGGCGAGGCCTACCTCGTGAACAACCTCTACTGCACGGTCAACACCGCCGACATGACCTTCGCCATCAGGTTTGACTGCCACGGCGGCCACCACGACGACAGCGGCACGCTGCAGAAGTAAACCCCGTTTTAACGTCATTTAATATAAAAAACATTACAAATGGTGCAAGAATAAATGCACCATTTGTTTTTTCAATGTATCTTTGCCGCGCAAAAAGTCTAAAACAAACTTATCAACAGACATGAAAAAGATTCTTTTACTGATAGCGATAGCCGGTCTGCTCATGGGTTTCATCTCGTGCAGCGATGATGATGACCCCAAGAGGGGCGACGGTGTTTTCACCGTCAACACCGCGATGATCAACCACATGGTCAACACCGGTAACGGCACAGTCATCGGCATCGGTGACACCCACAACAAGCTCACCATCGACACAGGCAAACACACCGCTCAGGTCGTGCTGAATTATGACGACGGCAACGGCCCTAAATCAATCAGCCTGACCGACATCAAGGCCATGCCTAAGCGCCTCGGGTTCTATGAACTCACGATGCCCGACAACGCTCAGGTCAAGGGTTTCAAGGGCTACGTCGACTTCAACGAGGGCTCGTTGCGCTACCGTTACACGACAGCCGACGGCATCCGCGTCATCTCGACCACGCCCGAGGTCTTCTTCTTGAAGACAAAGAATGTCATCACCTATGACGACACGACCAAGACCACCACGATGGACAACATCATGTATCAGTTTGAGGTCTCCCCCATCACGCAGAAAGCCATCGTCAAGGTCATGGGAATCGAACATGCCAAGGAGATGAAGTACTTCATTAACATCACCGCCTCGAGCGTTCCGTTCACTGTGACGGCCAACGGCTACTCCATCACCGGCGACAACATCCCTACCAGTGCGGTGTACCGCAACCTGACCGACAGCACCGGTGTCCCGACGACCAAGACCTCGGACAAATTCCCGTTCAAGACGTTTGATGCCAAGGTGGACCTGGCCAACGACTCACTCATCATCAACTTCATGATGGGCAGCAGCGCCACCGTTGCCGCCAGCGGCAGGACCTACCCCAACTATACAGCTTATTAATCAACAAACAACTTATATATTCCGACACAAAAATGAAAAAATTATCATTTTTCCTTTTGTCACTGATGGCCGTGACCCTGTTCACCGCTTGTGGCAACGATGAGCCGGGCAAAGACCCGGACAACAAGCAGACTGTGACCAGCACGATGAATTACCGCGCCATCAATGGCGATAATGTGGTATTCTCACAAAGCTCGGCAAAGGTGGAACTCAACTATACCGACATGCTCATCAAGTTCACCGGCGAGTTCAAGGACGCCAGCGGACAGGCTCGCAGCCTGACCACTCCTGACATGCCGATGACAGCATTATCGAGCTCGGTTTACAGATTCACCTCATCATCAGCGGCAGCAACCAGCATCAACAACCTGGAAGGTTACATTGATTTTATCTCAGGCGTGATGTGGTACACTTTCGTCATCGACGGCTCCACCCAAGTGGTTTGCTCGACGCAACTGCTCTACATCTACACAATCACGAAGATGAGCAACCCCGAGAACGGCAACACCGGCAGCCATCAGCAGTCGGCCTACCTGTTCGCCCTCGACAACAAGGGTGAGAAATGCACGCTGAAAATCAGCAACTTCATGGCCAACCTGAATGGTACGGTCGAAGCCCCCGAGGTTGAGTACAACAACCTGACGGTGACCCCCACCGCCACGGGCTTCACCATCACCGCCGATGAGGTCGAGTCGAACTATCGGGGTTTCTACACCCTCACCGACGTGAATTTCGTCATCGACAACCAGTGCAAGGAAGTTCACGGCACGTTCAAGTGCAAAGACCTCGAGTACGTTGTGGATGGTGGTCTCTTCACTTACACCGAGTAAAACACCGCACAATCACATCGTGATCATAACACCCGTCCCCGCAACCGCCACCGTGCGACTGCGGGGACTCTTTCGTCACGTTCTTATCGTGGGCGACACAGCCCATTCAACATTTTGCGGTACACATTTTGTTGAATCAAACGATTTAGGGAGGTTATTTGCATGATTGTTGGATTTTGAGTTATTTTGCAACAAATACGAAATCACTGCCATGTTTATCCTTAATCGCACCAATGATTGGGCGACATTGCCCAAGAAGAAAATCATCCTTAAGGCTGTCATCTGGTTCATCCTCTTGACAGCAGTAAGCATTATCGCCTTGATGCTTTGTCAAATGGCGTACATGAGCCAAGGCATTGACCCCACACAACTCACGCAGTTTGGAGGGGATGTCTCAACGAGAATGGATCAGCCCGTGGGGCAGACCATCCTCCTGTTGATGGTAATCGCTCCCATCGCCGAGGAAATCCTTTTTCGACTGGGGGTGTCGCTCAAGCGGCAAGCCGTGGCACTATGGGCAGGACTGCTACCTGTAACCATAGCTGTTTATTTCTATGACGCCTATAGCGACTGGATGGTCATGGCCGCCACAATCATCACGGGAGCAGTCCTGTACTGGCTGGTGATTCACTTCACGACCGATGAGCAGTGGGACCGATGGCGTGCACGTTACCTGCGACCGGTGATGTGGGCATCGGCTATCGGTTTCGGTTTGATTCACCTCAGGGCCTTCTCGGTGATCACCTGGATGCTGCTGCCCTACTGTCTGACAATCTGCCTGCGACTTGCCCTGATTGCAGCTGTCATCACCTATGTGCGCGTCAATATGGGCTTCTGGTG
>JAEEGH010021767.1_pt1 | contig 13211 bp, 9 predicted proteins | sample 9134181 | NCBI WGS metagenome assembly JAEEGH01 (sample SAMN16246544, study PRJNA631951) | gut metagenome | biome: gut microbiome; feature: rumen; material: DP-attached | host: Bos | place: Iran: Karaj | collected 2018-10 | reverse complement strand
CTGATCCCCGAGAACTCGAGGTTCGGGACCGTCATAGGCGCCGCGCTTCAGTGAGGCGCCGCAACGATTCACGCTCCGCAGCGCGCGGGGCATCCGCAGGATGCCCCGCGCGCTTCTTTTCCGGCCGTCCGGCGCGCCCGCCGTCGAGGCCTGTGATATACGGAAATGGCCGGCGGGAGGCCTCAGATCGAGCCGTCGGAACAGATGACCGCAGGAAGAAAGTATTGAACTCCCATTATGGTCAGTTTGTATCTTCCGTCGGCTCCCGGGAACCAGTCCGAAGCAGCGCACGCGGCTTTGAAATCTTTCATTCTTCCCGCGAAAGAGATTCTTTCCAGTCTCTCACAAAAGACCAATGCTGCCGAGTTGAGATACTTCAGTGTTGCCGGAAGACTTAATTCAATGATCGACTGACATCCGGCAAAAGTACCGTTGCCGATCCTTTCAACCAGTGAATCGGAAAGGCCGTTGAATTCTGTCAGACTTACGCAGTTTCGAAAAGCATAATCATCCAGTTCCCTGAGACGGCTTCCCGCCGCCAGCCTGACCGAGCGCAGCTCGCCGCATCCGTCAAAAGCGTATTTGCCTATGGTTTCAAGGCTGGACGGAAGCATGATCTCGGCGACGGGCATTGAACCGAACGCGAAACTGTTTATTATTTTTGTTCCTTCAGGAACGATCGGATCGACCGGGCATCCGCAGATCAGCACCCCGCCGGAGGTGATCAGACAGTTGGTGTCCGAACGGAAAACGGTACTTGACGTGGCAACGACAAAACCACGAAAGTTCCCGGATTCCCTGATTTCCCAGCTCGATTCGCCGTTGTAACGCAGACTTGCCGGGATCCCGATCGAAACTAGATCTTTGCAACCCGAAAAAGCACTGGGACTGACGTCTTCCACTCCTTCCGGGATGACCGGATCTGACAGCCCGGTGCCGGAAAAGGCATTCGCCCCGATCGAATGCAGACCGTCGGGGAACTTAAAGTCCGTCAGTGCCAAACATCCCGCGAAAGACTCGTCCGAAATCTCCCGGATGCTGACGGCGCTGAGATCCAGACTGACGAGCGAGTAACAGTCTCCGAAGCACCGCTTGCCTAAGGAAGCGGACGCGCCGTTCGCGGAAAAAACTACACGACTCAGAAAATGACATGCGCGAAAAGCCCAGTCGCCGATTTCGGTACGGCTTCCTCTGATGACCACTTCCGTCAGATCGTAGTTCGACGCAAACGCCGAAACGCCGATTGTTTCGAGAGTTGTCGGGAGCGACACACTCTTCAATCCGCATTCGGCGAATGCGGATGCCCCGATCTCGGTTATTCCCTCTCCAAGATAAAGATGGCTGATATAATTTCCCCATGCGAAACTATCAGGGACTTTCCCGATACTTCCCGGAAGATACAGCTTTCTGTCGTCGGCGTATTTAAGAACAGTCAGCACCGATTTATCAACAGCCACGACCGGCAGCCCCTCGTATGTATCCGGAATAACCAGGCTATCAGGTTTGGATGAAAAGAGGAGGCTGGTGAATCCGGTAACTGCATATCCGTTTTCGACAGGGGTATAGATAAGGCCCTCGGTTGCGGGAGGCTGCTCGGAGAACGGACCGTTTCCGGAACCTTCGGGTGACGGCAGAGGAGCGGGAAGGCTTAATTCAAAAGAACAGAAGGAGAATTCCGGAAAGAATCCGCTCATAAAAGCGTCGACAAGGGTATGAAAATCGCGCAGGCTCGAATACAGCCTGGAATCCTCCCTGCGGAAATCCTCCGGTATTCTGAACGATGAGAGCCATGCATTCGTCCTCCAGAACGCAATATAGTGCCTGTCCGAAGGAATGCTGAAGAAGGAAGGTCCCGAACATTCGATCAGCACAGCCACGGAATGATTGCTGAAAAAGAACTCGTGTATTCCATCCGGATCCGACGGGATAAACACGGCGCAGTCCGATCCGGAATTCGCCGATCCGTTTTTTTTCATGTCGGACACGGAGATATACAGGCCGTTCTTTGAATCGTTCCATGCAACGGTAACTTTACCGGAGATCATACCTATACCTGCTCCGCCGTAGCCGTACGAGATCCCGCCGGTACCGTGTATCCCGCTGACTGTGATGCCGAACGTCCCGTTCCTGTTCGGATACGGCTCGTTTTCCTCTGAGTAGCGAGATCGGCATCGGCCCAGGCCGCTCGATTCGGCACTGAACAGCGGTTTCAGTACAAGAGTCTCAGCTTTTCCGAACGTCTCCAGCAGTCCGTGTATGCTTTCCAACGCCTGATCCCGGGTCAAAAGCGGGCGTTCCGTCGAGTCAGGAAGTGAATCCTGAACCGGTGATGCAGAAGAACCGGGAGATCCGTCGGCGGGGAACCATGAGGAATCCGATGAGGCGTTGTGTTGTCCGGAAGGCACAAATGTGCATCCGGTCAGCAGAATTGCCGCAGATATCGTCACGCACATGAGGCCGATTGCAAACAAATGACGTCTGTTCTTAAGTTGTTGGTTCATTTCCATTCCTCTTCTTTCTTGCCGGACGCAACCGATTTACGATTGACCGGTTCTATCCTTACGTGGGAGTTCTGAACAATTCCGGATTTCCGGAACGCAAATGGAGGATCCAGAGCTTCCGCGACCGCTCAGGACTGGGCGGCCGTGAAATCTATCTTCATCTGACCTCCGGTCTCCTCGCGGTGGCGCTCGAGCAGCGCGTGGATCTTCTTCACGGGGTCGATGATGTGGCTGATGGTCTCGTCGTGGTTCAGAGTGTCTATGATATACGAAAGGTACTTGCACATGTTGACGCAGACGTACCATTCGCGGGTGTTGATGGCCGGGTCGGTGTATACGAGGTTCGTCGTGAAGATCCGGTCGAACAGGCCGTCCCTGTAGGCCTCGTCGAACTTGTCGAAACCGGAGGTGAACAGGCCGAAGGTGTCGAACGCGAATATGCGCTTGGCTCCGCGGCTCTTGATCTGTCTCGCGACGTCGAAGAACGAGTCGCCGGAGCTGATCATGTCGTCCACGATAATAACGTCCTTGTCGGTGAGGTCCTGACCGAGATACTCGTGGGCCACTATCGGGTTGCGGCCGTTGACCACCCTGGAGTAGTCGCGGCGCTTGTAGAACATTCCGACGTCGATGCCGAGAACTGACGAGAAGTACATGCATCTGCCCATGGCGCCCTCGTCGGGCGAGATGATTATAAGATGCTCCTTCTCGAACACGATGTCCGGGACGGCCCTGACCATGGCCTTGATCATCTGGTAGGTCGGCTGGTAGTCGTCGAAGCCGGTGAGCGGAATGGCGTTGGCGACCCTCGGATCGTGCGCGTCGAAGGTGATGAAGTTGTTGACTCCGAAGTTTACGAGCTCCTGGAGCATGAGGGCGCAGTCCAGCGACTCGCGCCCGCTGCGGCGGTGCTGTCTGCCCTCGTAGAGCATGGGCATAATGAGGTTGATCCTGCGGGCCTGTCCCTCGATGGCGCCGAGGATCCTCTTGAGATCGCCGTAGTGATCGTCCGGCGACATGGGGACTTCCATCCTGCGAAGCTTGTAAGTCACCCCGTAGTTGAACATGTCGCAGATGATGAACAGATCCATGCCTCTGACCGACTCGAGGATCATTCCCTTGCCCTCGCCGGTACCGAACCGCGGGCACTCTACGGGGACGATGAACGACTTGTCCGTGTTGCGCCAGCGCTTGATGTAGGCGTCGATCTGCTGCGTCAGGGACTCGCAGCCCCTCATTCCGATGATGCCGAGTTCGCCGAACAGCTCTTTTTTCATTCTGATTCCTGCTGCCTTTCCTGATTCATTTGAAAAACGTAACGAGGAACACGCGCGGGGCTCTTTCCGGGGCATATATATTTTCCTGCCGTTCCGGACCGCCTTCCGCCTTTTATATTATACACCCCGCGCCGCCCCGAATCAATAGCGAGGCGAAAAAAAGCGGCCGCGGGAACGCTTCGGCAAAGGCCGGAAAAAGTGCCGGGCCCCGCGGCAGGAGCTGCCGCGGGGCCCGGGGTAGTATTCAGGGCGTCTCAGTGCCCGTTATACGTCAGTTCTCTCTTTTTCTGACCACGGTCGCGCCGACGGAGAGCACGAGGGCAAGCGCGGCGGCTGCGGCCACGACGGTCAGGGTGTCACCGGTGGCGGGGCTGGTGTTTCCTCCCGGGGAGGATCCGGATCCGGACGTGCCGGTATCGGAGGAAGTTCCCGTCGCGGGGGCGTCGGCCTTCACTTCCGGCCCGGCGATGAAGTTGACGGTCTCCTTACCGGGGTAAGCGTTCGTGTAGAACTTCTGTCTCACCGTGTCGTACAGGCCGACGACTCCGTCGGACACGCGCTTGGCGGGAACGAAGTCGGCTATGACAGCGCCGTCCTTCTTGAAGGTGACGCTGAATATCTTGCAGGCGCCGATGCCCCAGGAGTCATCCTTAATGGATTCGGTAGTTTTACCGAAATTCGCGGCTGAGATAAAGATGTAGCACTTCGCGCCGATCTCGTCGTCTATGGCGATCCCGGATGGATCCTTGGAGGCCTTTACCGCGCCGTCGAGGATGACCTTTCCACCCGGGGCGTCAAGGGTGACGGTGTGCTTTTCGGTGTCCTTGGGAAGGACTTCGGGCTTGTTCTCCATGAGATTGCCGATGCGCGTGGTGAACGCGGCGTCGGAGCGCTTGTAAGCGAACTGGATGGTCCCCTCGGGGGTCCCGCCGCTGTAGTAACCTCCGACTATGCCGGCTCCGCCGCCTTTGCCTGTGAGACCGGGAATGGTGACCTGGAAGGTGCAGTCGATGACGAGTTTGGAGTTCACGGGAATTTCCGAGTTAATGAACTGGTTGCCGTCGCTCTCGATGTACTCGAGCTCCTGATACTCGGCGGGGAGGTTGTGGGTCTCCGCGGCGAGCGCGGGGACGAAGGAGGCGGCCATGCAGAGCGCCATAAGAAGACATACTGTTACGATAACTGCTTTGCGCATGATGGATCTTCCTTTCTATCGTTTTTATTTTTTGCATCCGGTCGGGCCGGCCGCGCCGCGCGCGGTCTTCCCCGTATCTATGATATCATTTTTCACGGAATTGTCAAGAGAAAAACAGAAAATAATGAAGTTGCCGCCCCGCAGGGCGGCACCTCATTTGCGCGCAGCGCAACTTCATTTGCGCGCAGCGCAACCTCATTCCTTCCCCGTCCGTACGGTAACTCCGCTTCCGTCGCCCGCCGCGGCCAGAACGGCCGCCGCCTCGTCGGCGTCCCTGGTGATGAACGTTCCGCCTTCGATGACGACGCCGCCCGCGACGTTGGACGAGGAGAGGATGCTGCCGGCGGTGTTGGTGAAGGTGCCGCCCTTTACGGTGATGAGCGAAGGTCCGTCATCGCCGGAGGCTTCCTTAGACGAGACGAACAGTTCGCCGGCCCCGTTTGTGAAAGTGCCCCCGGTAATCGTGACGGCAGTGTTCTTGTTGGTACATTTTAAGAAAGTCATGTCGCAGCCGCTCCTGATCTCCCAGGTGCCGCCGGAGACGGTCATATTGAGTCCGCCGCCGGTGGCGAACTGAAATACGGGATCAAAGACGTTATAGGCGGCCGTGTCGTCGACGCCGAACCTGAAGGTCCCGCCGGAGATGGTGATGTTCCGGAGGGCGTATGCGGGGGCGGAGCCGTTGTTATAAAAGAGGCGTCCGCAGGCGTTGTCCCACACGCCGCCTGAGATGACTACGGTCTGACCAGACCCGTTCAACCGTATTAGGGATCGTCTGATTTCATTTGTGACCGGACGGGAAAAAGTGCCTCCAGATACGCTCAGGTCGCCGTCCCAGTTGAGACTGATCACATTGGACATGGGCGATAAGTTTTCCGAATCGATCGAATAGGATCCACTGTTGACGATAATGTCACCTCCCCCTTCAGCATAAAGGCAACATCCCCAAAAGGAAACGATATCTACGTCGGTGAGAATTAGTTTGCCTTCATTGGTAACTGAGATGGCTGCTTCGCCCAATAACCCGCCGCTCGCGCCATGTAGAACCTCAGTATAGTCGATTCTAAGGCCGGTGACGCTGACTGTACAGTGCTCAACATTTATGAAGTCTGTGATTGTCATGTCGGCCGTGATCTTATGGCCGTTGCCGTTTACGGACCACCGGCCTTCGGTGGTGGTGTAGATGGCTTCCGTGGCGGTGAAATCCCTGATGATGCTGACGGTCTCGCCGTCCTTAACTTCCCTGAAGGCATCGGCAAGAGAAGTGTAGAAGGTGCCCCCGATCGAGCATACGTCGTCCTCCCCGGGCACGGGATCCGTGCCGGGTGCGTCTGTGCCTTCACCGGTTCCGGGACCGGGGGCGTCGGTGACTGTGCCCGCCGGTTCCACGTCGCCGCTCAGGCCGCTGACGCCGTCTCCGTACGCAGGCGACCCGCCCTGCTCCTGCAGTACGGCCCCGGGGACCTGCGTCACGGTATTTGTAGCGTACCTCCTCTTCACCACGGAGTTGGCGAGCGGAACGGACACTGCGGCCGCTATTGCAAGAACGACGCACGCTGCCGCGGCGGCCGCCCGGGGCAGGCCGCCGGATCTGCGGACCCTCTCCGCACCGTCCGCGGCCGTGAAGCCCTTCGGGGGATCCGCGGCGTCGCTGACGAACCCGCCGTCGATGTTCCCGAAGGCCTCGTCAAGCAGCCGTGCGGTACGGGAGGCGCCTTCCTCGTTTGAGTCTCTTCTCGTTTTTTTCATAATCCCACACCTCTCCGGGCCAGCAGCGCCGCAAAAGCCCTTTTCATTTTCGCGAGTCTGTCCGACACGGCGGTCTTCGTAAGCCCGGACATCCCTGCGATAGCCGCAATTCCGTCCGCGTACCAGTATCTTCTGACAAAGATGCGTCTGTCGGTCTCCGAAAGCGACGACAGGAAGGCGTTGAGCGCCGCGGTGATCTCAGCCGAATCCGCCAGAGACTCCCCGTCCTGCGATGAGGAAAGCAGATCGGCAAACTCGTCCACCGGAAGGACCACCGCCTTCCTCTTTCCGGCGCTGCGCTGTCTGACGCGCTTGCAGGCAAGGTTTCTCACTATCCGGAGCACGTAAGCGGAGAGCGGATCGGGCCGTTCCGGGGGTATTGCCTTCCAGACCGCGATCAGGGCGTCGTTGACCACCTCTTCGGCGTCGTTTTCGTTTCCGCAGATCCTTCCGGCCAGACCGTTCATCATCCGTCCGTACATCCTGAGGAGCTCGTCGAGCCCCTTCTCCGACCGCTCGAAGAGCAGGGCTATTATCCCTGCGTCGTTCATATGCCTCTCCTTTTCGTATGCGCCGGCGGCGCCTGCGTCCTTCATTAAGGTATCTACCCTTTTTTAGGGATTTCTGCCCGGATCTTTTCCGGTTTTACCGTCCGTATCCGGCGCGGGGCGGGATCCGGCGCCGGTCTACCCGTATATATTATACAGATTCGTCCCCATCCTGTCAAAAAAAGCGGGGCCGGTGCAGGTAAGAAGCATCCAGGGCCGGTGCCGGTAAGAAGCATCCGGGGCAGTGCCGGTAAGAAGCATCCGGGGCAGTGCCGGAATGATCATTCGGGCCGTGCCGCCGCGCCGTCTTTTTTCCGCTTCTCAGTTCTTCTTCACAAATATTTCCGTCTCCGTTCAAACATACGCGAAACAGCCTGTTGCAATGAGCGGGCCCGAGTGATATAATAATTGCAGTAAAGTTCGTTCCGGCAGAGCTGCCGGGCCCGGTACCGCCGGAGCCACGGCGCACCGCGCGGCGGTCCGCCCGCGCTTTTTTATGTGCCGGCGGCAAATCCATTCTGAAGATACAGGTCACGTAAAATGGGAAAAACTCTCATAATAGCGGAAAAGCCTTCGCTGGCAAAGAACATATGCGCGGCACTGTCCTCCGCCCCGGTCAGAGTCCGGGCCGGAAAGGCGCCCGGAGCGGCGTACTGGGAGAATGACGACACCATCGTCGCCTCCGCCTTCGGACACCTCCTGGAGCTCAACGACGCCGAGGACTACGACCCGCGCTACCGCTACTGGCAGACCGCGGCCCTGCCCATCATCCCGGGTACTTTCAGCTACAAGGTCAAGGAGGAGGGCGGCGCCTCGTCGCAGCTCAGGATGCTGACCGGGCTCATAAAGAGCAAAGAGGTCGACCGCATAGTGAACGCCGGGGACTCCGACCGCGAGGGAGAGATCATCATACGCAACATTCTCGCGTACGCCGGAAACACGAAGCCGGTGTACCGGCTGTGGATGCCGGACCAGACCCCGGAGACCATCCGCCAGGAACTGTCCTCAATGAAGGAGGACTCCTCGTACGACAATCTGGCCGCGGAGGGCTACGCCCGCACCTACATCGACTGGCTCTACGGCATCAACCTCACCCGCCTTGCCACTAAAAAGAGCGGCAAGCTGCTCAGGGTCGGGCGCGTGACCTCGCCCATTGTGTCCGCAATATGCGAGCGCGAGCGGGCCATACGCGACTTCGTTCCCGAGACCTATTATCTCGCCGAGCACAGCCGCGACGGCCTCCGCCTGACGTCCGCGAAAAAGTTCTCCGACCGCGAGGAGTGCCTCCGCCTGTGTGAAGAGTACAACTCCCTTCCGACCTCGGTGACCGACCGGAAGACCGAGGAGGTCGTTATGCCCAGGCCGAAGCTGTTCACGCTCTCCGACCTCCAGGGCGTCGCCGGAAAGCAGTTCAAGTTCACCCCGAAGGCCACGCTCGACACGCTCCAGAAGCTGTACGAGGCCGGCTACGTCTCCTACCCCAGAACGAACAGCCGCTACATGGCCACCGCCGAGAAGCAGAAGGCCCGCGACATAATCTCGGCCCTCCGCAAGGCAATGCCCGAGACCTTTGCCGGCATCGCCTTCCGCGACTCCAAATACATCTTCGACGACTCCAAGATCGAGGCACACTCGGCCATAACTCCCACCTACAGGATCCCGGTCATACGCGAGCTTCCGCTGGATCAGCAGAAGCTGTACTCGGTGATCCTCCGCCGCTTTGCCGCGGCCTTCTGCCGGGAGGACTTCAGGGTCAGCCGCACCACGCTCAAGATCACCAACGGAAGGGAGAGCTTCGAGGTGAAGGGCGACATCGTCCTGACCAAGGGCTACACCGTCTTCGAAAAGCGCGAAAAGAAGGACGAGCCTCTGCCCGACCTCGCCGTCGGCGACAGCGTCGAGCCTTGCTTCGTCTGCGCCGAAAAACAGACCGAGCCGCCCCGCCACTACACGGCCGACTCGCTCAACACCTATCTCAAGAATCCGTTCTCCAAGGAGGAGCGCCGTGAGCTGTCCGAGGACGACGACGGCGCCGAGGAGGTCCTCGGCGACATCGAGCTCGGCACCGAGGCCACCCGCGCGGGGCTCATCGACGCCGCCGTAAAGAGCGGCTACATAACGCTCGCGCGCAACATCTACGGGATAACGCCCCTCGGCGAGTACTACTGCGACTCGCTGGCCAGGCTGGGCATCGACATGACCAAGCAGCGCACGCTGGAGCTCGGCAAATCTCTCAAGCAGATCTACCGCAGCGAAAAGACCGTGGACGCGACCGTGCGCGACGCCGAGAGCGATCTGTCCTTCATCGTCGGCCAGGCCAAGGCCGTTCCAGACGCCGCGGACGGCGAGGACCGCCCCGATAGCCGTCAGGAAGCCGTGCCGGACGAGGACGCCGCGCCCGTTTCTGCCGAACCGCTCGGAAAATGCCCCGGCTGCGGAGGCATGATATACGAGTATCCCTCCTGCTGGCGCTGCGAGAACACCGGCTGCCGGCGCCGCATCCTGAAGGCCGAACCTCTGTTCGTCGCTCTCAAGACCGAGCTCACGCCCGAGATCGCCTCGTCGCTGCTGCTCAAGGGCCGGGCCGACGTCAAAGACATGACCTCCAAGCGCACCGGAAAGAAGTTCGACGCCGTCATCAAGGTCAGCTACCGCAGATCGAGGCCCGATTTCCGCTTCGAGTTCCCGGAAAAGCCGGAGAAGTCCGGCAGATCCGGAAAGGCCGCGTCCGGGGCCCAGGATACGGCTTCCTCCGAAAAGAAGACCGCTTCCTCCGCCAAAAAGACGGCTTCTTCCGCAAAGAAGACGGCCTCTTCCGCAAAGAAGACGGCCTCTTCCGCAAAGAAGACGGCCGCCTCCTCTAAGAAGACTGCTTCCTCCGAAAAAAAGACCGCCTCCGGCAAGGGCGGGAAGACGGAGACGGAATGAGATTCGTAATACAGCGGGTATCCGCGGCCAGGGTATCGGTTGACGGAGAGACCGTCGGCAGCATCGGCAACGGCCTGCTGGTCCTGTGCGGCATCGCCCGGACGGACACTGAGGAGACGGCCGACAAAATGGTCAGGAAGCTCGTCGGGCTGCGCATCTTCAGGGACGGGGACGGAAAGACCAACCTCTCCCTTGCGGACGTGGGCGGCTCCCTGCTCATGATATCACAGTTCACCCTGTGCGCCGACTGCAGCAGGGGCAACCGCCCGAGCTTCTTCGACGCGGGCAGGCCCGAGATGGCCGAGCCGTTATACCGGTACATACTCGAAATCGCCGCCCGGTCGGTCCCCGACGTCCAGCACGGCATCTTCGGCGCGACGATGGAGGTCGAGCTGACCAACAGCGGACCGTTCACCGTCGTCCTGGATTCCGACGACCTGAAATAGATCCGGCCGCGCCGGGAAAGGAGCAGTAATGGCTTACGAGACGCTATCGCCCGAGCTTGCCGAACAGATCCTGGCCGACAGACGGTCGCGCGTCCTCTCGGCCGCCGCGTTCCGCGACGGCGGCGCCGTACGCCGCCTGCCGCGGCCTGGCAGAGACAGCTGGATATCCCCTTTCGCGGAGGACATAGACAGCATCCTGGGCTGCCCCTATTACAACCGCTACGCCGACAAGACCCAGGTGTTCTCCCTGTTCCGCAACGACGACATAACCAGACGCGGCCTGCACGTGCAGCTGATGTCCAGGATCGCCCGCACGCTGGGCTCGGCCCTGGGGCTCAATACCGAGCTGATCGAGGCGATCTCCCTCGGCAGCGAGCTCGGTCACACTCCGTTCGCGCGTGCCGGCGAGCGCTACCTCGACGAGATCTTCTTCGAGCACACCGGCCGCCACTTCCGCCATTACATACAGTCCGTCAGGGTGCTCGACAGCATCTTCCCTTACGGCCTGACCCTGCAGACGCTCAACGGCATATCCGCCCACTGCGACGGGTTCGGCACGGGGCGCTTCGAGCCGAGACCCGTCGACGGGTTCGACGGCCTCGCCGAGGCCATGGACCGCGCCGAACTGGCCGGCAACGGAACGGACGTCATCTGGCCGGCAACGCTCGAGGCCTGCGTAGTGCGGGTCGCCGACATACTTGCGTACATCGGGAAGGACCGCGAGGACGCCGTATACGCGGCAGTCCTGGACAGCGGCTCGTTCGAGTGCCGCGACCTCGGCCGGCGCAACGACGAGATAGTGAACAGCCTGATCGTCAACATAATCGAAAACAGCTACGGAAAGCCGTATCTGGCCATGGACGGCGACCACGTGAAGGCCCTCGACGCCTCGCGCAAAGAAAACCACAGGCTCATATACGAGGACAGCGCCTCGAGGGCCCACCTCGACGAGACCGTTCGGCCGATGATGCGCGAGCTCTACGGGCGGCTGCTCTCCGACCTGAGCCGGGGCGACTCCTCCTCCCCGGTCTTCACCCATCACGTGGACTATGTCCGCTCGCTCTGTCCGGGCAGCGCCTATCCCGACGGCGACCCGGACCGGACCGTGACCGACTACATCTCCTGCATGACGGACGACTATTTCATCGACCTGCACCGCCACTTCTTCCCCGACAGTCCGTACAGGATAGAGTACATCGGTTATTTCGACCCAAGGTTCGACAGAAGGCCCGCGGATCCGCAATAAGCGGAAACGCGCCCCGGACTTAAGTCCAGAAAAAACGCGCCCCGGATCGTCAAAGATCCGGGGCGCCGTATTATTCAGGTACCGGCGTTTAGGGTGCCGGTGTTTCGGGCACCGGCGTTTCGGGTGCCGGCGTTCAGTGGATCAGTGCCTTCTGCGGCGGTACGCAAAGACGCCGAAGGCCGCCGAAACGGCAACGGGCATCAGGGCAAGGGCGCCTGCGCAGCCCTTCTTCGCGGGCTCCGTCTCGGGAGCCTGAGTGGCAGGGGCCTGGGTGCCGGGAGCCTGGGTCTCGGGAGCCTGGGACTCGGGGGCCTGGGTGTCGGGGGCCTGGGTGTCCGGAGCCTGAGTCTCAGGGGCCTGGGTGACCGGAGCGGCGGTGGTCTGAGCCTCGGGCCTGGCGGGCTTCGGCTCGGTCGTCTGCTTCGCGGTGGTTATGTCGGCAAGGGTCAGACCCGTGCCCTGAAGAAGCTTGACGTTTCTGAGGACGTTGTGGCGCATTCCTTCGCGGGCGTAGGTCCCGAGGATGATCTCGGCTCCGAATTCGGTGTCGTACGTGAACACTTCGCTCATCTTGACGAATTCGTTGCTCGCGTTGAGGTAGTAGGGGATGATGCTGGTCCCGAAGATCTCGACCTTGATGGTGGTGAACAGGGCCTCCGTTATGGTCTCCTCGGCGTCGCAGGTATCGGGGACCACGAGCACGTCGGTCGTTATGGCGGGATGATAGAACAGCCAGCCGTGCTCGTTGTAGCCTTCGCCGACGTTGTGGGCGGTGTCCGGACGGTCGTAGGCAATAACGACCTGGGAATATTTCGTGCCGGCGGTCTCGTCGTCGAACTCGCCGTTGTCCGCCATGGCGCCGCCGATCATGATCACGGACTGATTGCCGAACTCGTAGAGGAGCGGTATGCCGAACCACTTTCCGTGGTGAACGTCGCCGACCTCAAAGTAGATGGTGTACTTCGTATCCTCGGTCACGTAATAGCCGGTGTGCTCCACGTAGGACAGGGCGGCGTTCCAGACGGTATCGCTGACCCCGGCCTTCTTCATGGGCATCAGCATATTGGCCGTGGAGTTGGAGAGATCGAACTTGGCCTTAAAGTCGGTCACCGTGTCGGTCTCCTGGTTGTAAGTCACGAAAGTATCCTTCAGAAAGTCGACCTGAACGAGCAGTTCTCCGTCTTTGGCGGAAACGTTCGCGGGCACGACAGCCACGGCGAGCATGGCCGCCAGAAGGACGAACAGTACGGTTTTTTTCATGTCCGGTAGGTTCCTTTCAAGAAAAGTAGGATGTATGACAAAGGAGCGTATCACCGTATAC
>JAEEGH010021766.1_pt1 | contig 13211 bp, 10 predicted proteins | sample 9134181 | NCBI WGS metagenome assembly JAEEGH01 (sample SAMN16246544, study PRJNA631951) | gut metagenome | biome: gut microbiome; feature: rumen; material: DP-attached | host: Bos | place: Iran: Karaj | collected 2018-10 | reverse complement strand
TAATAATGCTATACCTGAGCCTCCTTGCCAGGGGCGTTATGATAGTGAAGGACTGCGGCGACAATCTGTTCGCCAAACTTGCCGTGGCCGGGCTCATCCTCATGATATGCTCGCAGGCCATGCTTCACATGGCGGTGAACGTTCACCTGCCCCTTATGCCCCAGACCGGGCAAACCCTGCCCATGATAAGCCACGGCTCGTCGGCCTTCCTGATGTTCTGCCTGGCATTTGGAATCATCCTTTCCATAAGCCGCAATGTATGGGTGAAGATGCAGAAGCGCGAAGCCGACGCCATCCCCATCATCGAGCACAGCGAAGAAAACGACCCCGTACAGGCAGGTCTTGACGAACTTGAACAATTAGAAACACTTGATAAAGATGAATTATAAGCCGATACGTGCCATAGTGAGTGGCGGAGGAACGGGAGGACACATCTTCCCGGCCATATCCATAGCCAACAAGCTGAAGGAAGTTCAGAGCGATACGGAAATACTCTTTGTAGGTGCAGAGGGCAAGATGGAGATGGAAAAGGTTCCCGCCGCCGGTTACAAGATCGTGGGCCTTCCCATCGTGGGAATGCAGAGGCAGCTCACCCTGCATAATATCATCAACGACATTCAGGTTCCATTCAAAGTGCTGAAGAGCATCCGCATGGCCCGCAAGATTCTGAAGGAATTCAAGCCGGACGTAGTTATTGGCGTTGGCGGATACGCAAGCGCTCCCCTTCTGTGGGCGGCAACGGGAATGAAGATTCCCGCGCTCATCCAGGAGCAGAACGGTTTTGCCGGCGTTACGAACAAACTGCTGGGAAAACGCGTGCAGTCCATCTGCGTGGCCTACGAAGGCATGGAGCGTTTCTTCCCGGCAGATAGGATTGTCCTTTCCGGCAACCCCATCCGCAAGGAAGTTTCGCTGCCCCCTACCCCTGAAATGAAGGAGGAAGCCATAAAGCACTTCGGGCTGGATCCCGCCCGCAAGCATCTTTTCATCGTGGGCGGAAGCCTTGGCAGCGGCACGCTGAACAAATCCATGAAGCAGTGGATACTGAAGGGATGCCTGGGCGGAGGCGACATCGACATAATCTGGCAGTGCGGTAAATACTACAAGGCTGGAATCGACGAATTCATGAAAGCCAAAAGAGAGAACGAGGGGCTTCATCTGGGCAATATCCAGCACTACGATTTCATATCCAGGATGGACCTGGCCTATGCCGCGGCCGACCTGGTGATTTCAAGGAGCGGCGCCAGCAGCGTTTCCGAGCTCTGCGCAATGGGCAAAGCCGTGGTGTTCGTGCCTTCCCCCAACGTGGCGGAAGACCATCAGACCCATAATGCCATGGCCCTGGTGCGCAAGGACGCAGCCGTGATTGTGAAGGATGCCGATGCCGTGGACACCCTCCTTCCCACCGCCATCGGCCTGCTGCACGACGACGCCCGCCGCGAAACCCTTGGCAAGAACGCCCTTGGGATGGCTCTCCGCGAGGCGGCACAGGTAATTTGCGACGAAGTTTACAGAATTATATGAAGCACGTATATTTCATAGGTATCGGCGGAATCGGCATGAGCGCTATTGCGCGTTACTTCAAGTTCAAGGGATTTGACGTGGCCGGCTACGACCGCACCCCGTCGGACCTCACCGCAGCCCTGGAGAAGGAAGGCATCGCCGTCCACTATGAGGATAGGCCGGAGCTCATTCCGGAGGATGTTAAAGAAACGCTGATAGTTTACACCCCTGCAATCCCTGCCGATCTGGGCGAGTTGCAGAAGGCCTTCAGCGGCGGATACAAAGTGGTTAAGCGCTCCAAAATGCTGGGCGAAATCGCCCGCGGGCAGCGCTGCCTTGCCGTTTCCGGCACCCACGGCAAAACCACCACCTCCACCCTTCTTGCCCATATCCTCACCGAAAGCGGAGAGGGCTGCTCGGCTTTCCTTGGCGGTATTTCCCGCAACTACAACACCAACCTCCTTATGAGCCACACCCCCACGGTAGTGGCGGAGGCCGATGAGTTCGACCGTTCCTTCCTGCAGCTCTTCCCGGAAATTGCCGTGATAACCGCAGTGGACGCCGACCATCTGGACATTTACGGCGACTATGCCCACGTTGTGGAGGCCTTCAGGGCCTTTGCGTCGCAGGTGAGCGGAACGCTTATCTGCAAGAAGGGCGTTCCCGTGGACGCGGCACATACGAAAGCGAAGGTATATACCTATCATTATACGGATACCGGAGCGGATTTCCACCCAGAAGATGCCAAACCCGGCCCCGACGGCTGTTTCACCTACAATCTTGTGCACCCCTGGGGTGTGCTGGAGGGCATCCGCGTGGGCACTCCCGGATGGGTGAACGCGGAGAACAGCGTTGCCGCCGCGGCCATGGCGCTGTGCTACGGCATCGGCCCGGAAAAGATAAAGGCTGCGATTGGCTCCTTCGGCGGAGTGAAGAGGCGTCTGGAGATGCATGTAAACAGGCCCGGGATGGCCTATGTGGACGATTATGCGCATCATCCGGCGGAGCTGGCATCGGCAATAAGTTCGCTGCGCGACATCTTCCCCGGAAGGAAGATAACCGCGATTTTCCAGCCTCACCTGTACACCCGCACGCGCGATTTCGCGCCCGAGTTCGCCCAGTCGCTGAGCATGGTGGACAAACTCATCCTGCTGGACATTTACCCGGCACGCGAGGAGCCCATTCCCGGAGTAACATCGGACATTATCTTCCGCGACGTAACCGCTCCCGAGAAGGTGCAGCTTAGTAAGGAAGAGTTGATGGATTACCTTGAAAAAGAGCCCGTGGACGTGCTGGTTACGTTCGGGGCTGGAAATATAGACCGTTTCATACCGCTTATTACCGAAATGCTGGAAAAGAGATGACACGTCGTCGCTTGGTGGACATAATCTGCACCTCGGTTGTGGTGCTTTCATCGGTAGCGATTCTGCTGCTGGCTACTTCTTCGTACAGGAGCAGCAGGCATCTCGTTACCCTGAAGTCCATTGAGACGATTATCCTTGACAGTATGGAGCGAAAGTTCGTGAGCCCCGGCGATGTGGAGCATTTCCTTGAGGACTATGGCCCCTGGCGCGGCCAAAGGCTTGAGGATGTGGACCTTGTGAAGATGGAGGATATTCTCCGCAGCAAGGGAGCCATCCTGGAGAGCAACGCCTGGACCGGCGACGACGGAACCCTTCACGTGGAAATCACCCAGAGAGCTCCGGTGGTGCGGTTCCAGATCGGCACCCTGGGATGGTATGCCGATGCCTCCGGCTTCCTCTTCCCCCTGCAGGAGCGCTTCCCCGTGAGGGTCCCGGTGGTGGATGGAGACATCCCGCTCACGCTCACTCCCGGATTCAAGGGCTTTCCGCAGAGCGATGAGGAGCTTGAATGGCTGCTCCGGATGACTGCCCTTGCAACTCAGATGAAGGGATTCTGGAACGGCAAGATCAGCCAGATCAATGTGGCCCCCGACGGAGAGCTTATGCTCATTCCACGCGTTGGCGACGAGTGCTTCCGCTTCGGCAGCCCCACCGGAATCGACGAAAAGTTCGAGAGGCTGAGGCTCTACTATGAATACATCGCGCCCTCGCGCGAATCGGCATATAAGAACGTCGACCTGCGTTTCGACGGACAGATAGTCTGCAGATAACAAAAATCTATATATATGGAAGAACGATACATAGCATCGATTGACCTGGGAACTTCCAAGTTCGGGCTTTGCGTTGCCCGCGTCAAAGGGGATGACGTCCAGATTGTTTACTACAAGGAGACACCTTCCGACGGAATCCGCAACAGCCTTGTATCCAACCCCCAGAAGGCCTCCAACCTCCTTCAGAAGGCCATCGCCGAGGCGGAAGCGGAACTTATGATAAAGATCCTGCAGGTTGTGGTGGGACTTCCCCGCTACGACGTGCGCCAGGAGATTGCGAGCGGCACTGTGGACAGGGCCAATCCGGAGGAATTCATCTCAGCGGAAGAGGTGGCCGACCTCAAAGCCCTTGCCCTTGAGACCTACCCTCTGGAAGACGGCAACTCGCAGATCATGTACGGTGCCGTTGCCCAGTCCTTCACCATCGAAGACCAGATAGAGGTGATGGAAGACGATGTCATCGGCGCAATCTCCAGCGATATCAAGGGCACGTTCAAGGTGTTCATCGGCAACCGGAGAGCAACGGTGGCCGTGGATAAGATTTTCAACACGCTGGGTATCGCCATCGCCAAGAAATACTTCCTCCCGGACGTGGTTGCGAAGGCGGTTCTCACAGAGGATGAAAAGCAGAACGGTGTCGCGCTTGTGGATATCGGCGCAGGAGTAACCTCCGTGAGCATCTACTACGGTGGAATCATGCGCAGCTATGCCGCAATCCCCTTCGGCGGACGCAATATCACCAACGATATCCGCAGCGAGTGCTCCATCTCGGAGCCCCTTGCGGAGAACATCAAGAAGCGTTTCGGCGCCTGCCTGCCTTCAAAACTGGGTCCCCTGAGCGAGAAGGTACTGCAACTCCGCGTCACGGACCCCATCAAGGAAGTGCCTGTGAAGTATATCTCCGAGGTTATCGATGCACGCAGCAGAGAGATTCTGTCTGCCGTCCTGTTCTATATCCAGGAAAGCGGCCTGCATAACGATCTTCGCTGCGGCGTAGTGCTCACCGGAGGCGGCGCGAAGCTCACCAACCTGGGCAACCTGCTCAAGGACATGTCGGGCTACGACATCCGTCCCGGATATCCCAGGCACAAGTTCTCGGCCGATGTGAGCAATGTCTACGAGCTTGGCGCAACCGCTTCCATCGGCATGGTGCTGGCCGCGAAGGACGACCGTCTGCCGGACTGCGCAACCCGCCCGGAGGCACCCGCCGAAACGAAGGAAGAGCCTGTGTACGAAGAGGTTGTGGATACATCGGCCCCCGTTCTATTTGCCGATGTGGACATGGGCCCCGAGCAGAAGAAGGAGGAGAAGAAAAAGAAAGTGAAGGTGAAAGTGAAGAAGGCGCCCAAGGAGACCGGAGAAGAGACCACCGGCACCATCCTTTGGGAGAAACTCACCAACTGGTATAACAAAATGACGGAGGAATAAGCTATGGATTACGATATCAAAACCGACATTACCCCGCGCGACTGGACCTACGGCGGCGACTCCATAATCAAGGTTATCGGTGTTGGCGGTGGCGGCTGCAATGCCGTGAACTACATGTACCGCAAGAACATCGAGGGCTGCAGCTTCGTTGTGTGCAACACCGATGCGATGGCTCTTTCCATAAGCGAAGTGCCAGTGAAGATTCAGATGGGCGCAGGACTTGGCGCAGGCACGGACCCCGTCGCCGGACGCAACGCCGCCCTGGAATCCCAGGACGAGATTGCAGCCAAGGTGCTTGATAACGGCACCAAGATGCTCTTCGTCACCGCCGGCCTTGGTGGTGGCACCGGCACAGGCGCCGCTCCCGTTATCGCCAAGATGGCGAAGGACCGCGGCATTCTCACCGTTGCCGTTGTTACCATCCCCTTCAAGAACGAGGGCAACGAATCCCAGTCCAAGGCCGTGGACGGCATACGCGAGCTGGAAAAGAATGTGGACAGTCTCCTCATCATCAACAACGAGAAACTCTACGACTACTACGGCGACACCCTCATCCAGGAGGCCTTCCCCAAGGCCGATGAGGTGCTGGCGACGGCTGTCAGAGGCATTATTGAGGTTATCACCAAGCCCGGTTACATCAATGTGGACTTCCAGGATGTGTGCAAGATGATGCGCAACAGCGGAATGGCCCTTATGGGCAGCGGTGAAGGCTCGGGGCGCGACCGCCTGGAAATGGCCGTGAAGGGCGCTTTCGAGAGCCCGCTGCTGAACGATTTCGACCTTAAGACCGCCAAGAACGTGCTTGTAAACATCACCGTTGGCAACAACGAACAGGGTGCCAAGATGAGCGACATGCAGAAGGTTGACGAAATGATTGCCGATTACACCGGCAACGCAAACCGCTTCAAGAAAGGCATCGTGTGGGACAGCGATCCCGAATTCGGCGACAAGGTGAAGATTACCGCAATCGTCACCGGTTTCGAAATGGGCAAGATCGGCCAGATTACCGACATGAACCTGGGCAATATCGTGGTGATCGACCACGGCTTCGTGTGGGAAACCGGAGGCCATGGCGAAGAGGTTGTGCTTCCGGAGGTTACCCCCATCAAGATTGGATTCAATTCCTCCGACAACGTGCGTCAGCTGCACTTCTTCTCCGAAGTCAAGCCCTGCCTCTGCGTAGAGCCCGGCGACGATATCAGCCAGCTCGTGAACACTCCCGCAATCCGTCGCGCACATAAAGAGCAATAAAACATGGAAAGAAGAACCAGAGTTAGATTCGCGCCCTCCCCCACCGGGCCGCTCCATATGGGCGGCGTGCGCACAGCACTGTATAACTACCTGTACGCCAAGCAGAAAGGCGGCGATTTCATTATCCGAATCGAGGATACGGATTCCCACCGCTTCGTTCCCGGGGCAGAGGCCTATATCATCGAAGCCCTGCGCTGGTGCGGCATTATTCCCGACGAAGGCGTTGATGCCGATGGAAAAGTAGTTGAAGTAGCCTCCCCGCAGCACCCGCATGCGCCTTACCGCCAAAGCCAGAGAAGGCCTATCTACCGCCAGTATGCAGAGCAGCTGGTTAACGCGGGCTGGGCATATTATGCATTCGACAGCGCCGAGGAGCTTGCCGCGAAACGTTCGGAGGCGGAGGCTTCCGGCCAGACGTTCATGTATAACGCCGCGAGCAGGGGTTCTTTGCGCAATTCTTTGACTCTTCCTGCCGATGAAGTGGCGCGTCTTCTTGAGGAAACAACCGACTGGACCGTGCGCTTCAAGATGCCGGAGGGCCGCGTTGTTCAGATGGACGATCTCATTCGCGGCCACGTGGAAGTGAACACCGACACTTTGGACGACAAGGTGCTTTGGAAACGGGCCGATGAACTCCCCACCTACCACCTCGCCAACATCGTGGACGACCATCTGATGGAAATCACCGAGGTTATCCGCGGCGAGGAGTGGCTGCCTTCCCTGCCCCTGCACTATCTTCTGTACGAGGCATTTGGCTGGACCGATACCATGCCCCGCTTTGCCCACCTGTCGCTGCTGCTGAAGCCGGACGGAAAGGGCAAGCTGTCCAAGCGCGACGGCGACCGTCTTGGCTTCCCCGTGTTCCCCCTCCGCTGGGAGAACCCGGAAACCGGCGAAGTGTCCCGCGGATATCGCGAGGACGGCTACTTCCCCGAGGCTTTCGTGAATCTTCTTGCGTTCCTTGGCTGGAATCCCGGCGGCGAAAGGGAGTTGTATACTTTGGACGAACTTGTTCCGGTTTTCTCTCTGGACCGTGTTATCAAGTCCGGCGCCCGCTTCAATCTGGAGAAGGCTAAGTGGTTCAACCGCGAGTATCTCCGCATGAAGAGTTCGGCGGAGTTGTCGGATTTGTTCATCCCCATTCTGGAAAGCAATGGGCTGACGATTTCTGCCGATGCCGTTGTGCCCGACTTTGAGAATGGCCGTTTCTCCCGCGAGTATGTTCAGAAGGTTGTGGATCTTGTGAAGGAGCGCGCTATTTTCGTTGCCGACATGTGGGACATCGCCAAAGCCCTGTTCGTGGCTCCTACCGAGTATGTGCAGAAGGACGTGGAGAAGTTCTGGAAAGAGGACCATTACGAGTACTGCTTCGAGCTTTGCCAGTACATTACCGGCGCCAACTTCGGCTTCGATGATCTGGATCCCTACATGGGCTCCATGGAACCCGAAGTGCTTGAAGCCGCGATGTGCGACTACATCAAGATGCGCGAGTACCCCATGGGCAAAGTGATGAACAGCCTGCGCCTCTGCCTCACAGGCGCCGCCAGCGGCCTTGGCATCGCCGCCATCATCTCGCTGATCGGCCGCCGCGAGTTCGCCCGCCGCATGGGCTTCGCCCAGAACCGCCTGGGCAGGATTTGAGCGTGGCGCCTAAAGCGCCACAACATTTAGCGCGGAAGGGCGGCGAGAGCGTCGTCTACGGAAACGCAGTCTTCAATGCGATAGCCGCCGGAGCGGGAGCGCTGGAGGGCACTGAGATGAGCGCCGGAGCCAAGGGCTTCGCCCAGGTCGCGTGCGAAGGCGCGGATATACGTGCCTTTGGAGCATGCGATGCGTATCGTAGCCTCCGGCAGCCCCAGTGCCGATGTGTCCGCCACATTAATGCGCGAGGACGCCGTGCCGATTGTCATTTCGAGCGGAGCCGAAGGCGGAGTCGAGAAATCTGTAAAAGACAACAGTTCCAATTCCGTAATCTCAATCGTATTTCGCTGCAGCATAGACATGGACATTTCGTCCAGTTTATCCGTTTCGCCGCGGCGGTAGAGTTTGCGGGCGAGTTCGTAGGCGCGGACGCCGTCGACGGATTTGGCGCTGAACAGCGGCGCCACCTGCTCCTGCACGCCGATGAATCCCTTCAATGCTTCTGCAACCGCATCGGCTGTAATATGCTCATACGGGAACGTGCGGTCGACGTCTTTCTCAAGGTCGTAGGACGGCGTGGTGGCGCCGAAGCGGATGCGGGCCACATACTCCTTGGGGCTGTCCTGTAGCTGCTGGGCGCGTTTGCAGGCATCGCCGATGCACACCAGAAGAACTCCAGTTGCAAGGGGGTCCAAGGTGCCGGCGTGGCCAACTTTGAGGTTCTTTTTTCCGAAATGGCGGATTGCCGCGAACTTGAGTTTGCGGATTACATCGGCCGATGTCCATCGGAACGGCTTATCCACCGGAAGCACGATGCCTCCAGGATAATCTGCGATGTCGCCGGAAAAGGGTGTCATTTGCAGGGGATCTTGTCGATGCGCTTCTGATGGCGGCCGCCCTCGAAGGGGGTATCCAGCCATGTGCGCACGATAAGGGATGCGGTGCGGTAAGGGATGAAACGTGCCGGAAGCACAAGCACGTTGGCATTGTTGTGAGCCTTCACAAGTGCGCCGATTTCCTTCGCCCAGGCAAGACCTGCGCGGATTCCGGCATGTTTGTTCAGCGTCATGGCCATTCCGTTTCCGGTGCCGCAGATGGCAATGCCAAGATCCACTTTTCCGCTTTCAACGGCACTGGCAAGCGCATGCGCATAATCCGGATAATCCACGCTCGCAAGAGTGTCGGTGCCGAAGTTCACTACTTCAATGCCGCGGGCTTTCAGCAGGCGGATGATTTTCTCCTTGAAATCCACGCCCGCGTGATCGTTGCAGATACCTATTTTCATATTATCGCGTTTTTACATACTTCAACGGCTTCCCTGTCCGGACGGCAGCGGAGCTGGTAGCAGGGCACGTTCATGGCCACTTTCTCCACGGTGGGAACCAGCATATCCATTATCTCGTGCTTCCAGCGTATCGTGGACACCGCCGCAATTACGCTTGCATAGGCCTGCAGGGGTTTCAGGCGGGAGATTTCGTTTGCAGGAGCCTGTTCCAGGCGCACAAGCGCGTTCACGGGTGCCTTTACGTTACGGTAGCAAAGCGTTTTTCCGCTCCAGGGCGAGCCGTACACAATACATTCACCGGAGGGAGTGAAGCGGATAACGGGATTGTCGTCGTTCATGAGGTCGCTCTCCGGCACATATTCGTGCCACAGGCGGCTGTGGGTGCTCTTTCCCGTGCCGCTCACCCCGAAGAACAGGTTTCCTTTGCCATTATACCTGGTTACGGATGCGTGAAGGAGCAAAGTATCCAGAGGGGCGGTGGCGAAAGTGTACTGAATCATCAGCGAGGTGTTCACCTGAAGGGATGTAACGCGGAGCGGCATGCGCGGATACGCAAAGTAGTGGCCTTCGGTATAATCGGCATTCAGGACAAATACCCCGGCGGAGATATCCTTCGAAGGGAAATACTCGTAAATAGTTTTGTCTCCGAGCACATAGCCATAATAGAACGGAGGTACCTCGTCCACGGCAGTAACCTCTTTCCAGTCCTTGCGGGACTCCTCTATCTTTCCGGGCACGCCTTCGTGCACGGTGAGAGTGAAAAGAGGCTTGCCGGAGGCTTCATCGGCCTCGAAGGGGGCATACTGCTGCATGTCCAGGGAATGGCGGAATTCGAAGCGCTCATCGGCCGACAAAGTATCCCACTTCTCCCTTGTCATGAACTCCTTGCCCATGAGGGCGTCGTTCACCTGCGCCTGTTCGGGCCTGTCTGCCGGAACGGATTCTATGCCGATATCCTCGCCCGCCTTAAGCCGACGCACCATTTCCTTCTGCCGGGCCGACAATTCCGCAAAAGCCCACGGCTCCTCAAGGATTACTCTCACGGCGTGCCCGCCAATAACGTATGTTTTCTCGTTCGTACGCATAATCAGCTACGAATATACGAATAATTTTTGACAACTGACGGCCTCACACTAACATAGTGTGCGTAGAGGTCCACGACTTGACACCCCTACACACGAAAACACCGGAAAACCGAGCGTAGAGGTCCATTGTTTGGCACCCCAGCGCACGGCACTGCAAAAAAAAGGCGCCCGAATCGGGGCGCCTGATTAACTAGAACACGTCGGGTTCTTCGTGTTTGGGCTCTTCGTGGCGATGGTCGTCGTGGCGGGGACGGCGGTCGCCGCCTTCACGACGCTCCTGGCGGCCTTCACGGCGGTCTCCTTCACGGCGGGGACCACGATTGCGATCGCCATCGCGACGCTGGCCGTCCTTGCGGTCGCCGTCACGGCGAGGGCCGCGGTCGCGGGGCTTCGGCTCCACGTAGCCTTCCGGCTTCTCGGTGAGGGCGCGCATGGAAAGGCGCATCTTGCCGGTCTTGGCGTCGATCTCGAGGAGCTTCACGTCCACTTCCTGTCCAACCTTCAGCACGTCTTCCACCTTTTCGGTCTTGGTCCATGCGATCTCACTCACGTGAAGCAGGCCTTCCTTGCCGGGGAGGATTTCGATGAAGGCGCCGAATTCCAGGATGGATACCACCTTACCGTGGTACACCTGGCCCACTTCGGGAACTGCGCAGATACCCTTGATGCGCTCCAGAGTGGCGTCCATGGCAGCCTTGTCGGTGCCGAAGATGTCCACAACACCCTTGGTGGTGCCGTCGCCGTTGTCCACCTCTTCGATGGTGATGGTGGTGCCGAATTCCTTCTGCATGCCCTGGATGGTTTCGCCACCCTTGCCGATGATTGCGCCGATGAACTCGCTTGCAACCTCGATCTGAACCATGCGGGGAACGAAGGGCTTGTAGTCTTCACGGGGCTCGGAGATGGTCTTGAGCATCTCGCCCATGATGTGGATACGGCCCTGGCGTGCCTGCTCGAGAGCTTTTTCAAGCACCTCGTAGCTGAGGCCGTCCACCTTGATATCCATCTGGGTTGCGGTGATACCGTCCTTGGTGCCGGTTACCTTGAAGTCCATGTCGCCGAGGTGGTCTTCGTCGCCGAGAATATCGGTGAGGATGGCATAACGGTCATTGGGGCGCTCTGCGTCAGTGATAAGGCCCATGGCAACACCTGCAACGGGTTTCTTGATCTTTACACCCGCGTCCATGAGTGCGAGGCAGCCGCCGCACACTGAAGCCATGGACGACGAGCCGTTGGACTCGAGGATATCGGAAACTACGCGCACTGCGTAAGGGAACTCGGGAGCGGTGGGCACAACGGGCTTGAGAGCGCGCATTGCAAGGTTTCCGTGGCCGATTTCACGGCGTCCGGTGCTCCTCTGGGGCTTTGCCTCGCCGGTAGCGAACGGAGGGAAGTTGTAGTGCAGAACGAACTGCTGGTCTTCCTGGATGAGAACCTCGTCCATCTCCTTCATATCGAGCTTGGTGCCCAGGGTAACGGTTGCCAGCGACTGGGTTTCACCGCGGGTGAAAATGGCGCTGCCGTGTGCACAGGGCAGATAATCAGTTTCGCACCAAATGGGGCGCACTTCGTCGGTGCGGCGGCCGTCAAGGCGCTTGCCTTCGTCCAGGACAAGGTTGCGCATTGCTTCCTTCTCCACGTCGTGATAGTAACGGGCAACCATTGCAGCCTTCTCTTCCTGCTCCTCTTCCGGGAGGGTGGCAAGGAACTCGGCCTGGATAGCCTCAAAGCCGTCTTCACGCTCGTGCTTGGGCTTTGCGCTACCTGCCAGTGCATAGCACTTGTCATAGCAGAACTCGCGGACTGCGGCCTTGAGGGCCTCGTCCTCCTCGTCGTGAGGATACTCACGCTTGGGACTGTCGGTACCGAGCTCGTGCATGAGCTCTTTCTGCACTCGGCAGTGCTTCTTTATCTCTTCGTGGGCGAACTTGATGGCCTCCAGCATGTCGTGCTCGGAAACCTCGTTCATTTCGCCTTCCACCATCATGATGTTCTCTTCGGTGGCGGCCACCATAAGGTCAAGGTCGGCCTTGCTGCCGGCTTCGAAGCCGGGATTGATTACGAACTCTCCGTCGATGCGTGCAACGCGAACCTCGGAGACGGGGCCTCCGAAAGGAAGGTCGCTGGTTGCAAGGGCGGCCGATGCTGCCAGTCCTGCGAGGGCGTCCGGCTGGACATCCTTCTCCGCGGAAATGAGCATCACGTTCACAAAAACCTCCAGATGGAAATCATCCGGCCACAGGGGGCGGATGGGGCGGTCCACCAGGCGGGCTATGAGAACCTCATAGTCCGAGGGACGGCTCTCCCTCTTGAGGAAGCCTCCGGGGAAACGCCCGGCGGCGTAATACTTCTCGCGATAATCTACTGTGAGGGGCATGAAATCCGTTCCCTCTTTCACTTCTTTTGCGCATGTTACGGTTGCCAGGAGCATGGTGCCTCCCATCTTGACCACTGCGCTTCCGGCGGCTTGCTTGGCCAGTTTGCCGGTCTCGATCTCGATGATCCTTCCATCGGGAAGTTCGATCGTCTTTTTGATAATGTTCATCTGTTACGTCTTTATTGCGTCTGTTGCCGGACCATCCGGCTTCTTGTCATTTCGAGCGTCGTCGAGAAATCTTTTGAAAAAGGGGGCAGGATGCCTTGCATCCGCGCCCCCCTTGTTTCCTATCTTTTGCTTATCGGCGGAGACCCAGCTCCTTGACGATAGCCCTGTATCTCTCGATGTCCACCTTCTGAAGGTAGTTCAGAAGCTGACGACGCTTACTGACCAGGCGGAGAAGGGAACGACGGGTAGCCACGTCCTTCTTGTTCTTCTTCACGTGCTCGGTAAGGTGAGCGATACGGTAGGAAAATAAAGCAACCTGACTCTCAGGAGAGCCGGTGT
>JAEEGH010021756.1_pt1 | contig 13214 bp, 11 predicted proteins | sample 9134181 | NCBI WGS metagenome assembly JAEEGH01 (sample SAMN16246544, study PRJNA631951) | gut metagenome | biome: gut microbiome; feature: rumen; material: DP-attached | host: Bos | place: Iran: Karaj | collected 2018-10 | reverse complement strand
GCTCGTTTCATAGTCCTTGGAAACAGCGCGCATTGCCATACCGATCTTGGTGTGATTGATGATGAATGAAAGCACTACAACCAGAAGAGCCACAAGAAACGGCGTCAGGATGACGACAAGTTTTGTAGGCGTGCCTGCGATAGTTACAGTCCTGGCCAGAAATGCGACAGTGGGGTATGTCATCGGCTGGCCGCCTGTTACATAGGTGGCAGTGTTCTGAAGAAGATAGCTCACGCCAATTGCGGAGATCATAACAGACATGCGGGGGGCGGAGCGGAGTGGCTTGTACGCAACACGCTCAATGGTAAAACCAAGCAGAACCGTCAGCACGATAACCAAAGGAAGGGAAACATATAATGGGAAGGATGCAGAGAGATAGATTCCAAGTAAACCTGCAACCATAAAAACATCGCCGTGAGCGAAGTTTATCAGACGCAGGATGCCGTATACCATCGTATAACCAATGGCAATCAGCGCATACTGTCCACCGACCGCAATGCCTGAAAGGAGGACAGATATCTGATATTCCACGTTGGTACCTCCATGAACAAATTAAGTACTATGGCGGGGACTTGAACTGCCCCCGCCATAAACTGTGTTTAAAATGAAAGCGGATTTATTTGGAGCCGGTCTGAACCGTCTCGAGTATCCAGACACCGTTTGCATTGTCGGAAGTCTTGATGAATGCGGTGTCGCGGATTGCATCGCCGACTTCGTCGAATGCGATCGCGCCGGAAACGCCTTCATAGGTAACGCCGCCGAGAGCATCCTTAATATCATAGCTGTCTGCGGAATCAGCTGCCTTGATTGCCTCGAGAGCAACATAATAGGCATCATAACCCATAGCAGTGACCGCTGCAATGGTATCGTTTCCGCCGTTGTTGGTCATTGCTTCAGGATTTTCATTAATATAGGCTTTGATACCTGCGTCAAATTCAGGGCTGCCGCCTTCCTGATAGAAAGTGGAAACAAAGAGCTTGATATCTGTACCCTTGGCAGCTTCGAGAACCATGTTGTCATCAAGAGTATCGGAGCCGAGAATCGGAGCTTCAATACCGAGGGATGCAGCCTGAGAAATGATCTGGGTTGCATAGGCAATGGAAACAGGAGTGAAGATTACGTCTGCGTTTTCGCTCTTTGCTTTATTCAGGAAAGAGTAAAAGTCGGAGTTATTGGTCGGGAAGGAGTCTGCAATGACTTTACCGCCTGCTGCTTCAAACACCTTGGTAAAGAAAGCGATCAGGCCCTGGTCATACTCGTTGCCGTTTTCACCGAGACAGTAGGCAACCTTTGCATTAAACTTATCCATGGCAAAGTTTGCCAGAACGTCAGCCTGAAAGTCGTCCAGGAAGCAGATACGGAAGTAGTAGTCATTACCAGCGGTTACATTAGGGTTGGTGCAGGTAACACCGAGAGCGGCAAGTCCTGCTTCTTCGAATTTCGGGCCGCCTGCCATGGAAACGCCTGAGCCGTAGGAACCGAGAACGATGGAAACATCCTTGCTGACCAGATCGGATGCGGCAGAAGGAGCTTTATCCGTGCTGGAGCCGTTGTCAGCCATAACCAGTTCTACCTGATACTCTTTACCGCCGATCGTGACAGTGGGGGTCTCGGAATTCGCAAACTGCATACCGAGGATCTCTTTTTTGCCGCCGGAAGCAGAGTCGCCGGTTGAAGGTTCAAAAACGCCGATCTTGATTACGTCGTCTGCGTAAGAAATGGCGCTTAGGAAGAGAGTAAATACCATGCTCAGAGCAAGAACAATCGCCAGAATCTTTTTCATTTTTATCCTCCATCTATTTAGTTTGAGTGTCCGCCGTATAAAAACACCTGTTTTCATACGGCGATATTTGCATTATAAACCAAAGCAACAATCTGTGCAATTAGAGGGATTATAAAAAACAATGCACATATATAATGATTGTTTGTATGTTTTATACAAAAGTTTATCTTTGATTGGCCACACAGCTGAATCCTTATGTTGCAGAACCCTGCAGTATATGGTATACTTTCTGTAACCTGAAGATGCCTGAATGATTAAGGTTTATTTGAAGGAGAATGCTATGAAAAGAAGTGAAATCAACAGAGCGTTAAAAGAGCTGGAGGAAGTGTGCCGGAAATACAGCTGCTTCCTTCCGCCTTTCTGTAATTTCTCTCCGGAAGAGTGGAAGCAGAAAGGTCACGAATATGACGAAATCAGAGATTGCCTGCTGGGCTGGGATATTACAGATTACGGCCTGGGGGATTTTGATAAAGTCGGTATGTCTCTGATCACCATACGGAACGGAAACCGGAAAATGCAGGAAAAATATCCGAAAGTATATGCGGAAAAGCTTCTTTATGTGAAAGAGGGACAATACAGCCCGAATCATTTTCATTGGTATAAAACGGAGGATATTATTAACAGAGGCGGCGGGAATATCCTGATCAGGGTATATAACTCTTATCCGGATGAGAGCATTGACTATGAAAGCGATGTCACAGTTCATACGGATGGTCGTACAACTGTTGTCCCGGCCGGGACTCAAATCCGGCTGACACCGGGCGAAAGCATTGCTATCCAGCAGAGGATGTATCATGACTTTACTGTTGAAGAAGGAACTGGAAGTGTCCTGCTCGGAGAAGTAAGTCAATGTAACGATGATGAGACGGACAACCGCTTTAATCCTCCGGTAGGCAGATTCCCGGAGATAGAGGAAGACGAGCCGCCATATCGTCTTCTCTGCAATGAGTATCCGCAGGCATCGAAAACATAATTAAACAGTGTATAAAAAAGATGGGGCTGTAAAGAGAGTCCCATCTTTTTTATCACTATTCAAAAATGATTCAGATTCAGCCCCAGCTCGCGTAATAGTCTGAATAGTCAGCACCCTGGGATTTGGCTTCAAAGGTGCCCATCAATTTGCTCATGGCTCTCTCATAACCCTCAGAGCCTTCTTCGTAAGGGGTAGGGCAATATGTATTATAATTAGCATAAGAATTATAATCTACGCTTTTACCATCTTTAAATCTGGCCATAGCGTTGCCACCATCAATATTGCTGCTGACGCAGCAGGGGATACAACTGAAGTCCTCATAACTGATACTGCCGTCCAGATCCCGCTTAATGCTTACCTGTATAATAGCGGTATCAGGATCGGATGGCTGCGTATTGCCGCCGAAAACCCAGTTGCCCATGGAATAGAATATTGGTTTACCGTTATAAACCTCGATCGGTTGCAGACAGTGAGGATGTGACCCGTAAACAATATCTGCTCCGGCATCAACACAGGCATGGGCGAGGGATGTCTGGTTGCTGTTTGGACTATAATACAGCTCCTGTCCCCAATGGAACATGCAGATGATAATATCTGCCCCTTCTGCTCGCAGCTGCTGCACACCGTTCACAGCCTTATCCTTATTTGGAAGCATGTCATTGCCGGAAGTCCAGATGCCAAGCTTCAGCCCGTTCTTCGTCGTGACCAGGTGACCTTCGTTTTCATAACCGTATGGCAGGCCTGCTTCCTCCAGCACAGCCTGCGTTTTCTCTACACCTGTGTGATAGAAGTCCAGTGAGTGGTTGTTGGCCATGGTGACAAAGTCGACTCCGCCTTCAAGCAGAATATTGACATAAGCCGGATCGGCGAGAAAAGGAAACTGCACAATTGTATAATCGTATGCGAGCTTCTCATCAGAGAAAGAGCATTCCAGATTCGCCAGAGTATACTCGTCATCTTCAAAATAGGAAACTGTGTTCTGGTACGGATAAGCATAGTCATCACCGACAGTCTTAGGCAAACCGACCGGATTGTTTTCAAACTGAGAGGTTGCCCACAAAGTGTTGTCTCCTATGAAAGAGAGTGTAAAGTACTCAGGCTGTGGCTCCGGTGTCGGTTCCGGAGTAGGTTCGGGTGTCGGTTCCGGAGTGGGTATCGGTGTTTCTTCAGCTATTATACTCGTTTCTGCTACAGGAGTGGGAGTAGAGGCAGCACTCATTGCTGTTGTTATAGATCTTGCAGCCTGAACAGCACGCATATTGAAAACCAAAACGCATACGCAGCACATGGCTCCAAGTAGCAAAAGCTCCAGCGCAAAGCGCAGGAGCTGAGAAGAATCAATTTTCTTTTTTCTCTTCTTTTGTTTCATATAATCCGCCGGGGTTTATATAATTTATTAATGTATCGGGACCAGTTTGCCGTGTACTACAAAACGGGCATCATCGTATTCATAGGTGCAGGTTGAAAGTGTCAGAATCTTGTCACCCGGTTTTACAGCTACAGCGGATTCAAAGGCAGATTGAGAAATGATGGAATCCAGCCATGCCTGATTGTCTTCTGCAGTAGCAAATGAAATCTGATAAGTATCGGAGTTCATATCTGTCACATACCCGGAGAAAAGTTCAACACGATAGTTCATATCCGGTGTGTTAAGATAGAAGACCGGATGCTGGTTGTAGTAATCCTGTTTCGCATAGTTCACAAGTTTGGCAAACATCTTGCCATCATTCATATGATGACCGTAGATGATGTTGTTTGTGTTGCTGAAGTCTTTCTGGCAAAGGCATTCCACAAACAAAGTACCATAGGAGCTGTAATTGCCGTCAATATCTTTATGCAGATAAAACATATTGTCATCTGTTTGCACAACCACATAGTTGATAGGAGTATCAGGACAATAGATCCAGGCAGTAACATCCGGATTGCGAGCCTGTAGAGCAGCAAAATCAACCTGAATGGGAGACACCTCGTCATCCAGTACAATTTCTTCAGTTCCTGCCGGAGTGGGGGCAGGTGTTGCTTCTGTACCGCCTTCTGCCGGTGCAGGTGTTGAAGGGGCAAGGGTAGAAGCAGCAGGTTTTACATAAGTATTCTGCATCTCCTGGGTGTTTTTATTGGATTCAAGATACCCTCCGGGTGCAAAAACAGTCTGATAGATTTTACATCCGCTGATGATGAATATGCCGACAAAAAATATACAAAGAATTATGAAAAGAATTCTCACTGGTTTTTTCATTTCAGCACCTCCGCAGATAGGTTGGACTTATTATACTATGCCAGAAATAAAATAAGTGAATAAAGATTGAACAATTATTGCATATACTTTGAAGAAGAAATCAAAAGCATTATGAAAAAAGCCTCAGGAAGCGCAAATCCTGAAGCTTTAGAGAGGCGCCACCCGGACTTGAACCGGGGAATCGCGGATTTGCAGTCCGCTGCCTTACCACTTGGCTATGGCGCCCTATATGCAGAAACTGCATATAAAAAATTGGAGCGGCTTACGAGGCTCGAACTCGCTACCTCCACCTTGGCAAGGTGGCGCTCTACCAGATGAGCTAAAGCCGCAAATGGTGCCTCAGGCCAGAGTTGAACTGGCGACACGCGGATTTTCAGTCCGCTGCTCTACCTACTGAGCTACCGAGGCAAATAAACTGTGGTGGGAACAACTGGACTCGAACCAGTGACCCCCTGCTTGTAAGGCAGGTGCTCTAACCAGCTGAGCTATGCTCCCGCACGACAGCTTTGATATAATACTAGAAAAACATCTGCTTGTCAACTTTTTTTTATCTGTTTTTTAAAAATTTCTTCTGCAGATATAGAATTCACGGCCGATATTTCCCTGAGGACCCTCAGTGTCAATCTTTAAAAGCGTGAAATCTGCGTCTTGAAGCATCCGTTCTGTTTCAGCGGGCCGGTAAACATACTCGGTATGCTCTTCTTCCTGTCGTTCCCACAATCTGCCTTTCCTGCTGAAAATATTGATTCCGTAACGCAGCAGGTCTTTTTCATTGTCAAAATCTGCCCGCCATAAGCAGAGCAGATCATCCTTTTCATCCACGAAAGTACCGCCGTCAAGCTGCTTCAGCCATTTTTCGGAGCGGATATCAAAGATGAATAGGCCACCCGGTCTTATAAACAGATGCAGGCGCTTCAGTACAGCAGGAAAGGAGAGAGGAGATATATAGTTGATACTGTCAAGGGAACTGACCGCTGCATCTACAGTTCCGTACAGGTCAAGATCTTCAGCTGCCTGACACAGGAAAAGCGGTCTTACAGCAGCGGAGGAAGGCTTTTGCAGGGCAACAGAGAGCATGTCAGAGGAAGCATCTGTTCCGATCATCTCATATCCCTTTTCAGCCAGCAGCCAGGTGAGGGTTCCTGTTCCGCAGCAGAGATCAAGCAGAAGCTGAAAAGAACCGCTCTGACGCCGAAACTCGCTCTGGTAATAGGCTGCAAAATCAGCGTAAGGGATATCTTCTGTCAGATCGTCATACCTGCGGGACAAGACACTGTAGGCATTCAAGGTTTCTTTTCTCCGATTCCAAGCCTTTCAAATACAAGGTCATAACCACCGCTTCCGTATTGCAGAGAACGGTTTACACGGCTGATTGTAGCGCTTGATGCACCGGTGTCGTTGAGAATATCATTATATATCATACCTCTTGAAAGGCAGCAAGCTACTTCATATCGCTGTTCCATGGCAACCAGCTCTGTAACAGTACAAAGATCCTGAAAGAAGTTCATTGCTTCCTCAACAGTCTGTAGGGAGAGAATCGCTTCATAGAGCTCTGGCTTTCGCTCTTTTTTGGGAGATTTGTTCATACCTGCCTCCAAAAAAATTTGTATTCTAAGGATAATTACATTTTAACACTTTAGAACGCAAAAGTAAAGAGGGGAGAAAAAGATTATTTTTAAAAGCTTCTCTTGCGAAAGCCTGAAAAAGCATATATAATAGAATAAATTGTAAAATATTAAACAACGTTTGGGAGAGTTGATATGAATTCTGTTAATGATTTTCTCGTCAGGCATTCGTTATTCCCGTCATCAGTTGATCCTGTTTCCTGCAGTGATAAAATGCTTCGTCATATGAAATCCGGTCTTGCCGGTGAAGTGATTGACATGCCTATGATTCCGACATATCTGAAGGGAAACGGTACAGTCCCGCTCGGAAGAAAGGCAATTGTCATTGATGCCGGTGGAACGAACTATCGCTGCGCACTCGCTTATTTTGACGAAGGGGGCTGCCATGTCGAGAATGTAATGAAGTGCAAAATGCCCGGGACGGAAACGGAAGTAACCTGGGATGCTTTCATTTCTTTTGTTGCTGACAGCATTATGCCGTTTACCGGGGAAGCCGATGTAATAGGATTCTGCTTTTCTTATAATGCGGATATCACGCCGGATATGGATGGAATTGTCGAATGTATTGATAAGGAAGTGGTGGTCAGCGGCTGTGAGGGTAAGCATATTGGCGCTTCTTTGCTGGAGGAACTTGGCCGGCGCGGTGTTTACGGCAAGCGTGTGGTAGTCCTCAATGATACAGTCGCGGCGCTGCTTGGCGGTTCTGCTATGCTGGATAAATCGAAATACAGTGATTTTATTGGTATGATCTGTGGCACTGGTGCAAATACCTGTGCAAGCGTTTCCCTGCGGCAGATCGGAAAGCTTCATAACGATGCTGACGGCTCCATGCTTATCAATCTGGAATCCGGAAGTTATAACGGCATGCCCTGCGGTGATGTCGATGATGCCGTAGATGCGGAAAGCCATCAGCCGGGTGAAAAACGGATGGAAAAGATGTCTTCCGGTGCCTATATTGGAGAAGTCTGTCGTCAGGCAATGAAGCAGGCTGTAGCGGAAGGGCTTATTTCGGAAGCAGTTTATCAGAATATCTGCCTGATCAACCCTCTGAATGGCGCTGTGGTTGACAACTGGGCCTGTGGCAATGATCCGTATCATGTATTTGAAAATGCTGAGCAGCTATCTTTTGCAAGGGAACTCTGCCTTGCTATTTTCGAGCGTTCTGCCCGGTGCATGGCAACCAACATTCTCGCTATTCTGCGTCTGAATGGCACAGGCAGAACACCGGAGAAACCAGCTTGTATATGCGCCGAAGGGTCTCTTGTTGCGCGCAGCAGATATTTTCTGCTTTTCTTCCAGAAGAGCCTGAACGATCTGAATGACGGGCCTGACCCAAGGTATGTGGATGTGGTTTTGGGGAATGATACAACCTTACCTGGATCTGCAGTAGCTGCATTGCTGAATACATAACCTGCTCGGATACCGCCAGATTTATTTCTTGAGGATATAGAAAACTTCGCTCCTTTGGATGAAATGGAGCGAAGTTTTTCTGCTACGTTCAATTGAAAGGTGAAGATTCATAAATGATTTTTTCCGGGATTTCCGGAATCATGGTCTCATCCCATTCCCATCCGCGATCAAGAAGCCAGTATTCTTCTTCATCTTCTATTGGCTCGCCTTCTTCCAAAGGAAGGTCTTCTTTCATGTTTCGGAGCTTTCTCTCAGTTTCATAGGTGCGGAGATCCTCAAGAGAAAAAGGCAGGCCGTATTCTTCAGCAACAGGCAGAAGTACGTTCTCTGCTACCGCTTCACGGACTTCGAGGCTGCCGGGATAAGCAGCGAGACCCTCTGAGAGCTTTTTCTGAAGAGAGAGATCTTCTTTGGAAAGCAAGAAAAATTGTTCTACGTTTGTCATAACAAAACCCAGACCTTATCCTGATTTGCTGTAATAATCTGCTTGACAGCATTTTAGTTACATTATTTATCATTATATATAGTGAGCCGGAAATTTGCAAGAGATGCAGGCAAATCATTTCTTCTGAGGCAATTGAGCAATGCAGTGTGTATGATCTTGACATTCCGGGAGGGAAGTGGTAAATTAAAGCAAATGCCGGTATGGTGGAATAGGTAGACACAAGGGACTTAAAATCCCTCGTTGGCAACAACGTGTCGGTTCAAGTCCGACTACCGGCACCAGGAAAAGATATCTAAGCAAACGGGGTCATCCATTTTGGATGACCCCGGAATTGTTTAGAAAATCGGAAGTGCTGAAGCCAGCAATCCGAGCATTACACCTGAGAAATAAAGCAGGCACAGCGTAATCAGATTATCTTTAAAAAAGCGCTTGTTCATACGGAAAAGAACCAGCAGTCCGACGCCTGCTCCGCACAGAAGTCCTGAAAGCATGGCTCCAGCAGACATGCCGCCCTGCAGATAAAGCTCGGTAAGGATAACACTGGCAGCACAGTTCGGAATCAGTCCGACAAGCCCGGCCAGAAGCTCTCCGATTATAGGCTTGTTGAGAATAAAATCTGCCAGATGCTCTTCACCGACCAGTCCTACTGCTATGTTGATCAGGAATGATGTTACCAGAAGAAATGCTGCAATTTTAACTGTATGAAAAATGGCGGATCGAAGTACACCTTCCTCACAGTTGCATCCTTCCTGCTCACAGATATCATGTAGTTCTTTGTTGTTTTTCTGAGTGTGGATCCTTTTTTCAACCAGATCTATCAGAAAACCGGCAAGCATTCCTGCTGCAAATTTATAGAATAGAATTTTGAGAATAAGCCCTGCCGGAGCACTCTTCGAGATGAGAATAGGCAGCATTTCGTCTGAAGTGGAAAGGAACACAGCGATCAGAGTCCCGCGGGTAATCAGGCCACCGGCAAAAAGATTTGCTGTTGCCGCAGAAAAACCGCATTGCGGAATAACACCAAGCGCACTGCCGAGTACTGGGCCTAAACTTCCGGCTCGGTGGATAATCTCCGTGGTTTTGTCCTCAGCGTGATGTTCAAGCACTTCGATCAGCACATAAGCTAGAAACAGGAAGGGTAGAATTTTCAGCGTGTCCAGAAGAGCATCCAGACAACTGCCGGGTAACAGTTCTAAAAACAAAACAGAATTCTCCTTTAAATAGATCGTGAGATTATATAATGTTTTTTGGGTTAAGTCAAGCTGTTTAATTTGGAGTAGAAAAAGGGGCACGGATGTGCTATGATAAAGTAAAAAAATGGAGGTTTTCTGATGTCATTTGATAGTAAGGCAGCTGTTGCAGCTCTTCAGAGATATGAGGGAAAAAGCTACGCTGTTATGCATGCTGGATCTGTGCTTTCTACAGACGGGGTAACCGCTGCACCGGAAGATTCCTGGGAAGGGCGCGCCAGAACAATGGGATACCTCAGTGAACTGGAATATAGCCTTTCAACTGAGCCTGCTTTTCTTTCACTTCTGAAAGAATTGGATGAACACAGCGACGAGCTTGACCAGCTGACAAAACGTCAGGTGAAGGTTCTCCTCAGAGAGACAGAGCGTATATCCAGAATCCCGTTTGAGGAATATACAAGGTATTCTGTACTTGTCAGTGAAGCATCAAGTCTGTGGATTAAAGCAAAAAAATCCGATGATTTTGCGCTGTTTGCTCCGTATCTGGAAAAACTGGTTGCTGCCAACCGCCGTATGGCTTCTTTGTGGAATCCCGATGAGCAACCATATAACGTCCTGCTTGACCGTTATGAAGAAGGGTTGACGATGAGCATGTGTGATCGCTTCTTCAATACTGTCAGAGAAGGAATTGTTCCTTTGATTCGGAAGGTCGGGGAGCATCAGTATTCCCGGTACCCGTTTGAATCACGGGAATATCCGATCCCGCTGCAGGATGAATTTTCCCATGCGCTGATGGATATGGAAGGGATTGACCCGAGGCGTTGCACTCTCAGCACAACAGAACATCCGTTTACATCAGGCGTCAATAACCGTGATGTGCGCATTACCACGCACTACCATGATCATGATTTTATTGCTTCCTTGTTTTCAGTTCTGCACGAAGGAGGACATGCTCTATATGAACTTGGAGGCGATGATAGATATAATTATACCTGTCTGTACGGTGGAGCGTCCATGAGTATTCATGAAAGCCAGAGCCGATTCTATGAGAATCTTATCGGCCGTAGCAAAGCCTTTGCTGCTCCCTTGCTTCGTACAGCAAGGAACTTCTTTCCGGAACAGCTGGCAGATGTGACGGAAGAGATGTTTTATCGTGCTATCAACCGTGTTCAGCCTTCACTGATCCGTACAGAAGCGGATGAACTTACGTATTCTCTTCATGTGATGATCCGGTATGAAATAGAAAAACAGCTGATTGACGGGAGCCTGCAGGTAAAGGATATTCCGAAGGTTTGGAATAATCTGTATGAAGCGTATCTGGGGATCAGACCAACAGATAATAAAACAGGTTGTCTGCAGGATTCCCACTGGTCTGGCGGTATGTTCGGGTATTTCCCTTCCTATGCACTCGGCAGTGCCTATGGTGCACAGATGCTCGACAGAATGGAAAAGGAAGTGCCTCAGCTTTGGGATAAAGTTGGAAAAGGGGATCTCAGCCCTGTGACTGCATGGCTGCATGAGAAGATTCATCGGTTTAGTGCGCTCTTTACGCCGCAGGAAATCCTTGATCAGGTTTGCGGAGGGTTCGATCCCTCATACTATATCCGCTATCTCACAGAGAAGTATTCTGAATTATATAACCTGAATTAGAAAGGAAAACACATTATGAAATTTTCAGAAATGAAGTACAGTCGGCCTTCACTGGAGGAGATGAAGAACACTGTGAAGTCTCTGACGGAGGAGCTCCGGACAGCAGAGAGTTATGAAGAGGCAAAAGCGGTTTTCCTGAAAGAACAGAAAGCTGTCCGTCATGTAGAAACACTTTCTACACTTGTCTCCATCCGGCATTCTATCAATACGAAAGATCCGTTTTATGAAGAAGAGCAGAATTTCTGGAATTCTGCTTTTCCAGAACTGCAGGAGTATACACAGGGATGGACGCTTGCCATGCTGGAAAGTCCTTTTCGTAAAGAGTTTTCGGAAGAATATGGCGATCTGATGTTCATCAATGCAGAAATAGCAATGAAGACCTTCAAGCCGGCAGAGGAGTTTATCGCAGCTTTGCAGAAAGAAAATGATCTGACGAACGCTTATGAAAAACTTCTCGCATCCGCACAGATTCCGTTTGAAGGTGGAATTTATACACTCTCTCAATTGACTCCATTTAAAACCGACCCTGACGATTCCCGTCGTCTTGCCGCTTGGAAAGCGGAAGGGCAGTGGTATAAAGATAATCAGGCGCAACTGGACGATCTTTATGATCAGCTTGTTCACCTGCGCGACGGTTTGGGAAAAATGCTTGGTTACAACGGCTATACAGAGTTGGGATACTATCGTATGGGTCGCAACTGCTATACAAAAGCGGATGTGGAAAAGTTTCGTGCTGCGGTTGTGAAATATCTGGTTCCGGTTGCTGACAGCATTTACCGGCGTCAGGCCGAGCGCCTTGGTAAAACCTATCCGATGAGCTTTGCTGACAATTGCCTGGAGTTCCGCTCCGGAAATCCACGGCCCTGCGGCAGCGCAGAGGATATTCTTGCTGCTGGGAAAAAATTCTATGAGGAATTATCACCGGAAACAGGCGTGTTTTTCAACACCATGCTGGACAATGAGCTCATGGATGTGCTTTCTACAGAAGGAAAACAGGCAGGCGGATACTGTACAGGCTTGCCGGACTATGAAGTCCCTTTCATTTTTGCAAACTTTAACGGGACCCAGGGAGACGTTGAGGTTGTAACGCATGAAGCCGGGCATGCCTTTGCGGAATGGACAAACCGCTCACGCGTCCCTCTAGACTATGTGTGGCCGAGTATGGAAGCATGTGAAGTGCATTCTATGTCGATGGAATTTTTCGCAGAACCATGGGCGGAATGCTTTTTCGGAGATGATGCGAGAAAATTCCGTTACAGTCATCTGTCCGGTTCTCTGACCTTCATTCCGTATGGGACTATGGTCGATCATTTCCAGCATATCGTCTATGAAAAGCCCGAAATGTCTCCTGGAGAGCGCCATGCTGTCTGGAAGGAGCTACTTGGTATTTATATGCCCTGGATGAAGCTTGACGGTGATATTCCTTTCTATTCCGAAGGGGAGGGCTGGCAACGCCAGCATCATATCTATTCAATGCCTTTCTACTATATTGATTATTGCCTTGCACAGACCGTTGCCCTCGAATTCTGGAAAAAGATCGGGGAGGATCTGCCAAATGCCTGGCGCTATTATATGGCGTATACGGAACAGGGCGGAAGCCGGACCTTTACCGAACTGCTGAAAAATGCCGGGCTTGAAAGCCCGTTTGAGGAATCCTGCCTGCGAAGTGTTTGTGAAAAAGCCAGCACTTATCTTGATAACTACGATCTCACAGGAATAAACTGATACCGTGCTCAAAAGTCTTTTATATGCACGGTGGGATGATAATGTGACCACAAAAGGAAGGAGAACAACATGAAAGCGCCTTTTTCCGCTTATCTGAGTGAAATAAAAGATAGCCTGAAGCAACTCATCAGTCTGCTTGGCAGGCACTTTGATTATGTCAGTATTTTGGCAACGGAT
>JAEEGH010021750.1_pt1 | contig 13215 bp, 10 predicted proteins | sample 9134181 | NCBI WGS metagenome assembly JAEEGH01 (sample SAMN16246544, study PRJNA631951) | gut metagenome | biome: gut microbiome; feature: rumen; material: DP-attached | host: Bos | place: Iran: Karaj | collected 2018-10 | reverse complement strand
GAAGCAGAACTTTCTTAAATTGAAAATTGAGAATTGAGAATTGAGAATTGTTCATATTACTATACTCTAAACCCTAAACTCTAAACTCTAAACACTACACTCTAAACAATCCCTTAGCACCAACAGACTCTCTGGTCCCATATTGAAGAGCAGATCTACGATGCTGAGATTAGGCAGGAAACCGAGTTTCTGTTGGAACACCTGGTAGTAAGGCACCACCTTAAACTCCTTATCCGCTTGCCAATCTCGCTTAGGACTGATGCTGTCCCTGAAGTCTGCATCCTCACGCATTGCCACATAGTCTGTTGTGCGCTCTATCTTTGGCTGCATGTCTATCAATTCGCAGATCAATGCCACCAACTGCTCATTGAAATCCATCAGGAAGCTGAAGGGTTTCTCATAGAAAGGCCGAAGGTCGTCCTTCAGATACTCAAAGTAGGGTGTCTGATTGTAGGCCGATTCCAAGGCATTCCAATGTAGGTGACGCCAATTGCCATGATCGGAGATGCGGATGTCCTTCGTGAGGCATTTCAATGTATCCGGTTTCTCTATGGGTACTGTCAGCGAGATGGGTCCGTTAGGTCCTGCTATCACACAGCGGTTTCGATAGGTTTGCTTTTGGTAGTTCTCATACTGCTCCACATACACCGTCTCATACTTTAGCAACTTGGCAAACCATTGCACGGGAGGTAGGTATGCCGTCGAAAGGCAGGCAGTCATTCCACTCTTTTCCATAGTCTGCTTAGTTGGTTGGAAAACCAGATGCGCGTAGCCTTACCTATCAGATGGTCCTCGGGTACGAAACCGAATAGTCTGGAGTCGCTTAAGGTATTATCTGTATCCGTCATTACCCAGTAATAGCTTTGTTTGGAAGTATAGGTATGGACAGCCTTACCGTCAATGTAGAGCCCCCCGCCATTCACCTCCGCCTGCAAACCTTCATGCAACGTCAACGTGTTTCGCATCAGAGTTGCATTCCATGGTCTGATAGGTGTTTCTACCCCTTTCAGCGGAATCATGATAGGCTGTGCAGGCAGCGTATCCTGTAGATTCACCGCCATACTGAAGTTGAATGCGTGATCCATGTAGATTACATCTCCTGGCAGTGCCATCACCCTACCCACCAATGTCTTGTCCCCCTCAGATGTGGAAGGGTCGTGAAACACGATGATGTCCCCCCGTTTCACTCGTTTGTAGTTCCACTTGTTCACCAATATGCGTTCACCTTTGTGCAGTGAAGGCTCCATACCCTCGAAGGGTACAGAGTAAGACCCTATGGCAAATACTCGTAGCAATACAGCAACCAGTACGGCACACAACAGGGCAATAATTATCTTCACTCGCGGTTTCATGGTATCAGGGAACAAGAGGTTTTACTTGGCACTCTTGAAAAGGCGACTCCAACGAATCTTACCATCTAGCCACCCGTGATCCTTGTCAAGTGAGAGCCAGATTGTGATAGGCTTACCCACCACATGGTCTTCAGGCACGAAGCCCCAGTAACGTGAATCTGCGGAGTTGTGGCGATTATCGCCCATCATCCAATAGTAATCCATCTGGAAGGTATATTCATCCGTTTCTTTGCCGTTGATATAGATCTTTCCATCCTTTACCTCCAGCTTGTTGTGCTCATACGCCACGATGCAACGTTCATAGATAGGCAAGTTCTCCAATGTCAGTTTCAAGGTACTACCCTTTGCTGGAATCCAGATAGGGCCGTAGTTGTTACGGTCCCAATGCTTGTTACCATTCAGCGGATAGAGGTCGCCAGCATAACTCTCAGGCTCCATCACGATCTTGCTGATAAGCTTCGTGTTGCTGGCCAATTTTTGATGCATCTCCTTCGTCAGAGGGAAATGATATACCGGAGCCAACCGACCATTAGCCGTACGGGTATTGAACCCCATAGCCACCAGGTTATCCTCCCACGCAGCATCGCCACTCATCATCAGGCGATCATCCTCACTGATTCCCAGTTCATCCAGCACCTCCAGCGGGATATCTGGTCCCGTAGTCTGCACGAAGTAGTTGAACTGCATTTTCTCAGGGTTCTCGGCATCCTTCCCGTTGATTCTCACCTGTCCGTTCACAATCTGGAGCGTATCGCCAGCCACACCGATGCAGCGCTTCACATAATTCTCACGTCGGTCCACAGGTCTGGTCACCACCTCCCCGAAGATGCGAGGATTCTCCAGGATATGCCTTCTGCCCGCGTTATAGTAAATGTCGAACACCATGCGTTGCTGCGCAGGCGACATATTGTCCAGATCCATTGGGTTCGGGTAGAGTCGCTTACCCTCTGAATAAGCTAGACTGTAGAAATCCGTTGCCTGATAGTTCATCGCCACAGTATCTCCTGCAGGAAAGTTGAACACCACGATATCTCCACGCTTCACCTTTCCGAAGCCTGCCACACGCTCATACTTCCATTGAGGCCACTCTATGTAGCTCTTTCCACCCGTGAGAGGTAACGTATGCTGTGCCAAAGGCATGGAGAGCGGCGTCATCGGCTTTCTGGGCCCATAACTCAGTTTGCTCACATACAGATAGTCGCCCACCAGCAGAGACTTCTCCATAGACGAAGACGGGATCTGGTAATTCTGGAAGATATACACATTCACGAAGTACACCGCCACCAGTGCGAACACGATGGCATCCACCCAACTCATCACGGTCTTCGCAGGTCCTTCCTTCCATTCACGCCAGAATCCCCAAGGAATCTTCTTGGTGATATAAGCATCGAAGATGAAAGGCACCACCAGCAGGCCCCACCAACTCTTCACCCATATCAGGAACAGCAGATAGAGCACCAGCCATACTGCCAACTTTATCCATTGTTTCGCAGGTACATCTGCAAACATCTTTTTATCCATGTCGTTCTTTATTTCAAGAAAGTAAATAAGTCGCTCATCTTCAGCAGTCCCTGATGTTGAGCCGTATATTCAGCAGCCAGAACAGCCCCCAGGGCAAACCCGCTGCGGTTCTTCGCATCGTGAAGGATGGTGATACTATCTGCTTCCGATTCATAGCGCACCACATGGATGCCAGGCACCTCTCCCTTACGTTCAGAGATTATCGCCAAGTCTGTAGGCTTCATTCCCTCCGTCAGCGGCTTGAACTCGTCATTCTCCACCAGTCCGGCATCCACCCATCGGTCCTTACGGTCCAGTTCCGCGAGAATACCCTCCGCCAAGGTGATAGCTGTGCCACTAGGATGATCCAGTTTATGTACATGATGCGTCTCCTGCATACACACGTCATAATCCTCAAACTGGTTCATGATATGCGCCAGATACCTGTTCACCGCGGTGAAGATCGAAACCCCCAGACTGAAGTTGCTGCTCCAGAACAGCGTCTTGCCCTCCTCTTCACACAGACGTTTCATCTCCTCACCGTGTTCAGCCATCCAGCCCGTGCTGCCACTTACTACTTTTACACCCTGTGCGAAAGCCTTCTTACAGTTGTCGTACGCCGTCTTAGGCGTAGTAAACTCTATGGCCACGTCCGCACTGCGAAACGCCTCAGAGTCGAAGTCCTGCAAATTATCTATATCTATGGTGCAAACGATCTCATGTCCGCGGTTAAGGGCAATCTGTTCAATCATCTTCCCCATTTTGCCATAACCTATCAAAGCTATTCTCATACTGTTTTAGTTATATTTAGTTCATTTATTGTGCAAAGATAATGTTTTTATTACATTTGCACCCAAAATAAAACGCGAAAAAGAACTGGAAGCTTGTTCATTGGACTCCTCTTGAGTTTATTTAGTTGCAAGACCACTTCCATATTATTCTTTTTTCACAATAATAAAGCCAATTTAAAGAGATGGAAGCGCTGCTACATTACGTCTGGAGGCACAAGATCTATCCACTGGAGCCTCTGCATACGACAAAACAACAACGGATAGAAGTCATTGATCCAGGACTGCCTAATCGTCATGCTGGTCCTGATTTTTTTAATGCAAAACTTAAAATAGATGATGTGCTTTGGGTAGGGAATGTAGAGATTCATACCCATGCCAGTGAATGGTATGCTCATGGACATGATCATGATCCACTCTATGCCAATGTCATCCTCCATGTGGTGGAAGAAGCAGATGCCGAGGTCTTTCGCTTGAATGGAGAACCACTCCCAACGCTGATCCTGCATCCTTCAAAAGAAATAACCCAACGCTATGAAGAATTACAGAAAGCCGAGTTTTATCCTCCTTGTTATGAGGTAATCCCATCACTTTCACGCCTCACAGTTCATTCATGGCTCAGTGCCTTACAAGTGGAGCGCTTTCAGCAGAAAGCCGAGAATATCCTAGCGCGTCTCCAGCGTTTGGAAGGTGATTGGGAAGCTTGTCTCTTCACGACACTTGCTCGCAACTTCGGTTTCAGCCTCAATGGTGATGCCTTTGAACTTTGGGCAGGGCGACTGAATTTCAAGGCTTTGGCTAAGCACCGCGACCAACTTTTCCAAATAGCAGCTATCTTCTTCGGACAGGCTGGTTTGCTGGAAGATACTCCAATAACTGCCGATGAATACTATCTGAAACTACAGGCAGAATATCACTACCTTCGTCAGAAGTTTAGTCTTTCTGCGCCCATGGACGCGTCTGCATGGCGCATGTTACGACTTCGTCCAAACAATTTTCCGCATGTTCGCATTGCACAGTTGGCTTATCTTTATCATCATTCTGAGGCGCTCTTTTCTAAATTAATGGAGGTTAAGGACGTTGTCACTGCCTTGAATCTGTTGCAAACAAGAGCTGATGGTTATTGGCACACACACTATGTTTTCAACACCCTTTCTATCCCTTGTGAAAAGCGAATAGGTGCAGGTTCACTGAATCTTATTCTCATCAACACGGTGATTCCTATGCTTTATGCCTATGGGATGCATCGTGGGAGTGAAGAACATTGTGAGCGTGCTACTCACTTTCTAGAAAGTCTGAAAGCTGAGAATAACCACATTATCCGGATGTGGGAGCAGTGTGGCCTTTCTGTCACTAGTGCTTCCAATAGTCAGGCTCTGATACAATTAAAGAAGCAATATTGTGACCGTCGCGACTGTCTCCGTTGTAAGTTTGGTTATGAGTACTTAAAAGGGAGAAAAGAGAGTTAGAGGCCTTGTTTATTTCAATTTCAATTTATTTCAAATATATATGTTCACCTAATAGTCTGGAAAGATGTATGTGAATGTAAATAATCAAAAATAACTGAAATGAAATAAAAACGGAGAAACTCTATTGTATCTCTCAAATTGCATATTTATGCAAAGACAAGGCTAATATTCATAGTCTGAAATTTGACCTTCCTCATGAGGGCGTAAAAAATTCCTAGTTAGAAAGATTCTTTTTCCTAACTAGAGAATTATATGCACATACGTTCTTGTGTTTTGTATATTTATGCAAAATGACGTGTATTTTGTTTTTTACGGATCAATCAACTTAAACTCATACCCTTCGCTTTTAAGGAAGCGGATAGCGGGAGGGAGGGCATACTGGAGATTGCCGTTGTTCCAGGACTTCAGAGAATCATGGAAGGTGATGATGGAGCCACGGCGGGTGTATTTCATCACATTGGCCAGAACTTGGGGACCCTTAAGTTTCTTGCTATAGTCGCGCGTGATGACATCCCACATCACGATCTTGTAGTAGTGACGCAGCACGATGTACTGCTCCCAACGCATCCAGCCATGAGGGGGACGGAACAGACGGGTGTGAAGCACTTCATTGGCAAGGTCGGCATCCTTTAGGTAGCGGGCGCTGGTGTGGCGACCGCCACTGATGTGGTGGTAGGTATGGTTACCGATGCGGTGCCCATCATCGACTACCATCTGGTAGATCTCGGGGTGTTTGCACACGTTGTCGCCCACCATGAAAAAGGTGGCCTTGATGCCTTCGCTCTTGAGGAGGCTGAGTACCCAAGGGGTCACCAAGGGGATGGGACCGTCATCGAAGGTGAGATAGACGGCCTTCTCCTGGGGATTGATGCGCCACAATGCCTGCGGATAGAGGCTGCGGAACAGGTTGGGTACTTGCTCGATGAACATGGGCAGGTTATTCTACACGGTTGGCGTATATCTCATAAAGCTCTCCCAACTTAGCGTCATAGTTGGAAGTCAAACTGGAGTTATAGGTCTCCAAGGACTTCACGATACGGTCGAGTAGGGCGAAGTGGTACTCGCAGTTGTCTTGCGAGATGGCCAGCTGATAGTCGGTGAGGCTCAGATACCAAGTGATGTACTCGATCTCCTTGTTTGCCAACGCGTCAGCGATGCGGTCGCCTTCTTGCTGCTCACCCAACTGGTACCAGGCATCTGCCATATCGAGGGCACCGTTCTGGTAGTCATAAGGCACGTTGTAGGATGGGATGTGTTCATCGGCATAGCGCAACGCTTCCTTGGCTTTTTCGTCCTTGCCTTCCTTTACAAGCTGGTTGATGAGCAGAGAGAAGACGCGACGGAGTGACATGCACATACGACTGGCATTCTCGTCGATGTAGAGGTCTGGGGTTTCCAAACCACCGAACTTGAACTTATGCATCAGGTTATCGTACATGCGCTCGCTGTCTATCTTCACGCCAGTCTCTTTGCTGCTAAATGGGGTGAAACGGTAAGCCAGACCTTCTTGAATGAAGTGGTCTTCCATGCCCAGCATATTGTCACTGCCTACACTGATGGCGATGAAGATGGGGCGCTCCCAGTTGGCTTGCAGCAGCATCTCGAGCATCATGAGTTCTGAGCGGATGAGCATACGCTTGCCCTTCAGGGAGATGGTCATGTGGTCGGGGATGCTATCGGTAGGGATGAGCATGCCACTGCGACGCACGGCTTCCTTGTCGATCTTCATCACGATGCTGTCGGTAGGGATGACGTGCAGGTCTTCATGCTTGCCGCGTACCCAGTACTTGAAGATGTTCTCCAGCTCGTAGGGGTCTTCGCCGTACTCGTTGATGACATTCTCCAACAGTTGTGGATTGCCTTCGGCTGCCTGTTTGCGGGCATCGGCATAAAGGTTGTCAATGCTTTGCTTGTAGGCGGGCACTACTTCCACATAGTCGTTGGTGCCTTCCACGTATTCACTGCGCTCCCAAGAGATAGGGAGGGACGGGGATTTATAGGCTGGACGGCGCATCTGGTCGATGTACCAGTCGGTTTGCAGGTAACTGAGGTTACAGATACGGGCATCGAGACGGAAGCCTTCCACATCTTGATTGTACCACAGTGGGAAGGTATCGTTGTCGCCATTGGTATAAATAATCGGATTACCTTCCTCTGGCAACGTCATAAGGTAGTTCTGTCCGAAGTCGCGCGTCATGTAACGTCCGCTGCGGTCGTGGTCGTCCCAATTCTGACTGGCCATCTGTACAGGGACCAACAGGCAGAGGGCGGAGACGATGGAAGCAGTGACTATCGGTTTGGTCTTGGCGTATTTAAGGAGCGTTTCTACGATGGCTGCCACACCCATGCCTATCCAGATGGCGTAGGCGTAGAAGGAGCCGGCGTAGGCATAGTCGCGCTCACGAGGCTGACCAGGTGTCTGGTTCAGATAAACCACGATGGCAATACCCGTCATGAAGAACAGGAAGAAGACTACCCAGAACTGCTGTATGCCTTTCTGTCCGCGGTAGGCTTGCCAGAACAAACCGAGGATGCCCAATAGGAGTGGCAGGCAGTAATAAACGTTGTGGCCTTTGTTTTCTTTCAGCTCTGTAGGCAGCAGTTCCTGATTGCCTACCAGGAGGTTATCAATGAAGTTAAAGCCGGTAATCCAGTTGCCGTTCTCTATCTCTCCATTACCTTGAAGGTCGTTTTGGCGACCAGCGAAGTTCCACATGAAGTAGCGCCAGTACATCCAGTTAAGCTGGTAAGAGAAGAAGAACTTGATGTTTTCCCACTGGGTAGGAATCTTCACCATGATCATCTGTCCACACTGGTCGTATGGCACTTCATGACCTTCGATGTCCAACCATGCTTCATACATGGCAGGGTGTCCCATGTCGCTGTCCCACAAACGAGGGAAGAAGATGTTCTGGGCATACTCGTAATTGGTACGTCCTGGAATCTGAATGTATTGGTCAGGCTCGTTCGGAGTGGTCTTTTCCTTGCGAATCCACTTATACTCCTGTGACTTTACCTTTGGCTCGCAGTAACCGTCTTTGGCCTCCAATGCCACCTTAGAATTGTAGGTCTTGCCGTAGAACAATGGGTAGGTACCATACTGCTCACGTCCCAAGTATTCACGCAGCGTGAAGATATCCTCAGGGGAGTTCTGATCCATTGGTGTGTTGGCGGTGGAACGTATCACGATAAGCGCATAGCTGCTATAACCTAAGACGATCATCATCATGGCCAACAGGGTGGTGTTTAGCGTGCGTGCACTGATGCGCCACTTCTCTGGAAAACGCAGTTGTACCGATGGGCGCAACATGATCCAAAGCAGGGCAAGGATAATGAGGCCAATCACCACGGCACGGGTACCATTGCCATAGAACGGAATACCCAGCATGGCCACTGTGAGCAGGAACGAAATGTTCATCATACTGGTGTTTCGCTCCTTGTAGCTCTCATAGATGCCCCAAACCAATACGGCTGCCAACACGATGATATAGACAATGACGCCCGTATTGAAGCTCATGCCTAGCGTATTGACGAAGAACAACTCGAACCAGCCGCCTACTTTGGCAATACCTGGCACGATGCCATAGAGCACGGCGGCTACCAAGATGGCAGAGGCCACCAAAGCGAGGATGGATCCCCAAGCAGTGGCATTCGGTGTCTTCTTGTAATAATAGACCAGTACGATGGCTGGGAGGCAGAGCAGGTTCAGCAGGTGCACACCGATGCTCAAGCCTGTGAGGTAAGCTATGAGGATGAGCCAACGCCCGCTATCAGACTGATCGGCCATGTCTTCCCATTTCAGTATCAACCAGAATACCACGGCGGTGAACAAGGAGGAGAAGGCATAGACTTCACCTTCTACTGCACTAAACCAGAATGTATCACTGAAACAATAGGCAAAGGCACCTACCAATCCGCTACCGATAATGGTCACAATCTTTGGCGTACTGATATGGTTCTCTCCTTCTCTGGTGACCAACTTCCGTACGAGGTGGGTAATGGTCCAAAAGAGGAACATGATGCAGGCGCCACTCATCAGGGCGCTCATGTAGTTGACCATACGGGCCACTTGGGAAGCATCACCGGCAAACTGTGAGAACAGATTGGCTACCAGCATAAAGAAGGGGGCGCCAGGGGGGTGTCCCACTTCCAGTTTATAGCCCGTAGTAATGAATTCAGGGCAATCCCAGAAACTGGCCGTTGGTTCGATGGTAAGGCAGTAAACCATGCCTGCCACAAGGAACGTGAGCCATCCTGCAATGTTGTTTATCTTTTTGAATTGTTTCATGTCTTCTCTGATTTTGGTTGCAAAGATAAGGATTATATCACAATTCACAATCATGAATTGACAATAGACAATTCACAATTGACAATTTTTAATGCATTACACGATTGCCAGCATTGCCTGAATAAGGAGATAGTAGCGCAAAGCCTTGCCCACCATCATGGAAATAGTTGTGATCCAGACATTGCCACGCATGTATCCCAATGTCACGGAGATGGCACTGCCGATGATGGGCACAAAAGCAAAGAATGCCATGAAGGAACCCTTGCCTTGCAGGAACTTCTGTGTCTTTGCAATCTTCTCGGGTTTAATGTGTAGGTATTTCTCTATCCATTCCAACTTACCCAGATGGCCGATGAAGTAGCAGGTCATACCACCCAAGGTATTTCCCAAAGTGGCTGCGATGAGACATCCGATGGGGTTCAAGCCCAACTTAATCAGTGCTGCCAACACTAATTCGGAGGCAAAGGGGAGGATGCTGCCTGCGATGAAGGCAGAGATGAACATGCCGGGATATCCCCAGGTAATCAGGAGTTGTATGAGGGAATCTATCATCGCATCCAAAGGGTAAAGATGAATGTACCAAGGAACCAGCACAGAATGAACGCCAGAAAACCTCCTGAAACCCGACTATGGGTCAAGGAGAAGTAGTGTCCAGCTATAATACTGACAGGAACGGCGGAGAGAGGGAACAGACTTACCGCATCCTGTGGCTGTATTAGAACTGCCACAAGGAGCACCGTACTTAAGATAACCAGAAAGTTGAGGTAAAGGCGTGTACGCAATCGGTCTTCTAGGTTGGTGGTGTAAAAGTGCGTAGCTCCCACGACTAACAACAGTACTAGGACAAGGAACATGGGCAACTGCCACAATTCGTATCCTATACCGAAGGTTCCGAAATCAACCATTTTTAAGAAGGGTGAGACGAAAACGTCAATGTCTTGAATAGCGAACGCATAGCACAAAAGAAAGGAGAAGGGAACGATCCACCCCAACAAGGCTGCCCAGAAACTGCGCCTATCCATTGACATACATATATAGGAGCCTACCATAAATACAGGGATGAGGTAGGTGAGTTTGGGGTATAGGATGCACCCAAAGCCCAACATGACGAAAGTGTGCAAGACTTCCATCTGTGGATTGGGACTTCGGTAGCTCTTCATCAGGAAGTGGAGGGCCATGATCAGAAAGATAGCAGCTTCCAGTCCTGGGGAAACAGCATGTAATGGAAGGCAACAAGCCCCCGTGAATCCAAAGATAACAGCGGTGATGGAGGTGCGCTCAATAATCAGGATATGCATCTTGTGTAGCCAGATAATCAGTTGGCCTACGAGTAGGTAACCTAACAAGCCTAAGATGTAGTTCTTCCCTAATGAGTAATGAACGGACCAAGCACCAAACATCAGTAGGGTGGCTCCTGCATAGGAGAAGCCACCCGACACGATATTACGTTGCAGTTTCTTTAGAGGATGCATGTGCCCAAGGCATTACAAGTCGAACCCGATGTCTCTGCGGAAGTACTTCCCTTCGAAGTCGATGATATCGGCTACGGCGTAGCTCTTCTTTAAGGCTTCTTCTTTAGTTGCCCCATAGGAACTCACGGCAATCACGCGCCCGCCATTGGTTACTGTCTGTCCGTCTTTCAGGGCGGTTCCTGCATGGAAAATCACACTACCGCTTTGGGCTGCCTCTTCAAGGCCGTTCATCACATAACCTTTCTTATAGGCTTCAGGATAGCCTCCACTGACGAGCATCACGCAACCCACACAACGGGGATCTATCTCCAGCACTTTCTTATCCAGATTTCCTGCAGCTACACCTTCCAGAAGTTCCACAAGGTCGCTCTTGATGCGTAGCATCACGCTCTCAGTTTCAGGATCACCCATACGGGCATTGTATTCAATAACGAAAGGATCATCTCCCACGTTGATCAGTCCTAAGAAGATGAAACCCTTATACAGGATACCTTCTTCCTTCAATCCATTGACGGTAGGCTCAATGATACGAGTACGTACCTTCTCCATAAATACCTCATCGGCAAATGGCACTGGAGAAACGCTGCCCATACCGCCTGTGTTGAGGCCCTTGTCGCCTTCACCGATGCGTTTGTAGTCCTTAGCCACAGGTAGCACCTTGTAGTGCTCGCCATCAGTAAGCACGAAGACAGAGCACTCGATACCACTCATGAACTCTTCGATAAGTACGGTGGCACTGGCTTGTCCGAACATACCACTCAGCATCTCACGGAGTTCTTTTTTTGCTTCATCTAAAGAAGCGAGAATCAGTACGCCTTTACCAGCACAAAGACCATCGGCTTTCAGCACATAAGGAGCGGGAAGTGTTTCCAGAAAAGCCAAACCTTCTTCCAGATTCTCGGCCGTGATACTCTTATAGCGTGCCGTAGGTATGGCGTGGCGCATCATGAAGCCTTTGGCAAACTCCTTGCTGCCTTCCAACTGTGCTCCTTCCTTCGTGGGACCAATCACAGCGATGTGTTTTGTCTCCTCATTTCCCTTGATGTAGTCGTAGATTCCTTGTACCAAAGGATCTTCAGGACCTACCACAATCATGTCTATGCCTTTTTCAAGTACGAACGACTTGATGGCAGGGAAATCGGTTGCCTTCATAGCCACGTTCTCCCCTGTCTGTGCAGTGCCGGCATTACCTGGGGCAATGTATAGTTTTTCTACTTTGGGACTTTGAGCGATTTTCCAAGCCAACGCATGCTCACGTCCGCCTGAGCCTAATAACAATATCTTCATGGATGTTTATTTTAAGTGATCTTCAAAATATTGGGTGATTTTCTCGTACAAATGAACGGCATCCTTGCCTGATACCCCATGCTGATGTCCAGGATAGAGGAAAAGGTCGGGCTGTACATTGGCATCAACGCAAGCCTTGATGAAGCCCAGTGTATGCTGAGGCACACAGGTCTCGTCCTGATAGCCATGTACCATGAGCAGATGTCCCTTCAGATTACCTGCCAAATTACGCAGATTAGTTTCTGCATAGCCTTCAGGGTTGGTCTGTGGGGTATCCATGTAGCGTTCGCCATACATCACCTCATACCATTGCCAGTCGATAACAGGACCACCTGCCACGCCCACTTGGTAAATGTCGTTCAGACGCAGCATCATGCTAGTGGTCATGTGTCCACCAAAGCTCCATCCGTGTACGCCCAAACGGGTCTTGTCCACGTAAGGAAGACTCATCAGAAACTCTGCACCCTTGCGTTGGTCCTTGGTTTCTTCTACACCAAGATGGCGGAAGGTAGCTTGCTCATAAATCAGTCCGCGGTTCTCACTGCCACGATTATCCAGACAGAACATCACATACCCCTTGCTTGCCATATAGAGCTCCCAAGATCGTGCCCCATAGCGTATGGTTGCGGAGATGTTCTGAGCATGAGGACCACCATAGACATACGTCACAGCAGGATATTTCTTGCTGGCATCAAAGTTAGCAGGTTTGATGAGGCGGTAATATAAGTCGGTGACACCGTCATCTGCTTTGATGGTACCTACTTCAATTTGCGGCATCTGTAAATTGTCAAGATTGTCGCCTATTGTCAGGAGATTCTGTTTCTTAGTTGGTTTGGCTATCTCCACCATATCAATGAGGCGATATTGCGTAGGAGTAGTATAGCGGTCGATGAGGTAAGTACCCGAAGCTGATAGAGACACACTGTGAACGGCCTCATCGTTGTTGATGGTAGTCACCTGTCCCTTCATGTTTACCTTATACACATTGCTCTGCAGAGGGGATTCCTGTGTAGAGAGGTAGATGATTTCCTTCGCTTTGGCGTTGAAACCAACGATGCC